>Ga0208720_1000328_pt1 | contig 12354 bp, 12 predicted proteins | sample LakMenEpi20Apr10_FD_150716 | JGI IMG/M metagenome (GOLD analysis project Ga0208720, IMG submission 150716) | Freshwater microbial communities from Lake Mendota, WI - 20APR2010 deep hole epilimnion (SPAdes) | ecosystem: Environmental > Aquatic > Freshwater > Lake > Epilimnion/Euphotic zone ...
AATTCTGCACCTGTTGGGCCTGAATCACGAACAATTGACCTATGAGCACAACGGGGTTCAGCGCCGACTCACAAACGTCGAAGGACATGTGATCCAAGAAATCCTGAGTTAAGTTTCAGGTCGAATAGAACGTCTGAGAAATTGCTGACGATCGAACATATAGAATCCTGATTGATCCGATCAGAATTTGTTCACTTCGCTGAACGAGCCTGTCACAGTATCGCCGTCCGGGGTTTCGGCAGTCCAATTGAGGGTCCCATTTGATGCATCTTGTTTGACTGTCAACTTATAAGTTTTTTTGCCATCGGCTTTTCCAACGGCGGTGCCTTCATATTGTCCAACCGATTTTAAAGTCAGTGTGACATTTTCAGCAGGGATTTTGGCTTTGAGTTCGTTTTGGATCTGGTCGATTGACCAAGCTCCTGGGTTCGCGCCACAACCTAAAGCAAGAACCGCCAGAAGCGACCAAACGGAATTCCAACAGATTTTCTTGAACATGTGCTCACCAGATGTGGAATGATCAGGCATTAGAGGATGTTGACAACTGCCCCATAATGACTTGAGAAAGTGGATCTTGCAACAGGTTTTGATGGGTACTGAGTGAAGTCGCGGGAGGTGAGTCGTGGGTTGTTGCGTGAGCGGACAGATGCCAAAAGTTGTCAAATCCAAATCACTGCCAATATGGCAGACCAAAGTGGTACCGATGTCTGTCAGGTGTAGCATAAGCATATACAATATAGTATGTTACATGTTACAAAAACCTTACGGCATGACAGTTGCATAGTAAAGATGTCAGTACGACCCCACTTGTTCGCCGACGTGGCGGATTTGGTTCTCTCAAGCGGGGTTTGTTGGTGGATTTCGAGTCGGAGAGAGTGGATCACGATGAAACTGGTTCCCTTGAACGATCGCGTTGTAGTAGAGCGGGAAGAAGCCAAGCAAACGACAGCAGGCGGCATAGTTCTGCCTGACACAGCCAAGGACAAGCCCCAGCAGGGAATCGTTCTGGCAGTCGGCGAAGGCCGCTTGGCCAAAGACGGCAAGCGTCGCGAGCTGCAAGTCAAAATTGGCGACAAAGTGCTGTTCACCAGCTATGCTGGCGATGAATTCAAGCTGCCGGAAGGCAAAAAAGTCCTTCTGATGCGCGAAGACGACATTCTAGCCGTTGTTGGCTGAGTTTCTTCCATCACAAGATACATCTAAATCTCTACACAACAAGATTCTTAGGAGAGTGGATATATGGGCGCGAAGATGATCGCCTTTGATCAGGAAGCCCGTCAGGCCATGCAGCGCGGTGTGGCGAAGTTGGCCCGTGCGGTCAAAGTCACACTCGGACCACGTGGCCGCAACGTGATTATCCAGAAGAGCTTTGGCTCACCGACCGTCACCAAGGACGGCGTGACAGTGGCCAAAGAAATCGAGCTGGAAGACAAATACGAAAACATGGGTGCCCAGATGGTCAAGGAAGTGGCTTCCAAGACATCTGACATCGCTGGCGACGGCACCACCACGGCCACAGTCATGGCCGAAGCCATCTACAACGAAGGCCTTAAGGCCGTTGTTGCCGGTGTGAATCCGATGCTGATGAAGCGTGGGATGGACAAGGCCGTGTCGGACATCATTGAAAACCTCAAGAGCATGTCCGTCAAAGTCTCGAGCCGTAAAGAGACGGAACAGGTTGCCACCGTGGCCTCCAATTTCGACACCGAAATTGGTGGAATGATCGCCGAAGCCACCGAAAAGGTTGGCAAAGACGGCGTGATCACGGTCGAAGAAGGCAAGAGCCTGAAGACGGAAGTCGAGTGGGTCGAAGGCATGCAGTTCGACCGCGGCTACCTCTCTCCTTACTTCGTAACCAATCCACAGACGATGGAAGCCGTTCTTGAAGACGCTTACATCCTGATCTTCGAAAAGAAAATCAGCTCGGTCAAGGATTTGGTACCAGTTTTGGAACAAGTGGCCCAAACCGGCCGCCCTCTGCTGATCATCGCCGAAGAAGTCGAAGGCGAAGCACTGGCCACATTGGTCATCAACAAGCTTCGTGGAACGTTCCGCTGCGTGGCCGTCAAAGCCCCTGGCTATGGCGACCGTCGTAAGGCCATGCTCGAAGATATTGCTGTCCTGACCGGCGGCAAGCCAATTTTCGAAGCCCTGGGCATTGATCTCGAAAACGTTGCTCTGACTGATCTTGGCCACGCCAAGAAAGTTGTGATCGACAAAGACAACACCACGATCATCGAAGGTGCTGGCGCAACCGACGAAATCAAGGGCCGGATTGACACCATCCGCCGCGAAATTGCTGACACCAAGAGCGACTACGACCGCGAGAAGCTCGAAGAGCGTCTTGCCAAGCTCTCAGGTGGTGTGGCCAAGATTCTGGTCGGTGCCGCTACCGAATCAGAAATGAAAGAAAAGAAAGCCCGTGTTGAGGATGCCTTGCATGCCACACGTGCTGCTTTGGAAGAAGGCATTCTGCCAGGTGGTGGTGTCGCCCTTCTGCGTGCTTCACGCCATGTCACAGCCAGCTCTGACCTGACAATCGACGAAAAAACCGGTTATCAGATCATCATCCGTGCCTGCTCGGCTCCGATCCACCAGATCGCCGAAAATGCTGGACAAGACGGTGGCGTTGTGGTCAGCAAAGTGGCCGAAGCCACTGGCAACAATGGTTATGACGCTCTCAACGATGTCTACACAGACATGGTTGTGGCCGGCATCATCGACCCAACCAAGGTCACACGCTCTGCACTCCAGAACGCCGCTTCCGTCAGCACACTCTTGCTGACCAGCGACGCCCTGATTGCTGATCTTCCAGAAGGTCACAAAGAAAAGGCAGCCGGCGGCGGCTATGACGACATGTATTGATTGAACCGCCCCTATATGGCAATCGTTTTCATTGCCATTGGGGTTCACTCAATAACAACTAAAGCCGAGCGATTTTGTCGCTCGGCTTTTATTTTTTGGATTCATGGAGCATACCGTTCAGAAATCTGGGTTTTTGAGTCTGAGATTTGGGAGTGAGCCCAAGGATTCGTAATGCTTGAATATAAAACATGTCCCCTGACATGGCGTTTAAGCGAACCGTGGCCCAAGCACACCGCGGCACTTGTCTAGCCGGTCTTGGCGCTAGCCCCGGTTGGATTTGTAAATCGCCGAAACCGGGGCTAGCGCCAAGACCGGCTAGAAAATCAACCAATTGGGGCTATTTTGAATACTAACTTCAAGACGCCAGGCCATGGTTGCTGATCTATCGTTGAATCAATGGTTCGACCGATAATAGCCAGAATTTGGCAAAGGCCCGCGCCATTTATGCAGCAGCCAGTATCCGCACGGGACTAGGACTGGCCTGACCAGAATCGCGTCGATCGTGATCCCGATCACCAGCGCCAACCCCAGTTGCCGAAGTGAACTCAAGGGGCTGAACAAGAATGCGGAAAAGCTGCAAACTGTTATGGCGGCAGCAGAACTGATCAGTCCACCAGTCGAACCAACAGCACGTGCGACACCATTCTTCAAGCCATGAATCTTGGTCTCTTCACGCACCCGGCTCATCAGAAAGATGTTGTAATCGACCCCAACTGCCACCACCAAAACGAACAAAAAGTAAGGCACCTTCCAGTCAAGCCCCTGAGCTCCCAGCATATTCACGAAAACCAGGTGCGTTAAAGCCAGGCTGAAAGTGTATGTCAAAATCATTGAGGCTACGAGTGCGATGCATGTAATCGGCTCTCTAAGTGCGATGATCAGGACGATTAGAACTCCCAGAGGCACCACCACCCACGTCTGCCTTTGATCCCGTTCTGTCACTTCCCAAACATCCGCATTCCCTGCGGCTGAACCGGTGATCTGAACCCGGGCGTGTATCCAGTCCAATTCGTTGAGAAATTCCGTGACCCGCTTCCTCAGGCTTAAGACACGCTGCATGGCCGAAACCGAAAAGATTGGATCCTCTGGCTCGATATCAAGTCTCGTAATCCGTCCGTCATTCGAGACATACACATCCAACGCCTCACGCAGTCGTGGCTCCGCCTTAATATTTTCTGGAGTGATCAAAAGCCTGTCCAGAGCCCTTCGGCCCACGGGGCTGTCGATAATCGTCTTAAGCTCGCGCTGGGCCAGATCCGAACCGTTTTTGATTCGTAAGGCTCCATCGGCGGCCCTCGTCAATTCCACCAGCAAGGTATCAGTCGGGTCGGCAGAAGCTGCCGGCAAGTTCGTTTTTGGCTCGCCTGGCCGGTCCACACCATTCGGAACTTTCGGCGGTTCCTTCGGCTTACCTCCCATGAGATTAAACCCGGTCTGGCGACTTAACATCTTGGCAAATCTGATCTTGGCACCACCTTCGACCAATCCGGTTTCAAGCTCCTGAGCACCATCGTTCAGCTTCAAAAGCCCTTCATGAATCGTCGTCAATCGGCTCGATAACCGCGCCTGCTGAAGTGGCCCTGTGCTGCCAAGTGGCTGAGTGGCTGACCTCACTTCACCAATCTTTCGCTGGTGGGTCACAAACCGACTTAGATCGTCGATCAGCTCCAGACCATCTGGATCTCGCATGTCCCGATCAGCCTGAACGATCATGGTGATCGGCGCAACTACCCCCTCACCAAACGACTTGGCGATGGTGCGCAAGTTTCGGCCAGGCAAGTTGCTGGTGGGCATTTCTGAGAGGATGTCCATAACAAAATCGACCCTTAGGCCAGCCAGAATCGGCAGAATCATGAGCAACAAAGTGGCAGCCATCGTACTGGCAGGCCGTGACAAAACCCACTTGGCCACGTTCAGCCAGAATGATCCTGACTCTTGGGAAATGCCTTCAAAACAGCTCGGCCTGTTCTTCGCGAGCAGAACCAGAAGGGCAGGAGTCAGTGTGAGCGATGCCACTAAAGTGATCGCCAGCCCCAGCCCTACGCTTGGCCCGGTGCTGGAAAACAGCTTGAATTCCGTGGTTCCCATCAGCAATAGCCCGACAATCACGGTACCTGCGCTTGTGACCAGCGGTTCCATGGATCTTCGCAGCGCCACCCTCATGGAACGTGCAGGTGCATCAGGGTTAAAGTGCTCACCATATCTCCACGATAGGAGTAGGCAAAAGTCTGTCCCACTGCCAAATAAAATGACGACCAGAAATAGCTCCACCAGCGGTGAAATTTCCCACCCTGATGTCGCCATCCATGCCAGAGCACTTCTGGAAACGAGCAGTCCGACTCCAATTGTCGAGAGCGGAATCAAGGCCAGCAGGAACGACCTGTAAACCGCCATAAGTACTGCTAAAAGAAGGACTACTGTAATAACGGCAGCTCTGTCCAGCGATCTTTGGACATCCGCCATATACTCACGGCCAATCAGGGCATCGCCAGTCCACAGCGTTTCCAAGCCCTCAGGAGGCTTCCCAACGGCTGCGACTGCCGTTTTCTGTATCCAGTCAATCAAGTCGTACGTATGAGGATCGACAAACGAAGTCTCAAGTGGAACTACAATCAGCTGCATCTTGCCATCGGACGAGACCAGTCTGGTCGAGATTTCAGGCCGTGAGTCAGGCCCCATCACTCGCAATACGCCCTTCGGCCGCTCTTTGTTATTCTCAACGCCCTGCGCAATCCGGCGAGCGAATTCCTTATCCTGATCCGTCAGTTTTGATTCCCGTTTCAAGCCCAATACCAATGTGCACTGATACGACTGATCTGGCCATGTCTCGCGCACAAGTGCTGCTGCAACAGAACTTTCTGCGAACTTAGGCACAAGGTTCGCCTGGCCATCAGCCGCCAGTTTCGTCAAATCCGGTGATCCGATCACCAAAGCGGCTGTCAATATCACCCAAAATGCAATCACGGGCAAAGGATGCCGAGTGACAAACCAACGCATGCGCTGAACGGTCATCGGTATGGACTCCTTCTGCCAGAGGTGCGATTTGAACGATTTTTGTGACGGGGAGAGAGATCCATCTTGCTCATGTCCGGCATTATGCCTTGAAACCTCGATTTCACTCAACCCCGAATTGATCACGAGAGTGCGTCAAAAGCTATATTTCAGTGCCACACCGCCTTCGCTACAGTTAGCCTGAAATCCTTATTTTGACATCTGTGCGCTGTTATATTTGCCGGCATAAACTTCAGGATCTCCTGAAATCCATGGCCGATAGGAGTTTGCGAATTCGATCCGTTCGCCGATGCTCGGATGGGTCGCCCGCCAAATTCTGTAAAACCAGCTTGGAAATGGCACGCTTAAATTTTCTTTTTGCAAGGTCGAAAACGCTTGGGCCACGGCCGCTGGGTCATGCGTCATTTCGATCGCAAATCGATCTGCCTCATGCTCCATCGTCCGACTGATCAGATTTGAGACGGGCGAGAAAATCAATTCTCCTACCGTGATCAATAATACGACCATCACCATCACAGTCAGGCTTTTTGGATCATTCACATGGAGATAAGGCCCAAATCGGGGAATTCCACACCGGATGAGTCTGTCCAGAATGAAAAGTCCTCCAAACGACGATATCCCGCCCAGCAGTACACCCCAACGCACATGTCCAAGCACATAATGACCCAGTTCATGAGCCACAACCGCTTTCACTTCGCGCGGCGGCAGTGCTTGCAATAACGTGTCCCATAATACAATCCGTTTCGATCCGAACAGACCTGTCACATAAGCATTTACGGCTTTTGTCTGACGACTTTTGTCGACTTCAAAGACTCTTGATCCTCCAACATCTGTTCGACCAGAAAGCTCAAGGATTTCCTGCTCTAATACCTTGTTTTTCATCGGCCCGAATGTATTAAAAAGCGGATCAATCACCAGCGGTGTCAGAAATGCTCCAGCCACCAGAAATGGAGTCGTTCCCGCTGCTGTCCAGAACCACCATGTTTTAGGCATTTTGTCTATCAATATGCCCCAAACGATTGCTGCCACGAGGGATTGAATAACAATCATCACGGCCAGAGATTTCATGGAATCGCTTAACCATCCCCAAACCGTCTGATTCGAAAGCCCGTAATCTTTGAGCCTGACAAATCCAGCCCTATAGCTCCATGGGAGCCTTAAAAAATAGCTCAGGATCATGACCATGATGACAAATAAAATCACGGCACGAACTCGACCATGGCCATAAGCCCAGGCCAGTTTTTCGATCTTCTGACCGATCGGCGTGATTAAGATGATCAAAGGTATGACCATGGAAAATAATTGCGAGCCAGCCCACACCCAATGTCCACCTTCATGAAATGCAATTGCTTTTGCAGAAGGTTCGGTAATGGCCACTTTAATTAACGCTGGATCATTCGTTTGTCGTTTGTCATCTGCCATTGCATATTTCCCGAAGGCCAGGACTCCAAAAATACTGAATGTTATCAGCTTCAGAAATTGTCGCAAACGGCTTCCGTGCATTTTGTTTTCTCCAATTCTGATCATTCCGTACGATGAGGATCATTCGGATCTCGAGAGTGCCATTTCAATCGATTTCATTGGAAAAAGCAAGCACTCATAGCTGTTTTACAAGGGATATGCCGCGATGATCGTGGGGAATTTGGAACCCGGGAGCCATCATTTAGCCGAACTGATATTGATAAACGAGCACTTGTATGGATAAGTTTAGGTTCCAGGACGAATCCATCTCACTTGCAAAAATACGCTCCCACGAATCGACTTTTCATGTCAACCGCTTCATCACCTCAGTCCATAACAGGCAATCAGGCAAAGCCTTCCGTCGATGGTCGTCTCTGGATATTCCTCGCAGGAGTCCTTTGGAGTCTCGCCGGCGTATGGACCAAATCTCTGCCCGACAACGGCACCACCATCGCCATCTGGAGAGGTCTTTTCGCGGGGCTGGCATTGGCTCCGTTTGCCATCGGCCGTGGCCCAAAAAAGATCACTGCCAGGTATCTCTGGATTGCAATCGCTTTTGCAACCATGGTGGGCCTTTATATTGCAGCAATCAAGGCCACCACCGCTGCCAACGCGATTTTTCTCCAATGCTCTGCCACAGCATGGGTTGTGCCGATCGGATGGATGTTTCTCAAGGAAAAGCCCGACCGCCGCACCCTTTGGGGCGTGGGCCTGGCCATGCTTGGGATCGCATGGATTATTGCACCTGAACTGCTCGTTGTTGACAGCAGTCACCTTGTCGGGATGGCGATGGGCCTGGCCAGCGGTGTGGCTTATGCAAGTGTCGTGGTGGGGCTGAGATCCTGCCGGGCCGATGATTCCATCTGGCTCTCTGTTTGGAATAACTTGGCCGGTTCGCTGATCCTTGCAGGTGTGATTGCATTAACAGGTGAAAGTATTCTCCCTTACCGATCGAGCATTCCCGGGCTGGCGGTTTTTGGATTTTTACAGATGGCGTTACCCTACACCTTTTTTGCCAGGGGTTTACGCACCATTTCGCCTGCTCAGGCCACTCTGATCGCTCTGGTTGAACCGATATTAAATCCTGTCTGGGTCTGGCTGCTGCACGATGAACAGCCACATAATGCAACCATTATTGGCGGAATATTCATGATTATCGGGGTCGTGGTCGCAAATTTTAAAAGTAAGACAGCTTCTTAAAAAACAGGCCCGGCGAAGAGTTCACCGGGCCAGATTTTGAAAGCTCCGATCAATCGATTGGTCGCGAGCCTCTTGGCATCCCTGTCGAGGTGGCGGTGGAGAGCACTCGCACAGTCAAATCGCCGGTCACACGCACCTGGCAGCTCAGGCGGCGGTTGGCGGGCCAGTCGGCCTCACGACCGATGCGCTCTTGCTCCAACTCGCCAATCGGGCCGGCATCGCCTTCGAGAATCTCGACCCGGCATGTGGTGCAACGGGAATTCCCGCCACATCGGTGAAGGATATCGCAGCCACAATCGTCGATGGCCAGAACCAGCTTGGTTCCTTCGGCAACTTCTTTGAACGTACCATCTTCAAGCGTAATTTTTGGCATGGTTTTGGATGCTCCTCAGTTCTGGAGATTTAGGAATCAGTCGGTTCAAGTTCCTAACATCACTTATTTACAGGCCAGCCGTCAAGACTTCTCTGACTTGTGTAGGGGTGGATTGAGACACATGGCTCCATGATTTTTAACCACTTCCAGAATCTCTGACTCTGTCAGGTTTGCCCATTGATCTTCCGATTTCAATAGTTGCAAATATATCGGTTCATCCATATCCAAATGAAATTTTGTCCAGCTCGCGGCTTCGACATTCCGCCTGACTTCAGCCATCCACTGCTGTTGACGGAAAAGCCTCCATCGACCGGCCGGATCGCGTACCAAAACTGAGCGAACCATCGGTTTGAACAAGCTCCTGTAGGTTTTGGGAATTTCCGGGCACCGCAAGTACCAACGACTCGTTATCATATGGGATTACACCATGAACTGCCACTCTGTGCCAAGGCTTCCAGATCAGGAAAAATCGCGATGTCGGAACCGTCACAAAATAAAGGCCCGATTCTGGTGCGTCATGAAGGCCACACGCCTCGAGAAAAAAGTGCCTGTGGATGGAGAGACAGGCTGATCAGTCGCGAAGATATTGCGATTTCACCCGCCGCATGGGCGCATGCCGTGGATATTGACGGCGCAAAGCCGCATTATCACAAGTGTTCCACGGAATTGTATTATGTGTTGGATGGACACGGCACGGTCACCGTGGATGGGGTCGAACATGCTGTAGGAAAAGGCTCTCTGGTGCATATTCCGCCGTTTGTGGTGCATTCCGCTTCAGGCCGGATGAGGGTGCTGGTGGTGGGGATTCCCGATATTGCCGACGACGATCATTTTGAGGCATGACTCGTGGAAAAACGTTGCCGATCGTCGGCTTCAACGCTATAAGGAAAGGGCTTTGTGACAGACAAACAACCCAAGCCGGACCGAACCTAACCAGGAGCAACCCATGAGAACCCTAATAGCCGCCATGATTCTAACCACCCTTGCAGCATCATCTTCTGTCTCTGCCGACGACAAAGCCGGCAAGGTTTTTGAGATGCGGACTTACTACGCCCCTCCTGGCAAAATGGCCGAACTTCACGCCCGATTCCGCGACCATACCTGCGAACTTTTCAAAAAGCATGGTATGGAACTGGTCGGTTTCTGGGAGCCTGTTGACGAAAAATCAGGCAAGGGCGAAAAGATGGTCTATATTCTGGCATACCCCAGCCGCGAAGCTGCAACAGCCTCTTGGAAGGCTTTCATGGCCGATCCAGCTTGGAAAAAAGCCCACTCAGAAAGCGAAAAGAACGGCAAGCTGGTCTCCAAAGTGGAAAGCGTATTCCTGAATTCGCTCGACTATAGCCCGATCAAGTAAAACCTGATTCCGAAAAAAAGAGCCGACATTCATGGACATCCCTGTCGATCTGAAAACCATCCGCGAAGCCGCCACCCGAATCGCGCCTTATGCCGTGCGAACACCGGTTCTGACGAGCCAATCGCTTGATAAAGTCAGTGGTGCGAGCGTTTTTCTGAAGTGCGAAAACTTTCAGAAAATCGGTGCGTTTAAATTTCGAGGGGCCATGAATGCCGTCCTTTTGCTTGACGATTCGCAGAAAAAACGCGGAGTCATCACCCACAGTTCAGGCAACCACGGCCAGGCTCTGGCCAAGGCCGGTCAGATGATGGGTGTACCGGTGTGCGTGGTGATGCCTCGCACGGCACCGGCTGTTAAGCGTAGGGCTACAGAAGACTTCGGTGCGATTGTCGAGCTTTGCGAACCGACCCAGCAGGCTCGCGAATCGACCGTTCAGAGATTGATCGACCAGCACGGCTATGAAATGGTGCATCCATTCAACGATTGGCGAGTGATCGCAGGGCAGGGTACAGCCGCCCTGGAATTGATGGAACAATCTGGCCCGCTTGATGTTGTGATCATGCCGATTGGCGGGGGAGGGCTGGCCAGCGGCACGGCAATCGCCGTGAAAAGCCTTTCGCCAGGTACTCGTGTGATCGGTGTGGAACCCGCCCGGGCTGACGATGCGATGCGTTCCATGATCTCTGGCAAGATTGAATCCTCCGGCGACCCGAAAACCATGGCCGACGGCCTGCGGACAAGCCTTGGCGATAAAACTTTTGCCGTAATTAAAAAAAATGTCGATGAAATTGTAACAGCCACTGAAGAAGAAATGCTGGCCGCTCTAAGATTTGTCTGGGAAAGGTTTAAAATCATCATCGAGCCTTCCTGCGCAGTGCCTGTGGCCCCGGTTTTGCACCGGAATCTCGACCTGACCGGCAAGCGAGTGGGAATTATCATTACCGGCGGAAATGTCGATCTGGACGTCTATTTTGACGCCCTTAAGGCAAAATTTATCGAAAGCTGAATCCCATGCCAGAGCCGGGAATCTATGTGGTGGATGCCTTTTGTGATGCCCCTTTTACAGGGAATCCAGCCGCGGTTTGTATGATGTTCGAACCTCGTGGGGCGGACTGGATGCAGAATCTGGCCGCTGAGATGAACTTGTCGGAAACCGCATTTATTTGGCCCTCCAGCGAACAGTTCTTCAATCTGAGATGGTTTACACCGACCGTGGAAGTGGACCTCTGCGGCCACGCCACACTGGCCTCGGCCAAGGCGATTTTGCAAGCGGGAATTTGTGATCCTGAAAAACCGATTGTATTTCACACACGCAGTGGCGAGCTAACGGCGATTTCTGACAAGGCTGACCCCGATTTTATCTGGCTAGATTTCCCTACCAAATTCTGCGAACCGGTGCATCTGCCGTCGGGCCTTCTGCAAAGCCTTCATATTCCTGTGGAAGCGGTCCGATATATTGGACGAAATCAGTTTGATTATCTACTGGAAGTGGCCGACGAATCCATCGTGCGCGGGCTTGTGCCCGATTTCAATTCCATGATGCAAGTGAAGGCCAGAGGCTTGATTGTCACAGCTCAGGCAGACCCTATGAATACAAAGCGTTATGATTTCGTATCGCGATTTTTCGCGCCCCAGTCCGGCATAAATGAGGATCCCGTCACAGGCTCTGCCCACTGTGCTTTGGCCCCATTCTGGGGCGACCGGTTACAAAGAAACGAGCTAACAGGTTATCAGGCATCAAAACGCGGTGGATTTGTCCGGGTCTTACGTCAGGCAGATCGGGTGAAACTAGGCGGGCGGGCGATGATCATCACTGAAGGCACGCTTTCAAAAGCGGCCTGGGGTGTATGAGAAATTAATGAATTTCGAATTGGGGATACATTGCATTTGAACGATCCTGACCAGCAACAGTCGCCGAGTTTCAATCAAGAGATCATTTCTACCTTCAAACTGGCTCTGCCGGTTGTATTAGGCGAAATCGGCTGGATGGCCATGGGCGTGGCTGATACGATCCTTGTTTCCGACTTGGGGCCAGCCGCCATCGGTGCTTCGGGTATCGGCGGAAGCGTCTACTTTACATTCGCTG
>Ga0208720_1000329_pt1 | contig 12351 bp, 8 predicted proteins | sample LakMenEpi20Apr10_FD_150716 | JGI IMG/M metagenome (GOLD analysis project Ga0208720, IMG submission 150716) | Freshwater microbial communities from Lake Mendota, WI - 20APR2010 deep hole epilimnion (SPAdes) | ecosystem: Environmental > Aquatic > Freshwater > Lake > Epilimnion/Euphotic zone ...
TCGAACGCAGAAGGCCCGATGGGTTCAGTCTTTGAATCCGTTCTGCGCCACTTCGGCGAATTCTGAAAACCTCAGAAGTGCCGTTGGTATCGAATGTGACTATCCGTGGAGTTCAGTGTGAATCCGTGGCTAAAACCGGCTTGAATCACGCCCTTTCAAGCAAATCTGGGCGTTGCGTTCAATCTTCGGCCCATTTCTGAGACGGATCTGGCAAGGTCAAGCGAGTTGTCAGGCCAGATTGTGAGTCGGTCTCGATATCCGATCTCTTCGAGAAGATCCATGGTCGATTCCCAATTCACGGATCGCCCCTGTGAGCCTGTCCCAAGGCCCATAAATTCTGGATCAGTCGCGTAAACTTGCTGAATCAGGTCGTGCGCATCTGAGGCAACCTGGACCAGATTTTGCCCTGACAGGACGAGGCGGCCCGGGTCAAGACTGACTGCCAGACTCGGATGCCCCGACTCACGAATGGCCTTGGTCAAACTATCGGCCGACTCCAGCCCCGCCTCGCAGGCCAGAATGACTCCAACGTGTTCCGCCAGATTTCCTAACTGTTTGAGATGGCTGAAATAAAAACTACTACGTTTTTCGTCGGTTGGTGGAACCCCGGGCGCGACCATCACCACCCTTGCTCCCAGCTCATAAGCCAATACTAGAGCAGCTTTTAGCCTCTGAAGTCGATCTTCCCATTGTTCCACTTCGGCAATGCTTCGGCGCATCGGCAAGGCAATGGCTTCAATCTCCAGATCACCCGACCGGAGCAGGGACCGGATCTCTCGACGTCCCGTCTGGCTCAACTCCTTGGGAGCGAGTTCTCCAACAGCCTCAAGCACCACACCACCCAGCCCAAGGTCAGCAACTGTGAGCAATTGGGCTCTTAAATCGGTCGATGGTGAGAGCCTGACGGCCAGCCGCTTGCGAGTGATCAATTCCGGAACTCCTTTTGTGAATGACAGTTATTGATTGAATTATAACCACTTCCATAGCCGAATGCTTTGAAAAGCCCTAAAATACATTGGGTAATCTCGGAATCGATTGCTTTCATCGAACTCAGCAGGAATGGAATAATACCTTGGCAAGCTTTGCTGATCAGCCCTTGGATCCGGTGAAGGCACCGAAAACTGCACGAGCTTCTGCCGCAGATCAACCCATGATTGAGCCGATCAAAGCCTCTCTGGCAGCCATAAGACGAGGCGTGGCCACATTGTCTGAGCCCATCTTTCTGGAAAGCACCCGCCCCGATCCAGTTGTCAGCCGATGGTCGATTTTTGCCGCCGACCCAGCCCAGACTCTCACAATCCACGGGCTTCAAGCATCAATTCAGACCCGCGGCAGTGGGGCCCGGAACCTTTTGCTGAAACCTGTCTGGAAAAAAGATCAATACACTCAAAAATTGACAGCACTTATTTTATTAAGGTACTGGACTAGTCAATGGCAGACCATTTTTCCGGATCAGCAAAGCCACCTCCATATTCCCGGCCCTTTTAACGGCGGAGCCATCGGCTGGGTCGGTTACGACTTCGGCCGACACTTGGAAAAACTACCCGATTCCCATGATTCGACCTCCCAATGGGAAGACCTGCGTCTCGGCCTTTTCGATACTTTCGTGGTTTATGATCATAAATTTAATCAGGCTCATCTCGTTGCACTGAACCTTCGCGTCAAGACTAAGAGTTCTGCCAAATCCCGGCTTGAAGTTTGGAAAAAAGCGATTTCCAAAGCGGCACGGTCAAAGCAACCTAACCACTGGCCTGGCCTTAAGGTTGCTCCCTGTCTGAATCGCCCTGAATACATCTCAAAAGTCAGTAGGGTACTCGACTACATCAAAGCCGGCGACATCTTTCAGGCCAACTTTACACACCGATTCGAAGCCATCGGCACAGGCGACCCACTGGCCCTTTATGAAAATCTGGCCAGAATCAGTCCCGCTCCATTTGCAGCCTATGCCGAATGGGCCGACAAATCGATCATATGTTCTAGCCCTGAATGGTTTTATCGAGTGGAAGGCGATCGAGTGATCACACGTCCGATCAAAGGCACACGCCCACGTGGCGTTACGCCTGAGGAGGACGCGGCAAATCAGTCGGAACTGCTTTCTAGTACGAAGGATAAAGCAGAATTGACGATGATCGTCGACCTCGAACGCAACGACCTTGGTCGAGTCTGTGAGCTTGGCTCTGTGAAGGTCAATCAGGCCCTCACCTTGGAGAGCTATGCCCAGGTCCATCACCTTGTTGCAGAAATCGAGGGGCGGTTGAGCCCTTATCACGATGACATCGACCTGCTGGCCGCGATGTTTCCGGGCGGGTCGATCACCGGCGCTCCGAAAATCAGGGCCATGGAGATTATCGAAGAATTGGAGACCCATCAAAGGGGCGTTTACACAGGCGCGATTGGCTATATTGGCATGGATGGGCGATCTGCGTGGAATATTTCGATTCGAACCATTGTCAGATCGGGAGAAGTCTGGAGCTATAACGTGGGTGGAGGGATCGTGGCTGATAGTGTTCCTGAGGAAGAGTTTAACGAGACTTTGAGTAAGGCTGAAGGAATGAAATCTGCTCTGGAGACCCCTTACCCATGAGCAACAATCAGCAATCCTCTGAGACACTGGCTTGGTTTGAGTCGCAGATCCTCCCTCTAAATTCAATCATGATTCCTGCGACAGATCAAACGTTTGAGCACGGACTTGGATTGTTCGAATCTGTCCGGGCTGAACGCGGGACGGTTCCGCTCTGGCCACTGCACAGGCAAAGGCTGCTTGAATCAGCTGAACAACTCAGGCTCCCAATGTCGGTCTCCAAACTGCCTGAAATTCAAGACTTGCAGGAACTGGTCAAGCAATCAGGCTTGGCGGATGTCTCAGCACGATTGAGGCTGACCCTGACGGGTGGATCGTCAACGGAGCCATGCAGGCTCTGGGTGACCGCAAATCCACTGGGGATTGTGAAAACCGATGGACTGACTCTGGCGGATGATTTCTGGCCGGTTGATGAACGCGACCCTCTGATTCGCTTTAAATCCCTGAATTACTGGCTCCGCCGCCGAGCTTTTGAAGAGGCTCAGGCCGCTGGAGCCGATGAAAAGCTTTCTCAGGATGCATCTGGATATCTGTGGGAAGGTTCGCGAACCGCTTTGTTCATCGTGAAAAACCAGTCTCTGATTGGCCCGCCTGAGTCTGGCCCACGCCTTTATAGCATTGCAAGCAAGGCTTTAAGTGATTTTGGGGCCGAGATTTCATTCCAAAAGATCACCACCCAAATGCTTGTTGATGCTGATGAGGTTTTGCTTATGAATGCTTTGAGAGGGATTCTGACAGTGGGCCAATGGAGAGATCACGCGTTTGCAAGTCCTGGCCCGGTTGCATCGTCATTAAAAACAATCTGGCGGAAAAAGTACTTTTGAGGATGCTTGCAAAGGATCAGCACAAATGAAACTTAAGCAGATCATGAAACTGATGGATCAAATCGCCCCACTCAGGCTTGCTGAAGCGTGGGACAATGTTGGTTTGTTGCTAGGCGACCCCACCGCTGATATCTCTAAGGTGATAACCTGCTTGACATTATCGCCTGATGTTGCGGATGAGGCCGTTGCTGAAAAAGCGGATCTTGTGATCGCGCATCACCCGATTTTGTTCCGCCCAGCGAAAGCGATCCGAGCCGACCAGCCCGGCACCGACATCGTTTGGAAGCTGGCCACAAGAGGGGTCGCGGTGATGAGTTACCACACGGCCTGGGATGGCGCAATAGACGGCGCAAACGCTTACATAGCAAATTCCTTAGGACTGGCAGAAGTTGTTCCAATCCGTCCAGCGTCAGGACCTGATTGTGTGAAATTCGTTGTGTTCGTCAGCGACGACAATCTTGAATCCGTTCGCAACGCTGCTTTCAAAGCAGGTGCAGGGCATATCGGGAACTATCGCGAGTGCAGTTTCAACACGCCTGGGATGGGAACGTTTCATGGGCAGGAAGGGGCGAATCCGACTGTTGGGCAAGTCGGTTCGCGTGAAAATGCCGCCGAACACCGGCTTGAGATAATCTGCTATAAAACGATTCAAAGAAAAGTGTTAGATGCCATTAAGCAAGCTCATTCTTACGAAGAGCCTGCGATTGATATTTATCCTTTGGCAGGCGTGGCCACACAAACGAATGATGGTGTCGGGCGGATCGGAAATCTGTCGAAATCATTGACGGTTGAAGAACTTGCAAAGGCTGCCGCGATTGGCCTGAAGTCTTCAGCCACTCAATTTGGGCGTTTGCTGAACCCTGAAAGGGGCAAAAAAGTGGAACGGGTCGCTATCGCATGTGGAGCGGGCGACGACCTCGTTGATTCGGCCCTTGCTGCTGGGGCTGAAGCCCTTGTCACAGGTGAGCTTCGGTTTCACACGGTCCTGAAAGCTCGCGAATCTGGTCTGGCAACCGTAATTCTGGGACATTATGCCAGCGAGCGTCGGTCGATGGAATTTATGGCGGATTTGATCCAACAAAAATGCCCAGACCTGAAAGTCTGGGCCAGTCGTTTGGAATCTGATCCAATCGAGAATATCTGAGAAGTGTAGGCAGTGAATTCCGAAATTATTCGGAATCGTCACCCTCAGGTGAGTCAGGAAGTTCCTGAAATTCGCCGACTTCATCGCTATCCGCGATCAACTCGTCAGGCTCGATGATCAACTCATCGTCAATCGCCGAAAGGTCTTCGGCAATGGCGATATCACCGTCATGCGAAACGCGAGCGCCACGGCCTGTGGGGAGAGTCAAATAAGACTGGTGTTCCCACTGACCTTGCCAAACTTTGCCAGCCCATTTCTGGAGGCTGATTTGCTTGACTGTTGGGCGATCCTCATCGCGAATCACTTCTGTCCATGCACCAGCATATGCGGCTCGCACTTGCGAGGCTGATTCACCAAGGCACAACAGACGCTCACCGCCGGCGGCGATGAGTGCAATGGCTCGCCAGTCTTGGGCTCCGGTGGAATTCATTTTTTTCCGATCGACTCCATGTGCGCAATCTTCTGGCAAGCACTCACGTGCGAGGCTTAAGATACTAATATGCTGTCTGGACCACCTGATTGGCAAGCCCAAAATGCATGTTTTTTCCAATTCATCCGTTTTATCAGCTTCCAACAGTCCAGCTTAACTGATCGTCAGCAACACCTTCCCATCCTTCCCTGGCTGTTCCGCTGCAACCACAGCCTGAGCGATCTGGTCAAGCGTGAACCTTGGCCCAGGAGGGGTATCCAAGACGCCTTCACGAATCAGGCGAGCGATTTCTTTGAACAAAAGCAAGTTCTTCCAGAGTGGACGCTGCTGCATGTAATGCCCTAGATAAAATCCTTCAAGCCGCTTGCCTGCAATCAACGGTCTCGGGCTGATCGTCATCGACTGGCCTGAAAGTGTTCCGTAAACCAGCATATGGCCATCATGTGCAAGACTTTCAAACACATCCGTCCCGCTCTGGCCAGCCACAGGATCAATCGCAAACTTCAGCCCACCCTGACCCACGATCCGGGCCACCGATTCACTCAGCGAACCTTGCCCTTCCACCAGCACTTCGTTTGCCCCAAGTGCTTTTAATTCCAAGATTAACGACTCTCGACGAACCACGTTCAAGGTCTTGAACCCATCGCGTTTACCGAGCTTTATGATCATCTTGCCAAGCGAACTTCCAGCCGCATTGTTCAAAAGCCAGTCGCCGCGTCGTACGCCCAACACTTCGCGGACCATGCACAAAACGGTCGCCGGGTTCACGAAAAAGCTCGCCACTTGTTCGTCTGGCAAGTCCTTAGGCACGGGCACCACACGATTTGCAGGCAGAACGGCATATTCCGACCAGTTTCCACCCGCGGCATTCAGCACCGCCACCCGCTTGCCTGCCATATATTTGCCCAACAGGCCAGGGCCAGCTTTCTCGACAATCCCCACTCCTTCATAGCCAAGCGATGTGCCCACCTCAGGCTTCACCATATATCGGCCACGCGTCAGCATCAGATCCGATGGGTTGATCGGGCTGGCGATCATCTTTACCCTCACCTGACCACGACCAGGCTCAGGAATAGGTCTGTCCACACATTTTAAGACTTCTGAAGGTTCGCCAATTGCGGAGAGGACAACGGATTTCATGATATCGCCATTCGTTGGAACATTGTTCATAGGCAACAGCCCAGTCAGATTCGTATATTAAGAGATTAACGGCTTGACCCTGATCCCGACCACTCTCCTCTGGAGCAATTTCCTGCCATGGCTGATAAAGTCCCTGCCCAAGTCTCTTGCGAATGGCTCAATCAGAACCTCGCTGACCCCGGTATAAGAATTGTGGATATAAGAGGTTATGTGGTTGCAAAGCTGGTCGAGCCAGGCCTTGAGGAAGCAACCTATAAAGGTGCTTATGAAGAATATCTTCATGGTCATATTCCCGGTGCCGTCTATGCCGACTGGACGCAAGACATTATCGACAAAACGGATTCTGTGCCCGTGCAGATCGCTTCCCCAGAGGTCTTTGCGCAAGCCATGGCCGAGCGAGGTATCAGTAACGATACGCACGTGATCGCTGTGGATCATGCCGGCGGTCAATTCGCCACTCGTCTTTGGTGGGCCTTGAAATACTATGGGCACGATAAAGTCAGTGTGCTTGAGGGTGGATATCTGCGCTGGAATGCAGAGGAAATGCCTTTGGAGGAAGGCCCTGTCGAGGTTCCTCAAGGCGAGTTTTCTGTCAACATTCGTCCTGAGTGGCGCAAGACTTACATCGAACTTCTGGGTATGATCGGCAATCCTGAGATTCAGATTCTGGACGCTCGCGACACAGGCCAATTTACCGGCACGAAGCGCAGGGGCTCACGCGGGGGCCACATTCCTGGCGCCATCTCCGTTCCTCGCGAGCTATTTATCGACCAAAACGGTTTCAAGCCGCTCGATCAAGTGCGTAAAGTGCTTGAAGATAAAGGCATTACGCCCGACAAGCCAATTGTCGCTTACTGCAATGGAGGAGTGGCTGCGACCATCGTCCTCTTTGCGCTCGATCAGCTTGGTTATGACCGACTTTCGAACTATGATGGATCTTGGAACGAGTGGGCTGAACGGCCGGAACTGCCTGTTGAGAAATGAGGTTAAAACCGATTTAATCTTCGCCGAGCGGCTTACTTTCGGTGGTGCCGAAAAAGGTGGCGATTTTGGCGCCGGCCGTCAGCAGACGCTTCATCGAATTTGAGCTTAGCCGATCGACCTGGCTATACCAGATGGTGATCATCTGCACGAATTCAAGCATTTTTTGAAGTTGTTCGCCGGTGTATTGGTCTGTCTCGCCACCGGTTTTTGCTTCCGCCACGCAATGCTCCAACAGAGAGATGGTTGGATCCATCTCGCGTCTCTTGCGTTCAGCCATGATCACCCTGAAGGTTTCCATAACATCTTTGAGGGCTTCGAACCGGTCGCGGCGGTCGCCAATCAGGTGGACTTTTTTAATGACGCCCCAGGTGATCAATTCTTTGATGCTGGTGGAAACATTCGATCGGCTGACGTCCAGCAAAAGGCTGATCTGCTCGGCATCCAATGGGTCAGGGGAAACGAACAGCAAGGCATGAACCTGGGCCATGGTCCGATTGATGCCCCAGGCTTGCCCCATCTCACCCCAGTGGAGAATAAATTTTTGTGATGCCGGTGTGAGGATCATGCCCACTCTTTTCTGAAATGACTGAAATGTTCGACTTGACTGTTATAACAGTCTATTCGAAATCTTCGAAAACTCAAGCAATCTATGCGACGAATGATCTTTTTTTGGAACTGGCCAGAATCAAGGCTTGCTCCAATCCCGCTCGACATCCACAGGGCGATTCGAAGCCGGCATTACTCTCCCATTTATAGCAAGTAAAATCCTGTATATCAGTTTTAGAATCCTGTAAACGCAGCGTTTTTCGTCGGTAACACTTTTTAACACTTTTTTTATCTCGTTACAAGCAATATGTTTGCAAGATTCGATCTAAAAATTCTCAAAATCCGCTTGTTGCTTATTAGTAGAAATTACTGTCGTATGATCCGATCGCGGCATAATGTCACCGATCTGTTGACAGACGCCCAACTTCAGACACTCAACGGTTCCAGGCTATCTAGAAAGCGCCCTCCCATGAATTTCAAGAATTTCGCACACGCACTGGGCTTTGGTCACTCCGCTGCAAACCGAATGGGGGCACAGAAGGCTTCAAAAAGAAGGCTTGTCTTTAACCCCCTGGAATATGAGCTCGAGAAGCGGCAGTTGCTGGCGACTTTTAATTACAACAGCCTGACCGGTCGACTTTTAGTGGAGACCGACCAGAACAGCGAAACGCTTTCGATCATCTCCACGTCGAACTCAGGCGATTACACGCTGACCACGACGGGCGCGTGGAGCGGTTCGTCGTCGGCGGATGTTGGTTCTTCGGGTACGAGCCTGTTCGTTAACTCCACGGCCAGTATCTCCTTGATTCAGATCACCAGCAATGCGGCAAACTCCGGTTCAGCGTTTTATTTTGGAACATCCTCTGGCAATTATGTGGATGATCTGACGGTCAATTTCACCAACTCCACATCGGGACAGATCAGCGTGGCCAATGCCACTTCGTTTATCAATGGGAGCATTCTGAATCTGACCACCGCGGGCAACCAGATCTCCGTTTCAAGCCGATTGACGTCAAATAGCACAGGCTCTCTCAACCTTACGGGCCGGAATATTGTCGTCACGGGGAATATCACCACGGCCGCCGGCAGTATCTCTTTGATTGGTAATAATGGCAGTTATCAGTCAGGGTCGTATGATGGTGTTAACATCAGCGGCTCAGGCGTGAATGTAAATACCACGAGCGGGAATATCACGATAGATGGGCGTGGTGCAAGCAATTCAACCAATTACGGGGTTAATATTGGTGGTACTTTAAAAACAGGCGGGACAGGCTTTATTTATATTACAGGGGTTAGTGGAAATGGCACAAGTGGTTTTTCGCAAGGTATTGCAATCCGTTCCCCTGTTACCACTGCCGATGGTAATATTACAGTGTATGGGACATCCGAGAGTGCTGGGTATGGTGCAACTGGTGTTTGCTTGACTTCTTTAGCAAACATCTCTTCTACCGGCACAGGGAGTGTGAATATTACGGGTTCATCGCTGAATGCTTCTGGTGATGCCAGAGGTGTCATGGCAATTACTGGTGGTAATAATCTATTTGCCACAGCGAACACTGGTCAATTGACAATCAATGGGACGGCAAATTCCACTGGAAGTGGGGCCACGGGCGTTTGCTTTACGAGCGGCTCACCAATATCCGCAACGGGCTCAGGAAATATTATTATCTCGGGCACAGCATTGAACGCCGCTGATTCAGCGATTGGAGTCCGGGCAGGCACGATCAATATCAATAGCGGTACGCTGACAATTACCGGAACTTCTAACGGGGTAGGTGCGGGTTCGGTCGGAATAAACTTAATCGCTAATATTACAAATTCTGGTGCGGGCAATGTGAATCTTACCGGTAGCACGCCTGGCAACACCAGCGCAGGTATCGGGATCAATCACAGTGATTCTTCAACTCGAATCTATTCCAACGGCGGCCTGATCACGCTCACAGCCAACAGCCTCAATCTGACAGGCACAGTGAACGCCACCACGGCCGGCAATGTTCTGATCCAGACACTTGGAGCCGGCGTGAACCTGGGCAACGGCACCGACACGTCAGCCAATCTGGGCTTGTCATCAGTGGAAATTGGCAACATCACCGCCAACCTGCTGACCATCGGTAACGGCACCACTGGCAATATCGCGGTGACAGCGGCCATCAGCCGGCCTGCCAACGGGAGCCTCACACTGGTAGCCAACACGACCAGCAGTTGCATCTCGGTAGGTGCGGCACTTTCTGTTACTGGTTCTGGCGGATTAAGCCTGACGGGGCGGAATATTGTTGTGACAGGCAATATCACATCAACCGCGGGCAGTCTCTCGCTGATTGGTAATAATGGCAGCTATCAGTCGGGCACGTTTGACGGAGTTCGCATCAACGGTTCCACCGTGAATGTGAACACTACCAGCGGGAATATCACGATAGATGGTCGGGCAGGGGCGAATACGATCAATTCCGGGGTGAATCTGACATCATCCAAGGTCCAGGCAGGCGGATCAGGGTGTGTGACGATCACGGGTGTGAGCGGGAACGGAACTGGTTCCGCCGGAAACATGGTTGCCGGCGTCTATGGTTTCGGCGCCAGCGTCACAACCAGCAACGGTTCGGTCACGGTCAACGGTACGTCGTGGGGGAGCACTGGGACGGCTTCCAAGGGAGTTATTCTCCAAGCATCCGCCAATTTCTCGGCCACCGGCACGGGTAATGTAACGATCACAGGCACAGCGGCAAATGGAACGACTCTCGCCGAAGGCATCTATATTTATGATTCCAACGTCACAACCAGTACGGGCTCACTTAACGTCAACGGCACATCCTGCGGTACTGGGACGGGTTCTATCGGTGTTAGCATGACTCGATCTTCCTCGACCAGCTTTAACATCAGTGCGACCGGCGCGGGTAATGTGACAATTACCGGTATCACGCCCCGCAATCTCAGTACTGATTCCGGCATTAATATGGGTGGGGGATTCAGAGTAAAATCCAACGGCGGCTTGATCATCCTTACGGCCAACCAGATAGGCTATTATACCAATGCGAACGCTACCACGGCGGGGAACGTCATCATCCAGCCGATTGGCAACGGAACGCTGATCAACCTTGGCGCTAACAGCACGAACACCACGCTAGGAATATCTAACGAAACGATTAATAGCATCGTCGCCAGAACACTGACGATCGGTAGTGTCACAACCGGGAATATTGCGATTTCGGCAAATATATCCTGGCCAACCAACCTGACACTCATAAGCGGATCTATGATTTCAGGCATTCAGAATGCAAACACGTTGACTCAAGGCAACTCGAATATCACATCAACAGGCCTTTTGACAGTGAGTTCAATGAGTTATTCCATCGGAATAACAGCAAACTCGCCTGTGTCGTATGGAACAACTGTACTTTTAACGGCCACACTGACCCACTCCGGATCGTCGTTCAACAGCGGAACAATCAGCTTCTATAATAATGGCTCACTGCTGGGCACAGGCAATGTTTCAGGAGATGTGGCTACCTATAGCTGGGCCGGTGCCGGAGCAGCGACATATTCCAATATTACGGCCAGCGGAAACGTGACATCTGCAGCATTCTACGGCAGCAATACCGCTAATGTTACCGTGAATCCATATAGCCTGACGGTCACAGCCAATAGCCAAAACAAGGCTTATGGTGCATCGGTCCCAACCCTGACCTACACCAACTCCACCCTGGTGAATGGCGATATGGCAAGTGTTTTCACCGGCAATCTGACGACGACTGGACTGGCCAACTCAGGTGTTGGGAATTATTCCATCACACAAGGAAACCTCTCGGCGGGCTCGAATTATACCATAAGTTATATTTCGGCGAATCTGGCCGTAACGCCTTACGGAATTTCTGTAACAGCAAATAATCAGACCAAGGCTTTTGGCGCATCAGTACCTACTCTGACATACACAAATTCACCGTTGGTTAATGGCGACTCGGCGAGTATTTTCTCAGGAAATCTGGCCACATCCGCCACGGCCAATTCTCCGGCAGGATTTTATCCGATTACCATTGGAAGTCTTGCAACCAACTCCAATTATTCGATTTCATCATTCACGAATGGTACCCTCTCAGAAGCTGAAGAAATTAGTACCGTGGTCACGACTTCAACCGATTCGACTGACCCATACGATAATGTAGTGAGCCTTCGCGAAGCCATTTCCTATGGAACAACGCTGACTGGAAATCAAGCTGTCACGTTCAGCTCAGGGATATTCACCTCGAATCTCTCGACCATTACGCTGACTCAGGGCGTACTGACGATCAATGATAATACAGGCCTTATCAGTATCCAAGGCCCATCCGCTGCGTCAGGTAATTCTCTGACAATCACTGGAAATAACGCCTCGGGCATCTTCAAGGTGTTATCAAATGCAACCATCAGCAACATGACCCTGACCAACGGTACAGGGGCCAACGGTACGAGCCCGAACATTCAGGGAGGGGCGATATACAGTTCTACTACGCTTGTGCTGAGCAATGTAAGCATTAACAATTCCACAGCAAATTACGGTAGTGCAATCTATCAGAGTGGTGGAGTCCTCAATGTCAATTCAAGTCATATCTCGAATTCGATTTATGTGGTTAACAGCGGTGATTTAATAATATCAGGCGCACAATCTGTAGTTCTGCCACAAATCACAGCCTGTAGCCTCTCTGTAAATATATCAAGCGGATCGATCACT
>Ga0208720_1000334_pt1 | contig 12200 bp, 2 predicted proteins | sample LakMenEpi20Apr10_FD_150716 | JGI IMG/M metagenome (GOLD analysis project Ga0208720, IMG submission 150716) | Freshwater microbial communities from Lake Mendota, WI - 20APR2010 deep hole epilimnion (SPAdes) | ecosystem: Environmental > Aquatic > Freshwater > Lake > Epilimnion/Euphotic zone ...
AATCATGTGTTTTATAGTGTATGAAACGCAATCGATGATTCATTGTACAGACATTCCACATGGATTTGCGAAAGGTGGGCTTCACCCCACCCTACAGGCTTCCAGATACTAAAAAAGGCAGGCTTTTGGCCTGCCTTCTTCTGATTTATCGAAATGACATCAAAATGTCATTTGACGTTTGGTTTTCTGGTGAAGAAGCTGGCGGCCTTTGGAAAAGCCTTGGGCTTTGCAGGGGCTTTGACCAGCTTGCCTGAGAGTGGGTTTGGAATGATCACCGTGATCGGCGTGTCGCAATTGGTTGGCGTGGCTGGGACCATGGCGATTGGCATGCTGCCGTATGGGATCAGGGTGTAACGACTGGTGTGGTTCTTGAGAACGTCCTGATTCTTGCCTTCGTTGACGTGAATGTAGGCTGTGTCCCAACCGCCTGAGCCAATCATGGTTTCGCGGATGTTGTCCGCACCGGCGTCCATGATGTTGTTGGCTGTTCCACCGTCGAGCTTGTCAAAGCCACCTTCGCCCGCCAGAACATCGTTGCCGTCGTTCGGTGTGGTGACCACCTTACTGCCATTCTTCACTTCTTTGGTCGCCTGGGTGCCGCCCCAAAGGGTGTCGTTACCGTTGCCTCCATAGATCGTGTCGTTGCCAAGGCCGCCGACGATGAAGTCGTTGCCGTCCTCGCCCCAGGCCAGGTCGTTGCCACTGCCAAGTTTGGCGGTGTCGTTACCAGCTCCCAGAATCACCACATCGTTGCCTGATCCCGTGGTGATGGAGTCGTCGCCTGATCCAGCAAAGATGGTGTTGTTGCCGTTGCCGGTCAGGGCTGTGTCGTTGCCGGTTCCGAGAACCAGCAGGTTGTTGCCGCTACCGACCACCACGGAGTCGTCTCCATCGCCTGAGAAGACGCAGTTGTTCCCCTCTCCGGCATCGACTGCATCGTTGCCTGATTCTGGGAAGAAGACGCCCTTGTAGGTCAGTTCGCCGATGTCGTCGTTGCCCAGTCCACCAAAGAGGCTGTCGGCTCCGACGTTTCCATTGATGGAGTCGTCGCCGTCGCCACCTTCGATCAAGTCTCCAGCACCTGTTGCTGTCGGTGTGATGACCAGTCCGGCAAGGTAATCGCAGTTAGGGCCAGGTTGATCCAGGCTTGTGACCAGTGCATCTCCAAACAGGAGGTCGCTGCCGCCAAGGCCCTGAATCGTGTCGGAACCGGTCCCGCCCACGATGGTGTTCGGGTTATCGGTACCGATGAGCAGGTTGTTGCCATTACCGCCGATGATGATCGAACCGCCGGTGATGGTGTCGTTACCAGAACCACCGTCGATCACGATGATGGCCTGGGTTTCGGCCACTGGATCAACCTCGATGGTATCTGCACCGAAGCCGGCGTGGACGACGATCGCTGTGGCTGGGTTGGCGTTGAAGATCCGGACAGGAACGGCCAGGCCGTTGACGCCGATCTGGTTCGGAGCATCAGCCGTGACCGTGATGGTGTCCGGCAGGTTTGTGGCGTAGGTGGAGACCACACCGCCCATGGCTGTGGTGCTGAAGGCGACATCGACCACGCGAAGGTCGGTGGTCTGGAGGTTTCCGATGCCGTAGGTGTCGCACCCACCACCGCCGTTCAGGCTCACAGCTTCGACATCGCCGATGTGTGCGGCCTGAGCGGAGGAATAGCTGACCAGAACACGATTTGAGTCGCCTGAGCCAAGGCCCGGGGCGGTGCTTGGTGTGCTGCTGGTGAGCGGTGTCAGGGTGAAGGCGTTGTCGACTGTGGTAGAGCCAGCAAAGCCAGCCCAGTCGTCTCCATCTCCACCGTCGATGAGGTCCAGACCATCACCGGCGAACCAGAAGAAGTCGTCGTTCCCATCTCCACCGGTGAGGGTATCGTCGCCGGTACCTGCATAGATGTCGTCGTTGCCGGAATCGCCCGAGATTTCATCGGCGAAGGCAGAACCGCGAAGGGTGTCATTGCCTGAACCGCCTGAGATCGAGACAGTGGCCTTGAGGCCTTCGGCATTGACCAGGTCGTTGCCATCACCGCCCATTACGCTGGTTGGGATCGAGTAGCCAACGAGTGTGGCCGAATCGTTCCCGCCCAGCAGGTTGACATGGATCACACCTTCAAATTCAGAGAGGTCGTTGGTGCTGGCCCCAGAACCGTTGATGGTGAAGACGGTGCCTTCAATGGTTTGACTCAGGGCAATCGTGTCGTTTGAGGAAGAGCCCGAGACGAGAATGACGTCGTTGGCCGAACCGATCACCTTGTTTCGGCCCTGGAAGAGCTGAATGGTGTCGGTATGGACAGTTGCACCAGAGTTGATGGTGACCCGCACTGGATTGACACCCATCACACCGGTACCGGTGCGAAGGTCGTCGATGCCGACACCTCCATTAAGGGTGACCAGAACGGGTGCCATAAGTGCGGCTGAGGAGAAGATGGTGTCGTCTCCGGCACCACCATTGACCGAGATTCCATCGACAAGCAGGTTGCCGTTCATGGCGGCATTGGTGACTTTGACGAGCCATGCCAAGCCTTCGACCAGAGCTGGGCTGGTGCCTGTGACCCGGATCGAGTTGTTGAGGGCATCGCCGACAACCGAGACATTATCCGCCACAGCGTCCGTGCCGAAGTCGGTGTTGACGATGGTCACGGCGGTTCCATTGAGGTCGCCAATATTAAACGTATCCTGACCTGATCCGCCGATCATGCTGATCTGCTGGATACTGGCCGTGAGAATGGTGGCTTGAACAACGGCACTGGTGTTCGAGAGATTGATCTGAGCCACACCTTGAAGTGTGCTCATGGGGGCGAGGTCGAAGACATTGCCTTGAGTGGTGTTGCCGGCGATGTTGATATTGTTCTGACCGGTGCCGCCGTCGATGGAGTCGTTGCCATCGCCATAGGCCCAGAAGAACAAGTCGATATCGGCACCTCCATAGATCCGGTCGTTTCCGCCATTGCCATAGATGTCTTCGGAGCCGTCGTTGCCTTCGATGTAATCATCGGCCGAGCCGCCGTAGAGATAATCGTTGCTTGATCCACCATAGAGGCTGACAGAAACGTTCATCCCGCTGGCGTTGATCGTATCGTAGCCATCGCCGCCCATCACGCTGGTCGCGATGGTATAGCCGCTGAGGGTGGCTGTGTCGTTTCCGCCCAGGAGATCGACGTGAATCACTCCGAGGTAGGCCGAGAGGTCGTTGGTGCTGGCTTGACCGTTGACGTTAAAGACAGTGCCTTCAATCGTCTGACTGATGATGACGGTGTCGTTGTTTGCAGAGCCTTGAGCGATGATGACATCGTCAGCGGTGCCGATCACGCGGTTGCGGCCATTCCAGAGATAAATCGTATCAGCGAATGCCCCGCCCGAGGCGTCCAGCGTCACCCGAGTAGGATTGACTCCGATCCCAGGCGAATTGCTCACCATCGTGTCGGCCCCTCGGCCACCGATCAGAGTGACCAGTACAGGGGCGAGGAGGTCCCCAGTGGAGGAGATGTAATCCTTGCCAAGACCTGCATCGACTGAAATTCCGTCGACAAGCAGCGAGCCGTTCAAGGCAGAGTTACTGACAGAGACTGTCCAGGGAAGGCCCACAACCTGAGCGACTGTGGAGCCTGTGACATAAACGTTGTCGTCGTTGGCCGTTCCAGTCACACTCAGATTATCAGCCACTGTATCCGTGCCAAAATCTGTGCTGACGTAAGTCACGGATCGGCCGGTCAGGTCGCCGATGTTGAACGTGTCGCTGGCTGTGCCGCCGGTCAGAACCACACCCTGAATGTTGAATGCGAGAATGGCTTCGGCCAGACCGTTGATATCAAGGTTGATATCGGTTGGATACACGGAGTTCGGATAAACCGAGATGGTGTTGTCCGCAGCTGCCAGTCCATAAACGTAGAGGTTGTTGACACCACCACCACCGTCCATGAAGTCCACTCCATCACCGGCGTTGTAGATGAAGAGGTCGCCACCGACACCACCAGAGAGTTCGTCGTTGCCAAGCCCGCCAGTGAGTTGGTTCGAGCCATCACCGCCATCGAGGAAGTCGTTGCCCGATCCACCGGTGAGCGAATCGGTGCCCGATCCTCCATAAAGGCTGACAGATACAGCCAGGCCCGTGGCATTGATGTTGTCGTTGCCCAAGCCGCCTGAAACGGTTGAGGCGAACGCATAACCCCCAAGAGTGACCGTGTCGTTTCCACCTGCTGCATCAATGTTGAGAAGTCCGGTGAATTCCGAAACGTTCAGCAAGGTGCTGGAAGCATCGACGGTGTAGGTCAGAACACTGCCGGATTGGGTCACGGAAAGGGCGTTGCCGAGATCGTTGCCATCCAGATGCAGAATGTCCGATCCTGAGCCAGTCAGTGCAACCCGGCCAGCGGTTGGGTAGAACTGGTCAAACGAGCTGCCGCCGATCAGAGAGACGCGGAACAGGCTTGGAGACTGGCCGGCGAAGTTGGGCGCTTCGCTGTAAAGGAGGTCGTTGCCAATCCCACCGTCCAGAATCACGCCCACTGGCTGAAGAAGTCCGGCATTGGCGAACAGGGTATCGAACCCGGCGTTGCCGTTGATTTGAATGGTGTCCAACTGGGCACCGGCTGGATCCACTGAATAGCCAGTGATGGCTACCGTGAATGGAAGGCCAGAGACGGTGACGGTCGACCCTGAGCCGCTGACACCGAGAACGTCGTTGCCGTTGGATCCGTTCAGAACCACGCTGTCGCCAAAGACGCTGTCGCCGCCCAGCAGAATGGACAGATCGCGAAGTGTCGAGCCGGTAAGATCACCCACCACAACAGAATCGGCCTGACTTCCACCGTTTAGATCCACACCCTGAATGCCTGAGGTGTCGAGACCGGAGGTGGCTCCGTTAATGGTGACGATGAAGCCGATTGTGAACTCAGGATCAACATAAACGTTGAACGCGTTGGCCGACGTGGTGCTGCCATAGACGCTGAGCATGTTATCGCCATCGCCGCCGTCGATTTCATCGAATCCGTCGCCGTCGAACCAGAAGATGTGGTCGCCTCCACTGCCGCCTTCGATGAAGTCGTTGCCAAGACCGCCGTGGATGTGGTCGAAGCCGTCTCCACCGTCGATGTAGTCCACGGCTGATCCACCGATCAAGGTGTCGTCGCCCACACCGCCGTAAAGGCTCACAGATGCAGTCAGGCCCGTGGCATTGACGTTGTCGCTGCCATCACCGGCATAAACATAGGTGTTGATCGTGCCAGAGCCGCTCAGGGTGACAGTGTCGTTACCGGCAAGGGCTGCGACGTTGATCAGCTGGATGTTCGTGACGGTGTTGGTGCTGGTCACTCCGTTGACAGTCAAATCAACTGTCCCAGCGCCCTGAGTCACGTTGATGATGTCAGGGCCGTTGGTTCCATCGACTTGAATGGTGTTGAAACCGGCTCCACCGTCGATGGTGTTGACGCCGTTAGGCACGATGAACGTGTCGTTCCCTGCACCGCCCAGAAGGATGGCATCGGCGCTGAGCGTGTCGTTGCCGTCTCCACCGTCGAGCGTGATCAGGGCGACGGCGTCAGCCGCAGCGGTTGACTTCAATGTATCGTCGCCGCCCAGACCGTTCATGGTCAGGCTGTTCGCGATGCGACTCGTGGTCCCGATCATCCGGAACTGGTACGAGAGACCAGTGATTTCAACCAGAGTTGGGTCGTAAGGATTGATACTTGCAAACAAGTTGTCAGATGCACTCGTTCCATCCACACTGACCGAAGCTGTGGCCGCTGCACTGAAGTCAAAAACAAGTCTTGAAACATCAAGCCCCGACATGTCCTGAACCGTGGCCACTGCCGTTGAACCTGCACCTGCAATAAAGTTGGTGCATGTCACCTGATCAGCTTCAAAACCCTGGTTGATGTTGCCGTTGTACTGCATGTAGTAAACGGTCGAATAACGCACAACTTCAAACCCGTTCAAACCGCCAGCACCACCATTGGCCAGAACGTAATCGTCTCCACCATTGCCGGTGAAGTAATCAAAACCGTCTCCAGCGTTCCAGGTGAACTGATCGCTACCGGAACCTCCATTGACCACGTCGTCGCCAAGTCCACCAGCGAGCGAGTTCCAGCCATTGCCGCCGTCGATATAGTCCCCAGCCGATCCGCCTGTGATCAGGTCGTCGCCCAGTTCACCAAAAATGGTGACCGGTACAGTCATCCCACTGGCGTTGATCGAGTCATTGCCGACTCCTCCAGAAATTGTGGAGGCCTGTGTCATCCCACCTGCAGTGATCGTGTCATCTCCGCCCTTTGCGTTGATGTGAATCACACCCGTGAATCCGGTCAGGTCGTTTGAGCTGCTCAGCGCGTTGACAGCGATATTCACCCGGCCCGGTGTTGTCACACCATCCAGAACGATCGTGTCGTTGTTCGATGAGCCGTTGATTTCGATGATGTCGTTGGGACCGCCGATCACCAGATTGCGGCCATTATTGAGCTGGATGATGTCCGTGAAAATCTCGCCGCTGGAGATCACAGTCACGCGATTTGCATTGTCGCCAAGTGCAGGCGTGTTGACCTCAAAAAGATCCGCTCCGGCACCGCCCTGAAGCGTGACCAGAACAGGCATGTCCAACAGAACGCCTGATAGAAGCCAATCGTAGCCCCGGCCACCATCAATCAAAATTCCATCCACCAGTGTGGTGGCCGAGAAGGCCATGTTTACCGCACGAACGGTCCAGGCCAGTCCGGTCACTTCAGCAACCGTTGTGGTTCCAGCCAGAATGATATGGTCGTCAAGGGCAGATCCAAGGACACTCACGGTATCGGCCACCGTGTCGTCGCCGAAGTTGGTGTCGACCAGGGTCACGCCCGTGCCGGTCAGATCGCCAATATTGAAAGTGTCCGAACCACTGCCGCCCGTCAGGCTGACATGCTCGATCGCACCCGAGTCGATCACCTGTCCGGCAATCAAAACTTCAAACAGAATGCTGTTGGACAATTGCTGCTGAACTGTGAAAACGTTGCCGGCTGTAGAATCTCCGTTCACGATCAGTTCGTCCAGACCCGTACCGCCTTCGACAAGGTCGCTCCCATCACCAATGTTCCAGACGATCACGTCTTCGTCAGCACCACCGTCGAGCTGATCCGAACCCGTCCCGCCTGTGATCAGGTCGTTGCCGTCACCACCTGAGAGCGTGTCAGCACCTGACGAGCCGTTCAGAGTGTCGTTACCAGCTTCGCCATAAGCCGCCGTCTCAGCTGTCCCAAGCGTGATGGCGTCGTCGCCTGCTCCACCATGAATCACCATCACGCCCGGTGTGTCTGCACCATAAATCGTGTCGTTCCCATCACCACCTGAGATGTTGAACGTGCCACTTTTCAAACTCTGAACACTGATGTAGTCGTTCCCATCACCACCAATCAGATCAATCTCGCCCAGGCCGCTACCTGAACCAATCGAAAAAACCTGAATCAGGTCGTTCCCAGCCAGACCCTCAACGTTCAGAATTTCGGCATTGATGACCGTACCCGCATTGGCGCCGTTGTAACTGATCTGCTCATCCGGGCCAGAGGCCTGGAACGTCAGGGCATCGCCGTTAACTGTCCCAAGCACATGTACCCTATCCGTTCCGGCACCACCACTAAAGCTCGCCGGACGGCTTTCCTGAGTCACTTCAAACGTGTCGTTCCCACTATTCCCAAGGAAGTTCACGGTTGCATTTGCATTTCCGAGACTCTGGAACGTGTCATTACCACCTTGCCCGTAAATATCGACCACAGTGGCCGATGTCACACCTGTCAAAACGATCGACGCCGAAAGTCCTGCGATCACCAGCTCTCCAGCTGGAATCGGTGGGACGACCCCCGATTGGCTGTCAAACGTCCGAATCGTGTCGTCATTATTCGTGCCTGATATCGCGATCGACGAACCACCGCTGATATTCACGATACCGACATTCAAGGCGGTAGTTGATCCCGTCCCGGCCGAATTTGAAATCTCAAACCCGCTCGGAATCGCCGTGATCAGGCTCGTGCCTGAGCTATAAGCCACCTCGACACCGTTAAAGCCTGACCCACCATCATACAAGTCGTCAGAATTGATCGACGAATCGGTGATCATCAAGCCGTCGAAATCATCTCCACCATAGAAATTGTCCGAGCCTGCGCCTGTGGCATAAGCGTCGTTGCCAGAGCCCCCATAAACCGTCGTATTCTGACCTGATGAAGCCGCGATGGCACTCACTTCGTCATTACCGGCTTCAAGAGTCGCGAAAATATCGACTGCAGCCAGCTCCGTACCTGACACCAACAAGGTGTCATCGCCTGATGAACCCTGGATCGAAATCAGGTCGATATTGGTCATGGTGATGCTGTCAACCACACCATTGACACTGATATCCACTGGAGAGGCCGTGTTTTGTGTCACTGCAAAGAGGTTGTCCGCACCGGCCACACCCGTCACGGAAACCACGTTGAAACCCGTTCCGCCCACGAACGTGTCCGTACCACTTGAAAGCAGGAAGACGTTGTCGCCTGTACCGCCGTCGAGGTTGTCTGTGCCAGAACTGCCCTGCAAGGTGTCGTTCCCGGCACCTCCAATGATCTGATTCGCACCCGTCAGGAGGTCGTTGCCGGCTCCGCCGTCGATCACAATCTGGCCAATCGCCACGGCTGAATCCTCAACCGTGATCACATCGTTACCAGCCAGACCCTGAACTGTCAGAGTGTTTAAAGTCGGGTCAATCGGGCCTGTCATCCGGAACTCATAAGGCAGGCCAGAAATGGACTGTACGGTGGGGTCAAGCGGGCTGGCTCCAATCGTGAGCACGTTATCTGCAATCGAGCCGTTCACCGTCACTGAGGCTGTCGTCGAAGCGCTGAAATAAAATGCCAGTCGCTGAACATTGATCCCGCTCAAATCTTCCACACTTGCGGTCGCCGCTGAACCTGCGCCTGAAAAGAAATTCGAGGTCAGTACACCGTCCGCTTCAAAACCTGAATTGAAGTCGCCGTTGAAATTCATGAAATACGCCGTGCCATAACGCAAGACGTCGAACTGGTTCGTTCCGCCAGCACTTCCATTTGCATCAATAAAATCTTCACCACCATTGCCTGTGATGAAGTCAAAACCATCCCCAGCATTCCACTGGAAAGTATCGGTGTCCGCACCACCCATCAAAATGTCGACTCCCGGCCCTCCAATCAAGATATTCCAGCCCATTCCACCATCAATCAAATCCGAGCCAGCGCCGCCCAGAATCGAGTCACTACCGGCCCCACCATAAAGACTGTCGTCCTGACTTGATCCATTAATCGTGTCAAAGCCATCATCGCCATAAACCGAGCCAGCGCTGAGAAGAGTCACAGTGTCATCGCCCATCCCGGCCCTGATCACCGTGGTCGCCAAAGTGGCACCCGTGACCGTGTCATTCCCATCACCTGCCAGGATCGACAGATTGGTCAACGCATTGTTCACACCCGTGGAGTCGATCACGTCGTTGTTATCACCACCATCCACCGTGATATTCAACGCATCCGTCGAGCCGAGTGTGATCGTGTCGTTACCCGACCCGGTGCTGATCGTAAATCGACCGGCCCCAGTCACCTGATTCGTCACCCCATTGAGGCTCAGGTTGATCACACCAGCCCCAGCCTGACTCAGAGTCACCGTGTCCCCAACCGTGCTGCCTGTCAGATTCACGCTATCGTTGGCTGTGCCAGTAAAATTGGCCGCTGTCGTTCCTGGCAAAATATTGAATTGATTGATACCTGCACCACCCAGGAAATTCAACGTGGCCCCGTTGCTGCCCATCGCGGTGTACGTGTTGGAGCCGTCATTACCACCGATACTGAGAACGTCACCAACCGTCACGCCGCTCAAATATACCGGCACGGAAAGCCCTGTGACCAGAACCAGACTATCCACACCATCCGCCAGGCTCGGATTGGTCGTTCCGTCTGAGACCAGAAACTGGTTCTCTCCAGCGTTTCCTTCAAGGTAATAAGTCCCTGTCCCTGCACCTGTCGTGTCGAGATAAATCGAGCTGATCGAATATGCGACATATCCACCGGTCCCCGATGTCACATACTGAAACGATATCTGCTGAAATACGCTCAGTTTGTTGCCGGTAGCATATGCAAAATTCTCGCCTGATCCGCCATCATAAAAATTATTGAAATCTATTTCGGGCGAACTGATGTAGGTATCCGAATCGTCCCCACCATAGAAAATATCAAAGCTTGGCCCTGAATAATAATAGTCAAGACCCGCCTCGCCATAAACCGTCACAAGTTGATTGGAGCTGCTCAGCGTTGCGTTAGCCGTGTCGTCACCAGCTCCCAAAAAGGCAATCAAAGGAACCGGTGTCGTCGAGGTTCCTTCGATAATCAAAAGGTCATCACGCGTCGAACCTTGAACCGAGATCTGATTGATATCCGTCATCGAGAGGGTCGAGATATCGCCATTGATTTCAATTGTGGCTGGTAAAGCTTCATCCTGTGTGATGGTAAAGTCGTTGTTCCTGCCTGTGACAGCGGAAACTGCCAGAATATCAAACCCTGATCCACCCACCAGTGTGTCGTCGCCTGGGGAGATCAAGAACAAGTTGTCACCATCACCACCATCCAGTGAATCGTTCCCAAGGCCACCTTGCAGTGTGTCGTTGCCGTCACCGCCCAGAATCGTGGCGTCTGCACTCAGATAATCGTTCCCAGCACCACCTTCAACAACAATTCCAATCAGATTCTCAACAAGACTTTCCACTTTGATCGTATCGTCGCCACCGAGACCAAGAAGCCTGAGAACACCCGTCGAAGGTGTCATTCCATAAAGATTGGTCTGAGGCAACCCCGTTCCCTGAATACCCACGAACGAACTAAAGCCCGCATTGGATGCACTCACGGAAATCGAATCGTTCGAGCTATATCCCAAAACGCTGGTCACAATCGAATTGCCGGTCAATAAAATCGTCGAAACCGATTGAAGCGAAGTATTCCCAAGATTCCCAAATGCAATTCCATCCTGACCATTCACAGTCACATCAATATCTGCCGTGCTGCCGGAAATAAAATTCGTGACATTTTCAATGTCTGAACTATAAATCGTCTGAGCGGTCGATGATGACGTATTGCGATCAAAATAAGTGTTCAAAGAGAGCGTTGAATCCAAAGGAAAACCATAAATGTCCTGACCAATCGTTGCGGATGTCGAAGAACTTACAGTGTTGATCAAACTATCAATACCACTCCCACCTTCGAGGATGATGTTGGTGTCGCCAGGATTGGTCGTGATCGTGATCGAATCCGCACCACCACCCGTATTCACATAAAGCGATGCCAGTGTGGCTCCCAGACTGACCGCATCCTTGTTATCACCGGTCGAAATCGAGATCGACGCAAGATTACCAGGTGATGCCTCGACAATCGTTAAAAAACCTTGATTGCCTGAAATCGGATCATAATCCGTTTTTGTGATCGTCAGACCTGTAGAGGTGTCCGTGATGATGGCGAAATTTTCGAGCGAGTTGAACGAAGTGATCGTATAAGTTGATGTCGAACTGCTGTAATCCACCGACAGATTTTGAAGACTGTTGTCATCTGCCTGAACAGTCAGAGCATTCAGATTATCGATCCAGACATTCAGGGTCATCAACCGACGATCTTCCAAAGCATCCGCCATCGGAGCGAACAAAGCACGACCCTTCAAAGACTTCCGGAATGGCCGGCGACCTGAAGTGGCCCATGTAAACAAACGCGTAAGATTTGTACGGAACGTCATTGTCGGAATCCCTTGATGCGTTAAGTGAATCGAGCATTCAAAAAGCTATACGAACAGAGAGACAACGGAACGAAGACTCTCTAACCTATTGCGAAAGTACCCCACTTCGCAAAATCACTCCACTACATGTATAGCCCCAATCTCTCCCAGAGTACCGAACCCGTTCATAAAATGCATCGTTTTTTTGACGAAATGCAGAGGAATAGTCGGATTGTATAGGTTGTAGCGATTAGCCAGAAAAGTTTTTCAGGTAACGCATACCCAACCCACGGAATCATTTACCAAGAACTTTTTTTCATGACGACCAGACATCCGGGATCCTGAGAGACTGCCCGTCCAGAATGGATTTGCGAAAGATGGGCTACATGGGCCGCCTTGTTCCTGTAGGGTGGGGTGAAGCCCACCATTCGTGGCGCATACGGATGACGTCGATTTATCCGATCATTACGT
>Ga0208720_1000335_pt1 | contig 12183 bp, 8 predicted proteins | sample LakMenEpi20Apr10_FD_150716 | JGI IMG/M metagenome (GOLD analysis project Ga0208720, IMG submission 150716) | Freshwater microbial communities from Lake Mendota, WI - 20APR2010 deep hole epilimnion (SPAdes) | ecosystem: Environmental > Aquatic > Freshwater > Lake > Epilimnion/Euphotic zone ...
GCTGGCATCTTCCAACGCCGCCACCGCCAACGGTTCAACCTCGCACTGTTGTTCCGCGCTGGCATCTTCCAACGCCGCCACCGCCAGTGATTTGACTTCACACTCTTGTTCGGCGCTGGCATCCTCCAACGCCGCCACTGCCACCGGTTCAACCTCGCACTGTTGTTCCGCGCTAGCATCTTCCAACGCCGCCACCGCCAACGGGTTAACCTCGCACTGTTGTTCCGCGCTGGCATCTTCCAACGCCGCCACCGCCAACGGTTCAACCTCGCACTGTTGTTCCGCGCTGGCATCTTCCAACGCCGCCACCGCCAACGGTTCAACCTCGCACTGTTGTTCTGCGCTAGCATCTTCCAACGCTGCCACTGCCGATGGTTCCACCTCGCACCCTTGTTCCGCTGTACCATCTTCTAGTCGTTCAATTCTTAAAGGTTCGACCTTACACTTTTTTTCTTGACTTGCATCTCGTAACTCTAGCAGTAATGCAAAAGGTAGTGCTTGTAGTGCTGTTGGTGGTAATGCCACAGGTGCTGGTACTGGTGCTGGTACTGGTGCTGGTGGTGGTGGTGGTGCTGGTGGTGGTGCTGGTGGTGGTGGTGGTGCTGGTGCTGGTGGTGGTACTGGTGCTGGTGCTGGTGGTGGTGGTGGTGCTGGTACTGGTGGTGGTACTGGTGCTGGTGCTGGTGCTGGTGCTGGTGGTGGTGCTGGTACTGGTGGTGGTACTTCCTGTGCTGGTGGTGGTACTTCCTGTGCTGGTGGTGGTACTTCCTGTGCTGGTGGTGGTACTGGTGCTGGTGCTGGTGGTGGTGGTGGTACTGGTACTGGTGCTGGTACTGGTGCTGCTACTACTGGTGCTGGTGCTGGTGCTGGTGCTGGTGCTGGTGGTGCTGCTGGTGCTGGTGCTGGTACTGGTACTGGTGCTGGTACTGGTACTGGTGCTGGTACTGGTGCTGCTGATATTGGTAGTGCTGCTGCTGCTGCTGGTGCTGGTTCTGGTACTGGTGCTGGTGCTGCTGCTGCTGCTGCTGCTGGTTCTGGTACTGGTGCTGCTGATATTGGTAGTGCTGCTGCTGCTGCTGATATTGGTAGTGCTGCTGCTGCTGCTGCTGCTGGTGCTGGTTCTGGTACTGGTGCTGGTGCTGGTGCTGGTGCTGCTGCTGGTGCTGGTGCTGGTGCTGCTTGTGGTGCTGCTAGTGGTGCTGCTAGTGGTGCTGCTAGTGGTATTGCTTCCACTACTGCTGGTACGTCCACTGCTACGTGTTCTTCGTCTACCCCTAGTGAAAGTTGTCGCAGTTTTTCTGAAAGTTTGTCGGCTTCGGTTACCGCTAGTGATAGTTGTTGTAGTTTTGTTGTTAATTCGTCAGCTGCCGCCTCTTCTTCTTTTATTGCCGCGTTTGCTACTGCTGTGGCTGCAATGGCGTCATTTTCTTGTTGTGCCTTTGTTGCTGCGTTCTCTCGCGCTTTTGTTTGCGCTTTTTCTGCTTCATGTACTGCGCGTGTCGCCGCTTCTGCTTCTGTGTCCGCCGCTTTTAGAGCATTCATCGCTTCTGCCGCCTGGGCCTGCGCCGCCTTCAGTTCTGTTGCCCTAGCCTGCGTCGCTGCAAGTTGTACTGCTACATTTAGTGCCAAAGAGGTTTGTTGATTTGCTATTCGAGCTACCTCTGCTGCGCGCGCTGCATTTACAGCTGCTTCAGCTGCCAGAGATGCTGCTAGTGTAATTTGTTGTTTCCCTTGCGCTTGTTGTTGCGATTCTATCGCGACGCGGGTATTTCTTTCTGCTTCCCCCGCAATTTGTTGAGCCGCGAGCGCTTCTTCGCGTGCTACTGTTGCTGCTTCCAATGCGTTTGCGGCTTGTTTTTCTTGTCGCGCTCGCGCTTCGTTGCGACTACTTTGTCGTCGTATTAATTCTGCTATTTTTTCCCGTTTAATAACTTGTATAATGCTGCGTACCGGATCCGTCAAGTCTTCTTGGCTTATTTTTTGGGCGAAAAGCGTTGCATCAATAATTTTGTTGTCGCGCGTTGCGCTGTACTCGAAAGTCACCAGATCGACACCTAAAAACAATCCCATAATGTGACCAACATTTTCCTGTATCAATGTCACAAGGCTGGACGTGCGCAACCGCATGACTATCAGTGGAAACAAGTACAGTTGGACTTCGCTGCTCATTTTCAGTTTTTGCTGATTCGCGGGGTCTTTGTCCAGTTCGAACCATGCTTTCATGATTGACTTCTTGGGCATGCTCGACAGACACTCGTACTTGACGTCCCGCAAAAAGCGAAGAATGGACGGGAACGGATTTGAAAGTTTGAAGTCGACGAACGCAACCGAGCCCGCTGTTTTAGCCTGCAACATGTTGATCAAGACCACAATTCCAAGCAGCGATAATTTGGCAGTCCAGTGCTGGTTTTCGTCTTTATCATCCAACTCGTCTTCTCCCTCTCCATAGGTTCCATTGGTATCATTATGATCATCATCATCACCATAAGCATCGCCATAATCATAGTGTGCGTTGTCATACTCGTCGTTATCATTGCGGGTCCTCGTGAAAGCCGGGGCGTAACCTCCGGTGCCTGTTGGGACCCACCCACCGGATAAAGAGCTGACAAATCGAACATGGTCGATTAAAAATTGGAGCACAAATGATTTATCCACCCTTTGGTATTCCTTAATCTGTGTTTTCGCAATGTACAAGGCAAGGATGCACTGAGGGAAAACGTTGTTTTGTTTGGTATTCATGACGCGAAAGGTTTTTAAGCACACGAAAGGAACAAGTTGCATGATGAAATACACGTTTTCGATAAGCACGGACGTTATTACAGCCGTGTTGTTTAGGTTGCACAACACTAAAAGAGGTAAAATATAAAGCTGCACTTCGCTGGATTCCGCTTTTATGTGTTTGGAAATCTCAGCTGCTAATGTTTTACGGGTCTCGTCATCGGGACGATTCTGGTCATCGGTGTTAACGTGATTCTGGTCGCCGGTACGATTCTGGTCATCGGTGTTTACGTGATTCTGGTCATCGGGACGATTCTGGTCATTGGCATTAGCAATCATCATAAAAGCGTCGTGGACGTGCGACCGGGTGATGCCGGATGCGGTGTCGACGAGCAAGTTTTTCATGAACGTGGCGAGGCTTTCCAGAAAAGCGCCCGGCGTTTGTTTGATAAACGGCATCTCGATTTGTGTTTTTTTGACGATGAGCGCCATGATCATAATGATGGACGCAATGGCCACTTTGGAATTCATGTCCTTGAAATTAAAATTAAAAGGCACGTGTTCCTCGTCATCGGACATGTCACGTCTTTCTTCTTTTATGTTAGGACACAAAAAAATATTGGGCTACATGTAAACAACAAACACAACATGCCATCGACACGACGACGAGGCAACAAGCCATCGACACCTCGGAGATCGCATCGGTTGACACCCCGGAGAGCGCATCGCTTGACACCCCGGCGAGGCAAAAAAAGCGTTCGGGACAATCGAAGCAAAAAGACGTGTAGAGCATGCTCAAAAAACAAAAAAAGGAATAGCCAGAGCCGAAAGACAATGTCGCGCAAGTTACGAGGGGGAGAGCAGGTTCTACCTGAGCTTACTAGCGCACAAAATGCAACAAAAAATGATCTTTTAAATTCAATATTTAACAGAATTCAAACTATAAAAAATCATAAAATACCGTATCATGAAGAAAAATGCGTTCTTATAATAAATAACGTATGGTTTTTGTTACAATCGCTATATAAAATTACTAAGAATGAACAGAAAAACAATTATTACTTTTTAACAAAAGTGAATGGAAAACAAAATGACAATAAAATGTGTGATTTTATGTCGTGCAATAATGAAGCAAAATGTAACGATTATAAAGAAAAGCTTAGTAAATTATGTCGTTTAATTGAATCAATTAGTAGCGCTGAACAATTGGGTAAATTTGCGAATCAGCAACTTGATTACATTAAAAATCATTATACAGACGATACATTTCCCGTAATGAATGAAAAGTTATTTTCTGATGCGTTAAATGCTAATCAACAATTATTGGAGGAAGCTGAATATAAGGCCGGAATTAAAAAACGGGACGATTCAAACGGTGCAGGTGCAGGTGCAGGTGCAGGTGCAGGTGCAGGTGAAAGTGAAAGTAAAGGTGAAAGTGAAAGTGAAAGTGGAGAAGCAAAAGGAAGAGGAAAACGTAGAAGAGAAACTTTTCATTTTTCTGATAAAATGGATGTACAAGAAGAATAAAAATGATACTATTATAAATTTAATAATGAGTACTTCCACATGTGAGTTCCTCCCCGATTTCGCCGCGTGTCGTGCGTCCATCGTGCAGTTGATGCGCGGCGCGCGCCACACCATCTTTTACTCCACCTTCCTCTGCGACTTCCACGAGCCCCTCGCCGACGACGGCACCACCTTCCTCTCCCTCATCGACGAGTGTGCAACCCGCGGCGTGCGCGTCCACGTCCTCATGAACCCCGTCGTCGACTACGGCCAGCAGAGCCCCGCGCACGTGCTCGCCAAGTACGCGTCCGGACAGGTAGACGTGCGCTGCGTCGTCGGCAGTCTCGGCCCCAACTGGCTCACGCGCCACTTCTCCCGCAACACCAAGTACAGCTACCACCACCAAAAGTACCTGTGTATGGACGGCGAGCGCATCATGGTCACCGGGTGCGACATCAACTCCGAGCGCGCAGGGTGGCTGCGCAAAAACCGCCTCAACTACTTCTGGCACGAGCTGAGCGTCGTGGTGCCCTGCACGCCGGCCATGCACCGCTTCTGCGTCAGGAACCACGCCAGCGTCAACGCGCGCCCGCCGCAACCGCTCACCACGGGCGTCGACGAGCACGACGAGCTGTACTACCGCATCATGGGCGCCAAGCACAGCGTGCACATCGAGAACCAGATCCTCATCACCTTCGGCGACGCCCAGCGCAACAAGATCGGCCAGGCCATCATGCAGCGCATCAGCAACGCCGTGCTGCACGGCGACACCTTCCACGTCGTCATCCTGACCAACACGCGCCAGGACGACGAGCCCAGTCGACTGGTGCACCTCTACTGCCGCACCATGGTCACCTGGTCCATGCAGTCCGCCTACGCGCTCGGCGCCAAGTACGGGCTCACGGCCCGCGAAGTGCGCGCCCACCTGTTCATCGGCCGCCTCGAGTGCGCGGGCACGCTGATCAAGGTGCACAGCAACATCGTGTTCGTAGATTCCAAGTGGATGCTTCGCTCGTCGTCGAACCTCAGCGACCGGTCGTGGAGTCCGCGGCCCTGCGACACGGAGCTCGGGGTGGTGGTACAGGGCGCGAGCGTGCGCCAGTTCCAGCAGCTGCTGTTCCACCGCTATGTGACGGCCGACTTCCCCGACCAGCACCAAGAAGACTCACAGCGAGACCCATCCATCCGCAACGTGTCCGCCCAAAACAAGCGGGGACCGAGCAGCGAAATTTCCTTCGTTGACTTTTTCGCAGCCTGCGTCGGCGAGCGCGGGTGTCTGCGCGTGATGGAGCACCCGCCGAGCTACTACTACTACCTCGTTAAGCTGGTCGCGTGGATACTCTTCACGTTGGGACGCTCCGCGGGCGGCGGGCACGAGCGCGTCACGTGGACCAACACCTCCCTTAATTTAAAATAAAATAAAAACAAACGCGTCTATCGAGTAGTTTGCGCCGCGCCTTTTATTTTGTCTTCCATGGATAAACAATAAAACTCGTAATGGAGGATCAGAGGGAGGGTCCCGCGAGCCTTGTTTACGTGGAGCAGTCTGGCGCGGGCTGTACCTACAACGACTGTTTGGTCATGCTGGCCACCATGGGCGCGCACGAGCACTTGCGCGTCAACCACTACTGCAAGAGCATCCTCGTCACCAGTGTGTACGGCGATACTCCCCACCCCTCTTCTTTCAACAAGGTTTTTATTGAGCTGACGCGAGAAATCGACGTGTTGTTCGTCGTTCACGGCATCGAGTGCGCGTCGCCGGCCAGTGCCACGAACCGCATCAAGAACATTGAGCTGTACGTCGACGCGCAGCAGTACGTGCAGACGGTGACGCTAGGCGAGCCGCTGAACCTGCCCATCGCCGCGGCGCCACACACCAGTTTGTCGCTGCGCGTCGAGTTCGAGCACGCGTTTGCTAGGCCGTTGCTGGAGCTGCGTGTCACGATGGACATGGCCATGGTGAGCAAAAAGGAGCGCACAAACCTGCTGGCGTCTTTCCCCCGCCAGACGGCGACGTGGAGCATCATGAACGGCGTGCTAAAAAGTGTCGCGTACATCACCGACGCGCGGCAGGTGGCCGTTTGGACCTCCAGGCCGGCCTTCTGGTTCTCGCGCGACGACAAAAAGTACAAGTTGTTGAACATGTCGGACCAGCTGCGCGTCTACCAGTACAACAACCTCAGCGAGGACGCGACGCCCGACGAGAACGGCTACTACATCCCGCGCGACCTGTTTTCCGGCCTCAAAGTCGCGCAGAGCTACGACGCGGCGCAAGAGGGAATGCCGTTTGTGATACTGTTTTCAGTCCACGACATTGATTAGTTTTGTAGTGGTTTTTTGTATTACGAGCGTAGTTTATTCATGATCCAACGCGAGCGAAATTTAATAAAGAGAGTTCTGAGTCCACGCCGATCAACATATACACGTGTGTGATTTCAAACCCCCGGACCCGGGAACACGCGCCGGAACCGCTTTAAATCAGGCTCGGGAGGCACGGTGACGATCGTGGAAAACTCCCGGCTCAAGTCGTGCAGGTTGTACGGCTCCGCCAGCGTGTCGGGCGAGTACATGTACTTTAACAGAAAGAGTTTGAGCTCCGGTCGGGTATAAAATGCGGTGGACGCGTGGTCCGAAAACATGCGCATGTAGTGCTGGGCGCAGTAGTTCACCAGAGCCAACCAGCCGTAAACGTCGTAGTTCGCGACCAGTAGGCTCGAGTACGCGCGCCAGTTGAAGTCGCCGGTAAGCTCGTTGTAAAATTTGTCGAGGATGGTGCCGAGCTGCTCCCACACGCCGCCGCCCACGTTGTCTGTGCTCTCCGAAACACCGGCGTACCTCTCTCCGCGTGTTTCATAATCTTTGTGCAAGCGAGAGACAACGCGGTACAGCTGACACCGCGCGCCGTCCTTGCTTAACCGTCGAGACAGCACGTCGTGGGCTTTTTTACACAAAAACGCGTACGCGATGGGTTGCTGCATCGCAGTTCGAAAGTCGTTGTAGCCTTCGCGTACCGATTTCATGTAATGTTCTGCGTCGAGTCGAATCGCGTGGTCCCAGTCTATCAGTCGAACGAACGGTTCGCTGTCGTTATACACCACGTTATTAAACTTGATGTCATGATGGATTACACCACGCTGGTTTAGTGGCACTATACCGTTGGCTAGCAGCCCCAGCATCGCGCTCCAAAACGGTTCGGAGGCTACCTGCGGCGCCTCGCCACGTGCGCGGTTTTCAACCGTGGGCCCCCCGTCGCGTACTTGCAAGATCCGTAGCTCAAGCGCCCGCCTGTCGTTGACGGTGCCCGACTGTATCTGTCCTAACGCGTGTGCACACACCGCGTCAAACTCTTCGAGGTCGGTTGTCTCCAGCGGGGCCGGCGTACAGATTTCCGTTGGCACTATAAAGTAGTTTTCCGGGCTATAATACACCGTAAAATCTTGCACGGCGTTAGGGCGCTTACGCCTGCCGTTGGCTGTTGCCGCGGCGATCGCGTCACGCACAAAACTTAGCGCGCGCCACTCGCCATCGGACTTGTTTGTTACGCCTAGTTTACTGAGCTGACCCACGGGGCGTTCGGCGCGACCCTCGCACTTTAGCGCCGGCCGAAACACGCACCCACCGTCTCCGCTCGCAAACGCTTTGCCGCCACGCAACGTCCGTCCACGCAACGTCCGTCCACGCCCACTCCTTCTTGACCTGGAACGGTGTCTTACCGCTGTCCGTGTCCGTGTCCGTGTCCGTGTCCGTGTCCGTGTCCGTGTCCGTGTCCGTGTCCGTGACCGTGTCCGTGTCCGTGGTTTGTTACGTTCACGCATGTATTTACACTTTAAGTCAATGTTTTTTTTGTTACCTTATCTACAAATATAGGTTTTAGTTTATTCCGTCATATTGTTTTTGAAGTCCGAATTGAGCTTTAAAACTCGCTATGCTTTTTTACGACTTGACAACAGACCCAGCACCCCGACGTCATGCGCGTGACCTGCAGTTTTTCCGAGACCTCGCAGAAAACGGCCGCGGACTAGTCAAAACCTGTCCGCCCGAGTGGCGAGTGGATACCACGGACGTGTGTGCTTTTTGCGAGGAACTGCTCCGCGAAACCATCTACTACGTCAACACGCCGCTGAACGAGTTCATTTTGTGCGAGCAGTGCGGCGTTGAATCGCGGTTGCCCCCCGATAATGCGAATTTCTTCAGCGTCGCCTTGACGCCCTGTTCCCCTTTATAATAATGCAAACGTAGTAGTAGTTAGTTATAATAAACCTTTTATTCCTTTTATCATGTTCGTCGCGAACAACCTATGTATTTAGCATACTGCCTTTTTTGCATGCGATGATTACGGAGAGATGATTACGGTGAGATGAGGTAAACAATTTCGCCCGAAGTAGGGTTGTAGTAGAGTGGTGCGGATGCCGCCAGTTGGTCCGCCGACAGGCCGCGAACAGGGTTAATGAACAAACTGGAACTCTGTGTCGAGTCCAGAATCGTGTTTGGATCCGCGTTGATGCATATGCTGTACGGATGCTGGCTGGTTACTCCTGCGTTGACGCCGATGGCAATCGCGCCCTCTCCTTGGTTGCTCACCCCCACGTTGGTGCCCACCGCGATGCAGTTCTCACCCTGGTTCAAAACGCCTGCGCCCGCGCCGATGGCGACCGAGTTGCCCCCCTGGTTTACCGTTCCCGTGCTGGCGTCTCCCAGACGCACCGGGTTCTGTTGGATGGCGCCAGCAACGGACAGCTCGGCCACGCTCAACGAGCCGCACGACACGTCGCCATTCACAGTCAAGCACTGGCCGAAGATTTCTTTAAGCATAGACATTTGTACTGTAACTTGTTAGGGGGGGGGTTGCTGGTGTTGTATATATTTTATACCATAGTTAATATTCTTCTCTTAGAAAGATGAAATTTCCCACTTGCTGTGCACGAGCGGAGTGAGCGACCTCGCCACCGCTTGGCTTCCGTAGTACGCGGACATGGCGTGAATGCCCCCGTAGAAGCGCGAGAGACCCACGTCGTCGGCAAGCTGGGTCCACGTAGAAGCGCTCCAGTCCAGCGTAACGGGTCCCGCCGGTGCAACGCCTGGCTGCACTTCACTGCTGCCTTGCGCAATGAAAAAAGTGCCGAAACGACTTTGGCGGTCGGGAGCTCCTACAAAAACGGGCGTCAGGACACTCAGGTTGGTACTGGTGTACGTCGCATTAACTACGGGCAGGGTGCCCGCGTCGATGTTGGCGCCGAACCAGTCGGTCATAATGGTTGCGAAACACGCGCCGAAGTACGTGTGTCCCGACGGGAAGTCAGCGAAGCGCGGGGTGACAAAGTTTGGCATCTGGTACGGCACCCACAGCGACGCGTCGGTGGGCACGCCAGAAACGGGGTCGGGCTGTACCGTGCCCCTAAAACGGTTCCGCACCTCTTGAATGGGTCTCGACTCGCCGTACTGGCTTTTCACCCGCCACACCAGCCGACTGCCCTCGAACAGGCTGACGGACAGCTGTAAAAAGGATAGTGCTTGCGCATCTGTCTCGCCCGAGGTGCTGTTGTACGCCGGTGCGGTGACATAGTGGCGCACGTAATCAGCCCACAGCCACGCAAACATGCCGGGTGGAGTGGCTGTATGAAGCCCGCCCGCCCAGAACTCCGCCGACATCTTTTGTGCGTCGGACAACGACGCGCTTGCAACGTAGACGTCGTGCACCTCGGTGTTGCGCGCCGGATCAGTGTGGGGGATGAAGTACGGCGCGGCGCTGCCGACCACCACAATCTCATCAGCGGGCGCCAAGCACGTGGACTGCACCTCGTTCCATCTGTACCCTAAGTACTTTTGCACCGTGCCTGAAGGTAGCTGCAGAGGCGTCCACTTACCCGAGTTGCCTGGATCCGCGTTGCTGACCACCACCAGCGGTGCGGCGATGTTCGGCAGGTCCGCACTGGTGGCGACGTACGCGCCGGTGGCGGGGTTGTTATAACCATCGCTAGCACGCAAAGACCACCACGCGTTCCAGCGCGCGACAAAGGCGGCACTATCAACTTTTGCCAACACCTCCGCGGTCGCGGCATCTTGCTCCAATACAGTCCAGTTGAACAGGGCGCGTTCACGGGTCAGCAGCGCGTTGGTGTCGTACCCCGGTATAATTGTAGGGGCGTACTGGGAGAGCACCCAAACAACCCAGACTGTGGCGTCGTTGGAGGATTGCGGGTAGCGGAGGTCGAAGTCCCAAGTATCGTGGGTGCCATGGATAGTGCCGGTCGAGGGGAAGCCCGAAGCAGTTGGAGGGAGCGCGGCGCCCGAGTTGATGGAGGGCGAAACCAGATTCCATGCCGTGGCGAAAAGCATTGCCAGAAGGTAGCATAAGCGGCTTGTCGTCGTCGGTGCCGCACTGGCTACGGTGACAATATACTGTAATAAGTCGTTAACACAGTTCACATGCTCTTGGCGCAGAAACGTCAGGCTGCTGCTTTCCCCTAGCGTATCGTACACAAGCTCCGACGTGACATGGTCGCGGAGCATGGGCTTGAAGCCGACAAGGTTTTGCAGCAACATACCGCGCAAGGGTGTGACAAACAGGCCGGAGCTGCTGTTCGGTAGTAGCACTGTGTCTGTGGCGGCGATAGTGGTTGTCTGATTGTCACCGTTAACGAGCACCTTGGATGTTGTGGCGGCGACGAGGGTCTGCGTGGAGTCGGTGAGCACGTGCGTGGGGATGTTTACGGCGGCGGTCGAAAAGATGTTGCCCCGTAAATTCACCTCCCCTGTGTTTATGGCGTGCGTGCATTGCACGGTGTTTCCTGCGGTGACAGTTGCCGTGTTTTCACGGAGAAGCGACATTTATTTAAACTATAGTTTTTATTATAGAACACTTTTCTTTTTTCTAAATTTTCTCATTTACTACATCCACTCACTTTTTGAAATTGCTCACAACTTACCAGATGCGTTGTTCACTAGTGTCGTGCGAACACACAAGCACGAGTGTAAACATCACCCTTAAACGCTGTATAGGCTGTCTCAAGGCTCGATATTGTTGCGCCGCGCATCAGGCATCCGACTGGGCACGCCACAGACTGGATTGTCACGTATCACGGACACGAGTTCGAGGCCAAATCAGAGAACATCGAGCACGCATTCAGAGCACCATCGATCGAGCAGATCCACTAGTCCAGTATTTGGACGTGACTACCATGGTCATGAAAGCTTTACGACCGTTCAAAACAACGCCACTGTTCGACAGCGATCACGAGTCTACATCTCCTCGAAGCGCTCGCGCATACGCTTCTCAAGAGGTGCTCTTAGATCTAAAAACCCAATTGTTCATGTCTTCGTTGAACAACAACGCGAAGCTCATCTACGGCTTCACTAACAACTATTATACCCGAAATTTCTTTAAATTGTTTAACTGCAAGCTGAAACACGACTATGTGCTATGGACTGTTGGCAATGACTTAAGCAATTTAAAGCAAACACATGGCATTAAGCAGTTTGAACACAGGGCGCTGTGTTCACTAGTTGGACAATGTTAATAAATTGTTGTTAAAAAATTAAGTTAAACATAAAAGCGCTACTGGGTGGAGTCGAACCATCGACCTTGTGGTTAACAGCCGCATGCTCTGCCAACTGAGCTACAGCAGCGCATTGTGATACCGTTTTTATCATTATGCAAACACAACCACGTGCATTTGTCACTTTTTGTTATTGTTTTACGTGAAAAATAAACTAACTACCTCCACCGTTTTATCCGTACGATACGTCATCCAATATGAAATTGTGGAGCGCAAACACGCCAGCCGATCGTCCCACTCGTCTCGTTTGCGCTTAGCCACGCACACCATGCCTCGACCGTCAACGCCGAAACACGATGTGTGCTTCACACCGTGCGCATCTACGTACTTGTCTGGATTAAAACGAATTACCACGAGAGGCCGGTGACCTATGTCGCGGCTCAACTCCATTAACCGCTTGTTT
>Ga0208720_1000336_pt1 | contig 12171 bp, 17 predicted proteins | sample LakMenEpi20Apr10_FD_150716 | JGI IMG/M metagenome (GOLD analysis project Ga0208720, IMG submission 150716) | Freshwater microbial communities from Lake Mendota, WI - 20APR2010 deep hole epilimnion (SPAdes) | ecosystem: Environmental > Aquatic > Freshwater > Lake > Epilimnion/Euphotic zone ...
AATATTAATGTATTCTTGAAAATATATATTTTAAATTTACTAAAATTGAATGATATTTTATTTTGAAAATATTGTCATATTCGTTATTATATGTCAACTACTTTAAATAAACAAAACAAATATGAAATTATTAAAGATGGAACCAATAAAGATACAATTAATAAAATTACATTATATATTCATTCCGATATGAATGAAAATCGAAAAAATATCATATGTGAATCAAATAAATTTGCCCAATTTGTCGAAAACTACAATACAGTTCACGATACAATCACCTCAATAAAAAAAACATTCGATGACCTTGATGATATTAAGTTAATAGGTATTAACAGATTTCACTAAAATAAACTTTTTTATATTTTGTTCATCTGCGTTCAAAATATAAAAGTAAAAGATTTAGCAACAATAAAAATTATTAAATATATTCATCGCCAAATTCTTCAGGATCTAAATATTTAAATTTTTCAAAATTTCTTGGATGCCATACAACTGCCATTAATTCTTCTTTAAGTGGTGATTTTTTAAATTTGTCTTGCAAATCTTTTCGAATTTTATCTGCAAAATTTTCATATATTTTTAACACAATTGTATCTGTTTCAGTTGAAATATCACACTTGCAATAAATATCAAATAATTTTTCTTTTAATACAATCATTTTATTTAAAAGTTTTAGAGCCTTTTGTTCAAGATTAAATTCAATATATTTGCCCATGTTTTGCAAAATGTCAGCAGGATGATTTATAACCAATATTCCAATTAATTTTATATTTTTTTTTTTACGAATAATAATAACTTGAGAAGACATTGTAATATTGTACATAGCATCATATAAAATTGTAAACATTTCTATTTGAAATTTATAAAATATTCGAGGTGAACTTTTGAAATGTGGACACATTGTATTGCTGGTCTTTATAATAAATTGAGCAATTTCATTAGAAGTAATGTATATATTTGACATTTTATGTGGTACGGTGTTAATTTCGTCATTTGTTATTTGTCGATAATTTTTAAATTTTAAAATAATTAATTCAATGTCATTAACTGTTGTCACGTTCATTTTTGTTATTTTACGTAAATTAATTAAATCATCTAAATTGAAATATATTTCTTCTATTTTGGTTTCTTCATTAGACTTGATTTGGGTTGATTTGGGTTTTTTTTTAAGCATTTTGAGGGTCATTGGTGTTTGAAGAGACATTATAAATTATTGTTTGTATTGTGTTGTATCAATAAATAAAATAAATATTTCATTTTCAATTTTTTTATATTTTATATTTTGTTCATCCGCGTTCAAAATATAAAAGTAAAAGATTTAGCAATAATAAAAATATTAAATGTTTAGGTTGCCACAAACTTCAAATCCATCATGTTCAAATGGCGAATTCATTTTCGTTTCAGTTTCATTATAATTAAATGTAATCTCATCATAAATATTAATACGTTTAATTGCAATTAATTTATTTAATTCAACTCTTACATTTGGCTCAAAAGAATGATTAATATATTTGCCATATTCATCTTTTAAATGCATGTTGTTGCCAATGTGAATGCTTGACTTCGTTGGATAATTTGTTAGTTTGCCACTCATTGTTCGAACTACATCTCCTTCTTCATATATTTTTGATGAAAATACTCCAAATGGTAACAACTCAGTATTCGCGACATGTACACAATAATCAGTTTCAACAAAATTAATTCCTTGTAGGATTTGCTTTTGAATTAGTCTTGGACAAATATTGATAAACATTGTAATTGCAAAATAATATAAAATGTTTTTATATTATTTTAATTTATAAAACAAAATATTAAATTTTATTTATAAATACATAAAAAATAAAATAAACTTATTATTTTAGTTCATCTTTCCAGACGAAATATTTACATTTATCATCATAATATTTAGAACAGACATAAAATATTTTTCCTTTGGTTGGACCATCTTTTTTAACTTCGCGTGAAACTGATGCTAATTTACAGTAGCACATTTTTCCTATTTTTTGCTGATGTTTGTAATCAATTTCTTCAAATTCACTTTTATTTTCTGCTGCTGTTTTATTTTCTACAATTGTTTTATTTTCTATTACTGTTGGGTTTTTTCCAATCTTTTTATCTGAATCATCTTTCCACATAAAATAATTACATTTCTCTTCAAAGTTATTAGAGCATGTATAAAACATTTTTCCTTGATTGGGTCCATCTTTTTTAACTTCTCTCAAAATGGTAGCTAATCCACAATTACACATTAATCCAATTTTATTCTGTTGTTTCATATATTTTTCATCTTGATCTGGTTCATCATAATTAGGTTCGTCATAATCGGGTTCGTCATAATCATTCTCGTCACAATCATTCGCATTTTGTCGTTGTATTGTTATTTTTGTAAAACATAATTCTTCTTCCTCTTCTTCATCGTCTTCTTCAACTAGTCGTTTTAATTCTTTCACTTCTTGTACTTGTTTCACTTCTTGTACAATTTTGGTTGAGCTACCAGGTAGTTTTAAAAGGCATTTTTTGATAGAGTTAGACATTGCTTCGTTAGATACATTAAATAAAATATAAAAATATTTTTTCAATTTTTATTTTAAATAAATTAAGATCATTCAACTCCAAAAAGTATAATATTTAAATATTTAAAAAATAATATAAAAATATTTTATTAATTAATACAAGATGTTTTTAAAATTTGCCAAACAATTTTCTAATTGTGTATCTAAAAATAGATTCGCAATTGGATGTTCTACCGGTGGAATTGGTGGGTTTTATGTTGGTCGTAAATTGCATAATGAATCAATTAGTTCTAATTATAATTGCAATACATTTTTCTGTTTTTTTCCATTGGTTTTAGGTTGTTCAGTTTTTGGATCATTACTTGGAGGAATTGTTGCAGGAACTGCTGAAATATTAATTCCGGGTTCGCTTGCTACATATGGCATATATAAATATGATAAATATATTTTAAAAAATAAAAATGAAAATGACAATAAAAATGATGTAAATTAACTCGTAATATTTAAATTATTTTTTCATTTAAATATTAAAATACTTTTATATGCGTTCATTTAACAAAAGCGCGATATTTAGTAATAATTATATTGTTTCATCATGCCACATAAAATATTTACATTTGTCATTGTAATACTTAGAACAAGTATGAAACATTTTTCCTTTTGTTGGACCATCTTTTTTAACTTCTCGCAAAACTGTTGGCAATTTACAGAAACACCTTGTTACGATTGATTCGATATTTTCTTCTACTTCTAATTGTTGCTTTTTTTGTTCTTGTTTTTCTTTTGAATTTATTTGTGCATTTTTATTAATTCTTATGCAAGATTCATCTTTCCACATAAAATAATCACATTTGTAAGCATAATACTTAGAACAAGCATAAAATAATTTACCTTTATTTGGACCATCTTTTTTAACTTCTCGCAAAACTGTTGGCAATTTGCAATAACACATTAATCCGATTCGTTGATTCTTTTTTATATTTTCTTCTTTGATTAATATATTTTCTTCTTTAATTAATATATTTTCTTCTTCAATTCGTTTATTTTCAATATCAATTAGATTCTGTTTATTCAATTTGCATGAATTGCATAAACATTTAATTTCTACAACATTTGTTGTTTCATAATTTTCACTGCATTCTATACATTGTTTTATTTGTTTTATTTTTGTAACTGTTTGTTCCGCATTCATAAATCCTTTTTTTGATTTTATTGTTCTTTCGCGAATTTCTTGAACTTTTTTCTCTCTTTCTTTGCGTTCGTTTTCTATTTCTTTGCGTTCGTTTTCTATTTCTTTGCGTTCATTTTCTCTTTCTTTGCGTTTTTTTTCTATTTCTTCAAGTTCCTTTTTTCTTTTTGTTTCATAGCATTCATTACAATATTCATGTTTTTTGTTATCAAATTCAAAATATTCTTTACATGTTTGACAACGTTTATGTGTTATTTTACATTCATTGCATAAATTATATTTTCGATTTTTATGAGGTTCTTCACATATTTCACAAGTCCTTCTAGATTTATTTTCAGGCATAAATTTTTTAATACAACAATTTCCCATATGAATAAAATTTGCTCCATCTGTAACAAAACAATTTTCAACAATAGGTTGTCCACAAACACAATTATGTTCTTTGCGTGGAAAATGTTCATATCCAAATTGAGTAACCCAATAATTATAGTGTCTTGATTTATTTACATTATTACCTCCATCGCCCCCACAATATTTATATTTTTCAATTAATTCTTCAAATGTAATTTTATACCAATCCAACAATCCTTGTTTAAATCTTTCTAAAAATAAATCTGAACGTGTTTTTTTATCTACTTCCATTTTACAATATTTATGATAAAAAAATATAAATATTTATTATTTTCAATTTTTAATGAATGATTTTTTATATTTTCTATTTTTTATTAAAGACGTATAATTATCATATTTTATTAAAAATATATTTAATTCATATAATTTACAATATAATTTCTCAACCAATTTACATTGAAATATTTCTTAACAATATTGTATTGATTCATTAAAATAACAATAAAAACAATAATAATAATAATAATAATAATAATAATAATAATAATAATAATAATAATAATAAAAACAATAATAATAATAATAATAATAATAATAATAATAATAATAATAATAATAATAATAATAATAATAATAATAATAATACCCCCTATAATAATAAAAACATTCAATTAGAAAATTTATTATCGACAAGAGTTCCTCCATTTAGTTGGGATTTAATTGGATATTTATTTGGAATAACAAAAAAAAATTATACACAAATAAATCGAGACAAATTAAAAGAACAACGTGAAATTTTTATTTAAAATATTCAAAAACTTTTTAAATTAAAAAATCATTATTTGCGACATAAAGGACAAACTCTTAAATATTCTTCATCATCATATTTTTCTCTTTTAGCATCATCCCACTCATTCCACATTTCATTATATATTTTTATCAATGGATAATCAACATCCCATTTAGAGTCATCAGATTCTTCATTATATTCTTCTTCAATGTCACTATCATAAGGAAATTTGGGAGCTCCATCATTACTTTGATCTAAAAAATGGCATCGTTTAAAACAATCAATGCAAACAAAATGTTGACATCTTGGCTGTGATACACATCGTTTATGTTCCAAACATATGGGACATTCTAAATTGTCAATAAATATTAATTCGCCTTTACCATAATGAGCATTTTCATCATTACCCCATGTTCCAAAGTCAATATCGCAATTAGTACATATATATTGTTCTTTACACTCATACCACCAATCAGGCAAAACGGCATTACATAATTCATAATTTTTACATTTTATTCCACCTTCAGGATACGGTTCATCATATCCAATATTATTTTTTTCATATTCTAAATCGCGAGGCATTTGTATAAATATAATTATTATATTTTTTATTTTCAATTTTTTTATGAAAATAAAAATAAGAGAAATAATAAATAATTTTATTCACTAGTCACATTAATTAATTCCAACGCATTTATTAATTCACTTTTATTCATTTTACTGTATTTACAAATGCCAAATTCTTTACATTTTTGTCTAAGTTCAACAACTTTTAAATTATTTAAATTTGATGTTGTTTGTGAACATTTGTTTTCGGGTTGTTCTACTGCTTGGATTGATGTTTGAATTTGAGGTATATTTTCAATTTGAATAGGAACATATGTAAATTGCGAATTAAATTTTAATACATTCGTGTTATATAATTGTTTGATAGAACTATGCAAATTAATCACATCATAATTTGAATTGTGTGCATTTTCAATGTTTTTATTGAAAACAAATTTATAAAGTTCAGATAGTGATGGATGTTTAATTTTATTATATTTATTTTTTGCTTTAACAATTGATTTTGTTAAATTCATCGTACATAAAACTTGCTTTGAATTAATTTCTTCAATAATTGAACTTAGTGATAGCCTACATAATTCACTTTTAATAATAGAAATATCAAAATTAGCATTGTGTGTGATAATATGAGATACTTGTTTTAATTTATTTGACAAAATTAAGGCAACTTCAGAGAAAGATATTCCTCTTTCTGAAGAAATTGAATTTGTGATTCCATGAAAATTTGAATTTTCAATATTAAATCCATCCGTTTTAATTATAAAATCAAACATTTCAACTTGTTCTAGATTTTCATTACACAACATCATGCTAATTTGAACCATACGAGCAGTTTCATATTTATTTAATTGATTATATGGTGGATTTTCTCCAAATGGTAATGAACCATGCTCGGGCAAGCCAGTAGTTTCGACATCAATTATTAAAGCCATTTATAAAATATAAATAATTATATTTATGTTGAAATATTTTTATATTTTGACTAAGTGCGTTCAAAATATAGAATGATAATATTTAGGCGATTTATTTTATAATAATTAATGTTGCATTAAAAAAATCATGACATCATTTGGTATTTAAAACAAAATTATTTATTATTTATGTTTTCAATTGGTGGAAAACGTGCCATATCATTTATAACAGAAAATCCACATTTTTTAAATAACTCAATGCTTGAATCATTATTGCAAAATGCGGTTATATTATTTTTTTTAATTATTTTTTATTATAAAACGAACTTTTAATTCACGCAAATATTTTAATCGAATATCATCAGGACAAACTAAATTATAGTAATACTTAGTTATTTTACTAATAATAATTCTAGGATAATTCAACATCTCGTAATCCCAAGGATTATTGGAATTTAACTTAGCAATTTCTAATGTAATATTAGGATTAACACTTAATCCCAAATAACTCCATGACTTATTAATATTTTCTTTAACTATTTTCCACGTAATATTATGATTTTCACTTAAGTATCTATAATTCCAAGGTTTATCAGGATTTGCTTTAATTATTTCCCATGTAACATTTAAATTTTTACTTAAGTATCTATAATTCCAAGGTTTATCAGGATTTGCTTTAATTATTTCCCAATTGATATTTAGATTTTTACTCAAATCATTATAAAAATTATTATAATACCATTCTCTATCATACAACAATTTATTAGGAATATCTTCCATTAATTCATTTATTATTTTTATTTGAAATTTTGAGTTATTTTTTAATTCATCAATTTTTGTTTTAAATTTATCAACTTTAATTGAATGTGTATCATTCAACATTGATAATTCATGTTTATAATTATTTATTTGACAATTTAAATTATCCTCCAATTCATTACATTTTATTTTAAGTCTATCAATTTCTGTTGTATATAATTCACATAAAGTTAATAATTTATTTTCGAGAGTATCTAACTTTTTACATGAAACTATATCACAAAGTATGCTGATCATTTTATTACAATCGCCTTCAAAATATTCATTTCCAAAATCTGTTCTATGTATAAAATTTTCTTTAAATTTTTTTATTATCATTTTTTCACAATCACGACAATTTTCACAAATTGATTGAAATAATAATACGCTTCCTTTATCATAGGAATTAAATCTTCCAAGATTTAATTGTTCTGTTCTTCCAATTTTAAAAATATTCTCATTCATTCTTACAAATTCACGTGTCTTAATCATATAAACATATTGAATATTCATTGTAATTATTTTGTATTAAATAAAAAATATATTTTTATTTCAATTTTTTATATTTTAAGTGCGTTCAAAATATAAAAGTAGAATATTTAGGAAAATAATTTAATCATTATGTTTTTTGCAAAAAGCACCAAATCCTTTAAATCCTGATTGGCATGTACATTTAAGTTCAGAAGTATAATTGTCACTTACATCAACTTTATAAATATTAATTTTAACATTAGAATATGTTGTGTTATTAGAAGTTGTATGTTCATAATGATAATCATTAGTTGATATATTATCATAAATTTGTTTTTTTAAAATATCACTAATTTCATAATATTCTGACAATTTATCAAATAATAAATTCATAGTTTTGTATTCATATTCATATTCACTGTTCAAATATTTTATCATAACATAATATACAACATCATCATCAGTTGAATAATATTTTTCAAAATCAACATTATTCTTTTTTATTAATAATTCATCATTTTTTTCATTGATACATTTGAATGTTTTTTTATTTATTTTAATTATTTTATATTTTTTTAAATCAGTGTTTTTAATTATAATAACATCATCAATATTAAATAATTCTTCCATTCTTAAATATTTATAATAAAAAATATAAATATTTTATTTTTAAATTTTTATCAAAATATGATTGTAATTAAAATATATAATTAAAAAATATAATTAAAAAATATTCCATAGTATATTTAATAAGGAATATATTTGATTTCAACCGACACATTAAAAATATTTTTTCAAGGAGCTCTTGGGGCAATGACATTTGGAGCATATCATCAATATACTACAAATAAAATTATGGAATTAAATAATGAAAAATTATCAATCCAATATAAATACTCATTTGACAACATGGAAATTCAACACAAAAAAGAAATGAATAACATGGAAATTCAACAAAAACAATTAAATGATAAATTAAATAAATTGGAAAAATCAGTTGAAAATAAAAATAATTGGCAATGGAGGTGATTTATTTTTTTAAATAAAAATAACATTTAGTAATTTTTTAATTTAAAATATTATTCAAAAACGTTTTAAATTGCAAAATATTTATATTTCAAGCAAGCGTATTTAAAATATAAAACTAGAATATTTAGCAAAAAAATAAATCATATTAAAAATATTGAAATTTAACTCAATCATTCATTGCATAATAATTTATTTAAAAGTGAATGTATAAAAATCTTCTGCATTTAATTCTCCCAAACTTTTACAGTATTTTATAAGCCCATTTGGCAATATTCTAATGCATATTAAATAATTGAAAAGTTTAATTGAAATATGTCCATTTACTGGTTCAATCCCTAAAAGTTCATATCGGAATCGAACATATTTAAGACATTTAATGCATCTTGTTTTATCAATTACACTAATGTTATTATTTCTAATTAAATCTTCAACATTATTAATATCAAGTTCATAAATTATTTGTCTCTCATCCATATTAAAATGCTCTTCATTATTAATTAAAATGTCATCAAATGGTGACATACTTTCTGTCATTTTTATTATTTCTTCATAATTTCCAAAATTAAAAGGAACTATAGATATTAGTTTTGTCACAAATTTATATTTATCACTTTTTACCATATCTTTCATTTGTTCACTTTTACATTCTTCGTCAATAGGTTTAATGACTGCTATGTCATGTTCTGATAAAACGTCTTCTTTTTGCTCAAATTTATCAATTGAACACTCATTCGCAAAATGGCCTGGTTCTCCACATTTATAGCATTTGTCCATAACTGATAAAATTGTTTGCATTGCTTTTTCTTTTTCACTTTCAGTTAAATGTATTTTACAATATGATCCTCCGCGGACATTATTTACGCCATAAGTATTCATTGTTATCAATGTATGTTTTTCTTCATCCCATGAATCACCTTTAAATTGTGATAATATTCTAATTGGTTTGTATAATTTAGTCCATTCGCTTCCATTGTTGTTAAAATGTTGCAAAATTCGTTTTTTTGAACAGTTGCTTCGTCCAATATAATATTTATTATTTTCAAGTTCAAGAATATAAATTGTTGATTTTGTCATTTAAATATGGTTTGTAAATTCATTGTTTCATAATATATTTTTCAATTTTTATTATTTAAAAACTTAATGCAAAGTTATATTATAAACATGGAACTACTACTTCCTGCACTAAAATATAAATTTATCAAGCATTTACAATCACACAATTTTAAAAATGGAAATAATAATTTGTGGGATTACATTCAAGCACTCGAAAATAAATATCGTTCAAATCCAAATTATATCCAATGGCTAAATAAAATTAGAAATACAATTAATTATTGTTCATCAACTATAACTACACGTTCATTTGATGGAAAAAGCAAATTGGAAGCATATGAAAATGATCAGCAATTATTTATTGAAAGTGAATTTCATGCAGCATTATGTAACATTGACAGTGTAGAATTTTTAAAAGCTTTGGTATTTTTTTTCGAACCCGATTTGTGTTATTTAAATTCTATTCAAATTGTCGAAGAAATAAATGCCATAGTATAAAATAATTCATAAAATAATTCATAAAATATATTTTCTTTAAGTTCGTAAAATGTATATTCAATTAAAATATGAAAATAATTTAATTTAAACTATTAAATGATGTTTATATTAAATGGAAGTTTGATGAAAGATATCAATTTAATAAATTTAAGCGTTATTGAACTTAAACAATTATGCAAAAATGAAGGTCATAAAAAATATAGTAAATTAAAAAAACAAGATATAATTAATTTATTGCTTACGCCAAAAAATGAAGATAAGATTTCTAAAATATGCATATTAACGAAACAATGTTAATATTTCGCAAATTTGTTCTTGTTCTATCTCATTTAAATTCATTGAAAATGAATCATAATTGATTGAATTTAAAAAAATTGTGATATCATTGTTTCGCAATAAATATAATTTAAAAATAGTTTCTGATGTTGCAGTGATTTCATTTAATTGGTCTAACAATTTAAATTCATGTACATTTTCGATTGTTTTTTTTGAAAGAGTTGTGTGCATAATTTTAAATAATATAATATAATTAAATGTTTTAATTAATCTAGCTAAACTATCGTTATTATTTACTAAATTGTTTATTTGTCTGCTAATTTTTTTTATCAATGTTTGTTTATTCATCAACTGACTTACAAATTTAAACAATTTATAATCATTGTTAAATAAATTGCTAATATTTAACATATTAATGTCAGATGCATTGAAATATAAATTATTTATGTTTGTCCCCATGGTGCCAGTTATTTCATTAACAAAATTTGCGTTTGACGTATTTAACACTCTAATATTTTTATCTGATGATTGAACTCGTATAATTTCTTTAGTAATTAATAAAAAATGATTAAAATTTTTAGTTGTTTTTAACTTATTTAAATGTGATGTGATTGCATGTATATTTGCCAATTCTGTCATGTGGATTTAATGTACTAATATTTTAAATCTCTTTATATCACAATTCTCATATAATTTTTACATGATTGCAATTAAATATTTTTGTCTTCATACATTTTTTGTTTAAATAAATATTAAATGAAATATTTATTATTTTTCTTCTTCAATTATATGTTTCTTTAAGTCATGCATTATTTATTAAACATTGATAATAATGTATGTGATAGACAATTATTTTAAAATATTATCTGAAAGAATTTAAAAATAATTTGATGAATGTAATATAATTACTCCAATGTCAATCGAAGATGCCCGTGAATTTAAAATGCGCAAATTAATATTTTATGAAAATTTTTTTACAACTTTTATAAATCAATGTGTTGTACTGTTGGAGAATGAAAATTTGTTTTCGAATTTGCATTATTTGATTGATTCTCAAAAAATACAAGTTTTGAATGAGCATGAATTACAAAATAATGTGCTATGTGGAACTGTTAATTTGCACCAAATCATTAACACAAATGTATCACTAATTTTAAATAATATGTGTGATTTAAATGTAAATAAAATTTTCAATAAAATTAAAGAAACAACTTCTAATATCAATGCAACTCCAACATACGTTTTCAAAATAAATAATTTACCATATTTAAATGAACATTTGTTAAGAAATTTTCATAACAGTTTTTCTAATTTAATTTCTATAAATAATTCAAATGAAAGGTCTAAATTAAAAATATGCAAGATAAATTCAAATAAATTTTATTACATAATTATATTTATTGATAATTTAGAAATTAATGAACTTCTTGAATATGATGGATTTGTGTTTAAAAACCATGATAAAATTGAACATTTTTTCATCAATGAAAATAAAAAAATTAATCATGAAAATGACAACGAATATGATTATTTAATGTGAATTTTTACATCTTAACACATTCAAACATAACCCATTTATCAATATTTTGATTTATTATTTGAAATTTATTTTCACATAATATATTTTTTAGAATCATTGATGATTAATTCATCCCCAATTGATTTCAATGCTTCAATTTGATAAGAGCGAAGTTTTTTTTCGTGTGACATTTAGTATATCAAATA
>Ga0208720_1000338_pt1 | contig 12119 bp, 11 predicted proteins | sample LakMenEpi20Apr10_FD_150716 | JGI IMG/M metagenome (GOLD analysis project Ga0208720, IMG submission 150716) | Freshwater microbial communities from Lake Mendota, WI - 20APR2010 deep hole epilimnion (SPAdes) | ecosystem: Environmental > Aquatic > Freshwater > Lake > Epilimnion/Euphotic zone ...
CCACAACATAGACACCCTCGGACTCCAAGGCTGAAACGGTGGAAACAACATGTCCCAAGAGCGGCTTGCCGGCTAGTTCATGCATGACTTTCGGGGTGTTGGAAACCATCCTGGTTCCATTACCTGCCGCCAGCACTACGCAAGCTAGTTGCCTAGTAGACATCTTCATCTCCTGATCGCTTCACTTGTGCTCCGCCCTCAGGATTCGAACCTGAACTAAACGGCTCCAAAGGCCGCCGTGCTGCCGTTACACTAGGGCGGATCGTAACCCGAAGCACTGATTACTTAGCAAGTCTGCCAGAAAACGAGGTCCTCTCAGGCGAGATTCTCGCTTTCGGCCAACCACTTGGCTTCTAGCAACTGCCGTTGATTTGCTAGCTCCTGGGCCCTCTGGGCAGCAGTTGCCAATCCCTCGTGATCTAAGGGGTCGCGGGATTGCAGATCCAGCTGAACTGCTGCCTCTTCGGCTTCCAGTTTTTCTATAGCGCGCTCAAGTTTCTGGATGGCTTTTTGGCTGGCCCTAAGCTCGGCTCCCGAGACCTTTGGCGCTGTTTGTTGGCTTTCGGCCTTACCTGCCGCGCCTCGAAGCTCAAGATACTGATCCACGCCCCGTGGCAAATGGCGAAGTGCCCCATCGCCAAGCAGCGCGTATTGCATGTCGGTCACTCTCTCAAGAAGGTATCTATCGTGACTGACAACAATTAGTGTTCCTGGCCATGAATCAAGTAAATCTTCCACCTGAGCCAACATGTCGGTGTCCAAATCATTTGTTGGCTCATCCAGAATCAAAAGGTTTGGTTCACCAAAAAGTAAACGAAGTAGTTGAAGTCTTCTTTTTTGACCACCAGATAAATCAGAAACCGGAGTCTGTAGTTGCAAGCTAGTAAATCCAAGCTGCTCGATTAGTTGGGAGATACCAACCTCTTTTTTGTTTACCGTGAAGGTCTTCTTTTCGCGAGCAATAAGTTCGAATATTCTCTGGTCGCCAAATTCATCCAATTCCAAAACTTCTTGGCTAAGAATCGCTGGTACTACAGTTTTGCCGAGCTTTACCTTTCCAGAAGTAGCAGTGAGCTTTCCAAGAATCAATCGAAGCAGGGTGGTTTTACCTGCGCCATTTGGTCCCACCAGTCCGATTCGATCCCCCGGACCCAACCTAAGAGTTACGTTGTTTAGGATTTGCTGCGAATCAATCTCGTAACTCAAATTTTCAATATCAAGAACATCCTTGCCGAGCCTGGTGGTGGCGAGCTTGGCAAGACTCACGCTGTCTCTAGGCGGTGGTTCGTTGGCGATTAATTCATTGGCTGCATCGATTCGAAACTTTGGCTTGGTTGTTCTGGCTGGTGCTCCCCGTCTCAGCCAGGCCAGCTCTTTTCGAAGCAAGTTTTGTCTTCGCGATTCGCTTGCAGCTTGGGATCTGGCGCGCTCGTTTCGCTCCAGAATGTATGCGGCATAGCCTCCGTCATAGATTTCAACTGTGCCATCGTGGACTTCCCAGGTGAGATTACAAACCTCGTCTAAGAACCAGCGATCGTGAGTTACCACCAATAAGCCGCCAGTTGCCTTGCCCCAGCGAGTCTTTAGGTGCTGAGCAAGCCAGGCCACTCCCTCGATATCCAAGTGGTTAGTTGGCTCATCCAGCATCAAGATATCCCACTCCTTGGCTAACAAGGCAGCCAGGGCCACCCTTCTTCGCTGACCTCCGGATAGCTCAGAAACTTTTTGGTCGAAGTCAAAGTCCTTTAGAAGGCCCTGGAAAATGTCTCTTATCTTTGCGTTTCCTGCCCACTCATGTTCGGGGGTATCGCCAACTACAACATGAGAAATGGTTTCTGATGGCGCAAACTGATCGAACTGATCCAATAGTCCAACGCGAACATCACCTCGCTTGGTGATTTGTCCGGAGTCTGGTTCTTGAATTCGAGCGAAGAGTTTTATCAGGGTAGATTTACCGTCACCGTTACGTCCGACAATTCCTATTCGGTCACCGTCTTGCACGCCAATTGTCAGATTCTCAAAGACTCTAGTTGTTGCAAAGCTAAGGCGGATCTTCTCCGCCCCAAGAAGGTGAGCCAACTAGTTCTCCAGCCTGGTTCCGGAGTTGGACGTGTAAGTAACCAGGCTTGGGTAACCCGCAGCTTTTAGTCTTGTAGCGATTTGTTCAGCGTGAATAGCATTTTTTGCAAGGTGGGCAATTGTTGGTCCAGATCCTGAAACCATTGAGCGAACAGATCCAGCCTTACGACCTGCTTCTAAAGTGTCTGCAAGCTCCGGCAACATAGCAACAGCCGCGACCTCTAGATCGTTGTGCATCAACTTAGCTATCGCCTCAACATCGCCAGAAGCGATTGCCTCCAATAGTTCTTCGGGAACTTCTGGAGCGTCCAGCGCAGAGACATCTATTCCCTGGTTAATCCGCATGATATCCAGCTGACGATATACCTGAGGGGTTGAAAGCCCTGCTGGGTTGGGTGTCATGACCCAGTGCAGAGCTGGGCCATCGGCTACCTTGGAAAGCACTTCGCCTCTTCCAACACCGATAGCAGTTCCTCCCATCAGGGAGAAGGGAACATCAGAGCCAAGCTTGGACGCAGCTTCTGGAAGTTTCTCATCCAGTTTTGATCCGAAGAGGCTGTTTAGAGCGACCAGTGCGGCAGCGGCGTCGGCTGATCCCCCAGCCATACCCCCGGCTATCGGGACGCTCTTGTGAATAACGAATGACACCTTGTCGGAACCCATGGCTGAGCCGAGTCCCTTTAGCTCCTGACCGGCCCGATAGACCAGATTCGTTGCGTCCTTGGGAACAAGTAGCTGGCTCTCTTTTTCAAAGGGACCCGCAAAGTCAATTGAGAAGCTACCGGTGAGTTCAACGAGTACTTTTTCTCGAAGATTCAATGCCTGATAGCAACTTGCCACATCATGAAAGCCATCTTTCAAAAACGCCCCGACGGCAAAGTAAACGTTGACCTTGCCAGGGCTTGAGGCAACAACAATGGGAGGCCCATTGAGCCGTTTCTGCAGCATGGCAACAACTTCATTCCAGTACTTGATCTGGGCTTGTCCAGCCTGGTTAGCCACCGACCCACTCATCACGAGCTCGAGCTCTGTAACATTTGAGTTCCAAGCGGAAACTGTAGACACTGCTTTTTCTTCTCCATCAAATGAAAAAACTATCTTCGACTGCTCTATTGCATTAACTACTCGCGGAGTTTCCGCCTGCCCCCAAGAAGTTGGATCTTTTAAGATGTTAAAAATTTGCCCCTGGTTTCCCGAAAGAATTGCTGAGCCTACGAGTGTGGGCTCACTAGCGCGATGATCAGTTTCAAAAATCACTTCTGTTTTGCCACCTCAATAAAATCATCGATGCTCAGGTCTTCTCCCCTAGCCTGAGGAGAAACTCCAGCCTTCAATAAAATCTGCTCTGCTTGATCAGGGGAACCTGCCCAACTCGAAAGAGCCTGCCGCAGAGTTTTCCTGCGCTGGGCAAAAGCTCCGTCTATAACTCTAAACACTTCTGCTCTAAGTGTTGAAGGCAGCTGTGTGCTGGATTTCTGGAAGTAGACCAACGCAGAGTCCACGTTTGGAACCGGCCAGAAGATGCTGCGTGAAACTACCCCGGCGGCCGAAGCCTTGCCGTACCAAGCCAGCTTTGCACTCGGTGACCCGTAGGTTTTGGACCCTGGTCCTGCAACCAGGCGTCCGGCCACTTCAGCCTGCACCAAAACTAAGACTTTCGAAATGGAGGGGAAGCTCTCTAGGAAGTGAAGAATCACTGGAACTGAGATGTTGTACGGAAGATTGGCAACCAGGGCATCGGGCTCAAAATCTAGCTGAGTGACATTCATTGCATCAGCGTGAAGAATCTGGCAGCTCTTGTCGGGAGCCTTTTGCTTGAGGGTCGAAGCGAGCCTAACGGCCAACTTCTGATCAAACTCAATGGCAATCAACTGGTCCACTTTCTCAAGCAAGCCAAGGGTTAGTGAGCCAAGACCAGGTCCAATCTCAACTACTTTGTCTGTGGGGCTTAGCTGAGCAGCAGCCACTATTTTGCGAATGGTGTTTGGGTCAATCACGAAGTTTTGGCCAAGTTTCTTGGTTGGCCGAAGATCCAATTCAGAAGCTAAGGATCTGATTTCTCCGGCACCTAATAGTTCGACCACTAGCTACCCCAGGATCCATAAACAGCCACAGTGTTTTTCGCTAGCTGCCCGGAAAGCTCGTTGGCATCCATGCCTAACTCGGCTGCCATGAATCGCACAGTGATTGGAACTAGGTACGGGGCGTTTGGTCTTCCACGAAGTGGCTCAGGGGTTAAAAACGGCGCATCGGTCTCAACCAGAATCAGGTCTTTGGGCATGTGTCTAAAAGAATCTCGAAGGTGTTGATTTCTTTTGATGGTTATGTTTCCAGCAAAGGATGTGTACCAACCGTTGTCTTTGCAGATTTTTGCAAGTTCAATATCTCCCGAATAGCAGTGAAAGACAACTTTCTCAGGAGCCCCAACTCTCTGGAGGGTCTTTACTACTTGCTCGTGCGCATCACGGTCGTGAATCTGTAGTGCAAGACCAAAATCCTTAGCAATTTGAATATGTCTTTCAAATGAGTACTGCTGAAAAGATTTACCCTGTTCAGATTCGGTTCTAAAAAAGTCCAGACCGGTTTCACCAATTGCACGGACTCTTTCTTGACTGGCAAGATCCGCAATACCATCGATGTCCACATCAAGAGCCTGCATGGATTCATATTTGGCAGCTTCGTTTGGGTGAATAGCCACCGCCGCAAGCAACCTAGGATCCGTGGCAGCTACCTCAGCGCTCCATTTGGAACTTTCCAGTGTTACGCCAACTTGAACCGCACCTAGAATTCCTACCTGATTCGCCAAAGCCAAATGGTCTTGGTAATTCATCGGCTGATCGCCATCGGCGATCTCCAGGTGGGTGTGGTTATCGTAGGTGCCAACCAGAAGTGGTTCCGGTAGATCTGGGTAGCTCAGCTTTTGTCTGTTTCCATCAGCGTCTTTCAGCTGACGCTGCCTTAGGTGCTCGCTCACGTTAGGAACTAGTCCCGATCTTCTTGCTCAACCCGAGGAAACAACGATTCGAGTTCGTTGATCTTCTTGCCAGCGACCAGCTGATTCCAGCTGGCGGCTTCAAGCAACGGTTGGGATTCTAGATCGCCGAGTTCGTGGCCAATTGAGGCCCAAAGCTTGGCTGTTGCCTTTGGAATAAAAGGCGTTAGCGCAACAGCCAGAGTTCTAAGACCCTCTAACGAGGTATACAAAATCGTGCCCAGGCGAGCTCTGTTGGCCTCGTCCTTGGCAAGAATCCAAGGCTCCTGCTCGGTCAGATAGACATTGAGCCCATCCACTAGCTCCCAAATGGCAAGCAGCGCATCCTGGATAGCAACATCGTCCATGGCGGCATCGGCTTGGCGAATGCTGTTGGCTGCCGTTTCTTTAATCTTTTTGTCGGCGTCAGTTATTGATTCAGCTTCCGGAATTACTCCATCAAAGTATCGGTGCACCATGGCAACAACTCTTGAAGCAAGATTTCCAAAACCATTAGCAAGCTCCGCCTGATAGCGAGCAGATAGATCTTCCCAAGAAAACGATCCGTCTTGACCAAAGGAGATTGCCTTCATGAAGTAGTAACGAAAGGCGTCAGATCCAAAAACATCAGTTATCTGAGTTGGAGCGATTCCGGTCAGCTTTGATTTCGACATCTTTTCGCCACCAACTAGTAACCAACCGTGGGCAAAGACTTTCTCGGCAGGCTTTAGTTCCGCCGCCATTAGCATGGCTGGCCAAATAACAGCGTGGAATCTTAAGATGTCTTTTCCAACAACTTGAACAGAAGCTGGCCAAAGTGAATTGAGCTTGGCTTTGTCTTCGCCGTAACCAATAGCGGTTATGTAATTCAGCAGTGCATCAAACCAGACATAGATAACGTGATCAGTGTCCCAAGGAATATCAATTCCCCAATCGAATTTGTCCTTGGATCTGGAAATCGAAAGGTCAGTGAGCTCTCTTGAAACAAATGAGATAACTTCGTTTCGGGCAGCTTCTGGCTGAATGAACTTTGGGTTCTGCTGGTAGTAATCAAGGAGTGGTTGCTGGAACTGACTCAGTTTGAAAAAGTAGTTTGTCTCTTCGAGCCTCTCAACCGGCTTGGAATGAATTGCGCAGACCATCTTCTTGGCAAATTCACCAGTGCCTTCAACTAGGTCTGAGTCGGTCTTGAACTCTTCGCAGCCAACACAGTAGTTTCCCTCATAGGAGCCCTGGTAGATAAAGCCCTTGTCGTAGAGGTTTTGTAAGAAGGTCTGTACGTTCTTTTTGTGCCTGGGTTCGGTGGTTCGAATAAAGTCCTGATTGTTGATATCCAAGGTCTCAAGCATTGGTAGCCAGGAATCGTGCACCAGCTTGTCAGCCCAAGCCTGTGGGGTCTGGTTATTGGCGGTAGCTGTTCGAAGGATCTTTTCGCCGTGTTCGTCGGTTCCAGTTAGTAGGAAGGAATTGCTACCTTTTTGACGATGCCAGCGAGCCAAAACGTCGGCGGCTACCTCGGTGTAGGCATGGCCGATGTGTGGAGCGTCATTGACATAGAAAATCGGGGTCGTAACAAAAAAAGCTTTACCCGCTGGGCTCACACTGGACATGTCTACAAGCTTAACGGGGCGAACTTCAAGGCTTGCTCTTGAGAGCTAGGTCGTAAAGCTCGGATGTCGAAGCTCCGTATTCAGTAGCAACAGCTCTAGCGGCGTCCTTTAGTGAACTTCCTTGCAAGCGTAGCTCCAGGACCTTATCGACCAAGCCTTCTGGCGCTATCTGGGTTTGCTCTGCCCCAGCAACAACTAGCACCATCTCACCTTTTAGATCTTTGGCAAGATCGGCTAGTTCTGCCAAGGTGCCCCTAAGCGTCTCCTCAAACTTTTTAGTTAGCTCTCTAGACAGTGATGCTTTTCTATCGCCACCAAAGACTGCTTCGGCATCTTCTAGGGATTCGGTGATGCGGTGAGGCGATTCAAAAAAAATCATTGTCCTTGTCTCTGAAACTAATTTTTGAAAGTACTTTTTCCTCTCACCAGATTTTCTTGGGATGAATCCTTCAAAACTAAAGCGGTCGGTGGAAAGCCCTGAAACAGCAAGTGCGGCGATAACAGAAGATGGTCCTGGCACAACTTGTATTTCAACCCCCTGCTCACTGCAGGCACGAACCAGCGCAAAGCCAGGGTCGCTGATGGTTGGCATTCCCGCATCGCTCACCAAAACTAGATTTCCTGTGGAAGCAATTTCAACCAAGCGATCCAATTTTTGCAGTTCGTTTTGTTCGTTCAGGCTGATAAGTTCTGCATTTAGTTTTATGCCAAGGTGATTGGCTAGCTTTAGTAAGCTCCTGGTGTCCTCTGCGGCAATCACCTGTGCCTGCTGCAAAGTAACAAGGAGCCGAGCCGAGGCGTCTCCTATGTTTCCAATGGGTGTTCCAGCCAAAATAAGCACCACTTCATTGTGTCAGATGCCAAGGCGCGGTCTTGATTAGCATGGGCGTATGACGAAGTTGCGGGGAAGCAAAAAGGTCTTGGAATACCTTGGTTTTGTTTTTGTGCTCGCAATCGCTTCGGCAACCAGACTTTGGAACTTAGGCTTCCCGCAAAAGCTGGTATTTGACGAGACCTATTACGTCAAAGACGCACTATCGCTTGCGCGAGAGGGCCACGAGAAGAACTGGCCCGAAGGTGCCAACGCGGTCTTCGAATCTGGTGATGTCTACTCGTACCTAGCTGACCCGGCTTTTGTGGTGCACCCTCCTTTTGGCAAGTGGTTGATTGCCTCTGGAATGTGGCTATTTGGTGCTGATAACGCAGCTGGCTGGCGAATCTCCACTGCCCTATTGGGCATAGCAACAGTTGCCCTATTGATGCTTGTTGCTTACAAGCTTTTTCGCTCGACAAAGCTAGCCCTTGCGGCGGGATTCTTGCTGGCAATAGATGGCATGGCGATCACCATGTCCCGCACTGCGCTACTAGATGCTCCGCTTACTTTTTTCCTCCTGCTAGGTTTCTTGTTTTTTCTTATCGATCACACGCAGTCAAGACTCAGAATTGGCCACGCCATCCAGCAAGACAGAACAACTCTGCTCTGGTTTAGACCCTGGCTAGTGTTAGCTGGAGTGGCTCTTGGAGCCGCTAGCGCCATCAAGTGGTCTGGTCTTTATCTGCTGGCAGCAATTGGACTGTATGTGGTTTTTTCGGAATTACTACTTCGCAGGGTCTCTAAAGAAAAGTCTTGGGTTCGGAGTGGACTTTTAGCTCAAGGGGTGATTTCATTTCTAAACCTTGTTCCAGTTTCGGCGGCTACCTACCTTGCAAGTTGGTTGGGTTGGATTAACTCCTCGGGGGGTTACTCAAGAAATTGGGCAGAGGATAACTCGTTGCCAGGTATTTTTGGAGCCCTGCCTAGCTGGACTCAATCGCTATGGAATTATCACGAAGTGATTTACAGATTTCACGTTAACTTGTCAGAAGATCACTCTTACCAATCTCACCCGATTACTTGGCTACTGGGACTTCGCCCCACTGCATTTTTCTACGAGACATACTCTGCTGGGCAAATGGGCTGCGAATCTGAGACGTGCTCTTCGGCAATCACCGCTATGGGTAATCCCCTGATCTGGGTGTTCGCAACCGCAGCGCTTTTGTATCTGGCTTATAGGTATCTAAGAACCAGGGAGAGGGTTATTGGCCTGGTGTTACTTGGGGTAGGAGCGCTTTATCTACCTTGGTTATTGATTACAGAGAGAACGGTGTTTCAGTTCTACGCGGTGAGCTTTCTACCGTGGATGATTCTTGGGCTGGTTCTAGTGATGCAGATTCTTTACCGAGCAATTGGTAACACCAAATTGGCCAAGGCTTTAGTCATTGGATTCTTTGTTTTGGCCACCTTGGTCTCGATCTTTTTCTTGCCAGTGAACATCGGTCTGGTGGTGCCTTATGAGCAGTGGCAGCTGAGAATGTGGCTTCCCAGCTGGATCTAAAACCGTCAAAGTAGGATTGAAAAATGCCCATCTTCGCAGTCACTTACCTCTACACAGCTCCCACCAACCAGATTGACGAAATTCGACCTATCCATAGGGCCTGGCTTTCAGAGCTTTTGGAACAAAAAGTTCTTCTAGCGTCTGGACCAATGGTGGATACCCCTGAGGCGCTACTTATCTTTAGAAGTGAATCGGCAGAAGAGCTTGCAAGGTTACTGGATAACGACCCGTTTGATATCGCCGGATGTATCGGATCTCGAACTATCCAAAGTTGGAATCCAGTGTTTGGGCCCTTTGGTTCCTAGCTAGATTTCTTGGAGGTCTTTTTCTTCTTAGGGGTTTTCTCGTTGCTGGTTGCGATCAAGCTCACCACGGTTGTGATAACCAAGGTGGTAATGATTACCCCAAGTGATAGCTCAGTGGAGATTTCAGGAACAGCCTTCACGTACTCTCCGCCGTTAATAAACGGAAGTTCGTTTTTGTGTAGAGCGTGAATCACAAGCTTCACACCAATCCAGGCCAAAATAATCGAGAGTCCAACTCCCAGATACTTCAGTCTTTCCATCAGACCGCTCAAGAGGAAGTAGAGCTGTCTTAGGCCAAGTAGGGCAAAGGCGTTTGCCATGAACACAATGTATGGTTCGTTGGTTAGCCCATAGACGGCAGGGATCGAATCTAGGGCGAACAGTAGATCGGTTAGGCCGATCGCAATCATCACAAGCATGAGCGGTGTGATGTAACGCTTACCCTTCTGGACAATCGTTAGTTTCGTTCCGTGATACTCGTCGACCGAACGGAAGTGGCGCTTAATAAAGGCAATAGCCTTTCCGCCTGGCACCTTGTCTTCGTGATCTGCTTTTAGGGTGTCCCAAATCAGCAGGGCTGCGGTGTAGAGCAAGAAGAAGCCGAAGATGTAGAAAACCCAGCTGAAGTTCTCAATGGCGGCGGCTCCCAGGTAGATAAAGATACCCCTCAGAATCAGGGCCAGGATGATACCCACAAGAAGGGCCTCGCTCTGGAGCTTCCTTGGGACCGCAAACTTAGTGAAAATCACCAGAAAGACAAACAGGTTATCGACCGAAAGGGATTTCTCGGTGATGAAGCCGGCTAGGTATTCGCCGCCAAATTGAGCTCCCCAAACCTCGGTGACCAAGAAGGTGAACACCAGAGCTAGGCCGACATAAATTGTTGACTGAATCGCCGATTCCTTGAAGGTAGGCTCGTGAGGCTTTTTGATCTGGACGATTAGGTCCACAAGAATCACCAGGCTGATGATGCCAACGGATAGATACCAAACCCATGGGTCAACAATCATGATTGCTTCTTGCACAATTACCCCATTTTCTCAGGCCCCCGGGGGCATTGTTTTATCTTTGCAATATTCTATGAGAGTCTTGAACTATTACCGTCAATCAAAGCTGGGGAAACCATGAGAGTTCTAATCTCGGGAGCAAGTGGATTAGTAGGCACTGAGCTATACAGTCAACTAAAAGCGGCTGGTCACGAGCCATTGAAATTAGTTCGCCGGAAAGCCAAAGCCAGCGATGAAATCAGCTGGAATCCAGCTTTATTAGAACTTGATCCAGAGGTTATGGAAACAATTGAAGCTGTTGTGAATCTAGCTGGTGCTACCACCGGTCGTATCCCCTGGACCAGAAGATACAAGCGGGAAATAGTGGACTCGAGAATCAACTCGACCAAGACCCTGGTCGCGGCCATCAACGCGGCCAAGAACCCACCCAATGTTCTAGTTAGTGGATCGGCGTCAGGTTTTTATGGCGAAGGTGGCGACCTGTGGCTAACTGAAGACAGCCCGAAGGGTCAGGGTTTTCTATCGGATCTTGCAAACGATTGGGAGCTGGAAGCTCACAAAGCCAGAACCCGGGTGGTGCTGGCTCGCACCACACTCGTCATGAGTCGAAAACTTGGCGCCCTGGGAAGACTGGTTCCACTAATCAAACTCCTTGTTGGTGGGCCGCTGGGTTCTGGAAAACAATACTGGGCTTGGATCAACTTGGTCGACGAGGCCGCTGCAATCATTCATTTGATAAATACTCCAACCGCCCACGGTCCATTCAACCTAAGCGCTCCGGAGCCAGCGACCTGCGAACAGATGGTTCGGGCTCTGGCTAAAGAGCTTGGCCGACCGGCCTGGTTCAGGGTCCCTGAATTTGCCATGAACTTGCTCATTGGCGAGGCCGCCAGAGAGCTACTTCTTGTCAGTCAAAAGATGACCGCTACCAAGCTTTTGGCCTCAGGTTTTCGCTTCAAATACCCGGACCTGGAATCTTCGGTTCGCTGGGTAGTTTCTAAAAACTGAAAGTAAATTCAAAACGAAGATTTACTAAATCATTTACAAATAAAAAACCCCACTCCGAAGAGTGGGGTTTTTTACTATTGAAAGAAATTACTACTTTGCAGCTGGCTTACGCTTTGCAGTCTTACGACGTGCTGGCTTCTTCGCTGCTACTGCTTTTTTAGCAGCTGGCTTGCGCTTCGCTGCAGTCTTCTTAGCAGCTGGCTTGCGCTTTGCTGCAGTCTTCTTCGCTGCTGGCTTCTTAGCTGCAGTCTTCTTAGCAGCTGGCTTGCGCTTTGCTGCAGTCTTCTTAGCTGCTGGCTTCTTCGCTGCAGTCTTCTTTGCAGCTGGCTTGCGCTTTGCTGCAGTCTTTTTCTTGGCTACTGCCATTTTCTTTACCTCTTTCACTTCAGCTGTGGTCTCGCTGGCGATATCTTGAGCTAGGTTGCCCATTGCCTTTGAAACCGGCTTTACGTTATTGCGGAATATTTTCTTTACTCGTTTTGTTACTCTTTTTGTTACTCGATCAAATGTGTTCACTCGTTTGCTCTCCTGATTAGATTGATTTAAGTCTAGTGATTTAGCACGAAATTACGCTGTAGCGCGTCTTTTTTTCAATATTGTGTTTATTTGCTTTTGCGTGTCGAAATTCTTCCTCGAGTTGCTAATTTCGGTCACGGACGCGACGTTTGGTATTTCAAGCTCACCAATTCGACTTTTATATGCAGGTGAGGGTAGTGGGTTTGGAGTCCACGCTCTAGAGTCACTTTCCGCGTCAATACTGGGCA
>Ga0208720_1000345_pt1 | contig 11959 bp, 8 predicted proteins | sample LakMenEpi20Apr10_FD_150716 | JGI IMG/M metagenome (GOLD analysis project Ga0208720, IMG submission 150716) | Freshwater microbial communities from Lake Mendota, WI - 20APR2010 deep hole epilimnion (SPAdes) | ecosystem: Environmental > Aquatic > Freshwater > Lake > Epilimnion/Euphotic zone ...
CTCTATATCCAAATTATTTATGGATTCTAAAACAATCAGATATTCATTAAATCTTAATCTATTGCGAGTTCATTTGGGCCCTTGGAGTGGCGTTTTTTTTATCCTAATCACGCTCAGAAGCGGATTTCTGTAGGCACGGTCCCCTGACCGGGCGGGTTTTCGCCCCTTCAATCAATACGCATGTAAAGCATTACACTAAAAAAATTTGCGTCGTTCTAAAAAACAAAGCCAAAGCCCGCCATGTCAGGGGACTTGGCCTACATAATATATTGTCTTTTTAAGGATTATGAATCACCGTTGGGCTCCGCTTCAAATCTCAGACTAAAACTCCAGATATCAGAATGAGAGGGGGTATAGATGTCTCCGATGGCGCCCCATCACCCCAAAACCGGAAGCAAATTCGCTATGGCTCATACTTGACTCCAAAGGTCATGGCATGGCCGCTGGCCTGGTCTGTAGAATCACGCGCCTTCAGGCCGAAACCCCAAACCTTTTCATGGATTCGTTTTATATCATAAATCTTGTGTCAGAAACCATCAATCTGATCACAGACAATCACACCAATCTCAATCCCATCACCCCGAAATCAGGCATGAGTCAAAGCAGAAATCCTCATAAAATCTTCATTGATGCCCCAACTAAAACTACTTATCGCAAGTAAATAATGTTCAGAGGAAATAAATGACTGTAAACAAAATCAGTCATATCGCTGTCTCGTGCCGTACACCATACTCCCTAGTCGGATCCAAAAAACAGGAACTCTCCTCAGATGATATCCGTCCAAAAATCGGCCACTCGCCGTGGCTTCACTCTGATCGAACTGCTGGTGGTGATTGCGATCATCGCCGTTCTGATCTCCCTGCTGCTTCCAGCTGTTCAATCAGCCCGCGAAGCTGCCCGTCGCGCCCAGTGCGTCAACAACCTCAAGCAACTCGGCTTGGCAGCCCACAACTTTGAAAGTGCACAAGGAACATTGCCACGTTCCGGCGAACACAACGCCACAATCAATGGCACCCTCTACAAAACCCAAGATTACCACAGCACATTCACGATGATTCTGGGCACCATTGAACAAGGCACCGTGTTCAATACTTTGAACCTGCAAATGCCTTACAACTTCTCGTGCAACACCACGGCTGGCTTCACAGTGATCAAGTCATTCCTGTGCCCAACAAATAATCTTTCTAGCGACCGTATGGGCGACAAAGATTCCGTGGGCTTCGCTTGTCTGGATTATGCCACAGCTCCATACACCGAAATCATGGCCAATGGCACGACGAAATGGCAAGCCGGCTATGTCGGTCCAGTTCCAGAACCAGGCTCATTGACCGGCTCGCAATACAGCCAATCGGCATACACCGCTTTCACGTGTGCCACTTGTTCCACAAACAAGTCCATGCAACTTGACCCTGCACAAGTGCTTGCTGGAACTATTGATATCTATAAGGGTGGAGCAACCATCGGAGCAACCACCGACGGTACTTCAAACACCGCCATGTTCTACGAAGACACTGGCCGTAGCCCCAAAATGCAGGGCACTGGAAACTATTCCTACCCTCCAACAGATTATGCCCCTGACCAGAATGCTCCTGCTCCATACGTTGCCGGTGCCCGTCGCTCATGGAGATGGGGCGACGCTGATAATGCTGCTGGTGTTTCCAGCGGTATCAACAACAATAAAGGTGGCGCTTTTGGTCGTCCAAGCTGTGGCCCTAACGACTGGGGTATTCACGACTGCGGCCCGAACAATGAAATCTTCAGCTGGCACCCAGGCGGAGCCAACATGTGCTTCACCGATGGATCTGTCCGGTTCGTCAAAGAATCAGTCAATCCTGCCGTCGTCCGTGCCCTGATCACACGCGCTGGTGGCGAAGTGGTCTCAGCCGACGCCTATTGATTCGCTTGTGAGTCAACCACTTTGGTGGATTATCGAAAATCGACCGGATCATTCCGGTCGATTTTTTTTATACCAATCTGATACGATTTTCAAACCACTTGCATCATGTCAGTGGCCCACTCATACCTAATCCCTGAAAAAGGTCCGACTCAGATGACTTGCTCCCCAAAACAAATAATGATTCGTTTCATGGCCTGCTCGATCGTTGCAATTTCAACTGGTGCCAACACCGGCTGCGGCTCAAAATCCGAACCCGCTGGATCAGCCGGCTCATCAGAAGCGCAAGGCAAAATGTCGCCAGAAGACGTTCAGAAAGAACTCCAGAAAATTTCACCGCCTTCAGGCAATGGCAAATCAAAAGGAAAAGCGAAAGCCAAGTAATTTCAACCTTTCGCCAGAAAAAAAATGGCTGCGAGCAATGGATAACCTCCATTCACTCGCAGCCTTTTTTATAACAGATTGAACCCGTCATCAAGGTGTCGGGTAATAACCACCTAAAGCGATCAGATTTCCACCACCTGTTGGAATCGAAATATGATTCGCACCGTCAAGCCGTCCCTGAATCACAAATCCCGAATCCAGCGCGCGGCCCACCTGCATGGAACTTCCAGGAGCAATATACATATTACCGTTAATTAATGCTCCCTTGCCGCCTATGCTGGTCCCTTTATCCGGCTGAGTGTTCAGGCCAATATCGCGACCAACGATTAAATCCGCTCCGTTACGGAACTCCAGATTACCGTAAACCGTCATCCAGTTCAGGTCTCGACCGACACTGATACCGGTCCCACCATCAAAAACGGCGCTGTTATAAACATTCAAGGTGTTAAGATCACCGCCCGTAATGATCGAAGCACCTGGCTGAATCGAGTTCACAGCAATGCGTGAAACCGGATTATCGCCCGCGATCGTCACCTTACCTGAAAGATTCACTGTCCGATAACCCAAAATCGAGTTGATCTTTCCACTGGTAATTTGAATGTCAGAAACACCGAGGGCTTTATCCTGTCGGCCAAGCTGTGCGGAGAACGCATGAGCCTGGTTGCGAGGCCTGATCTTGGCATAAGGCTCGATCACCAACTCCGTATTTTCAGTCGTTCCGTCCACGATAAACTTGACACGTCCACCGGAATCAGGGAAAGCCCTAATTGTCCCAGCCGGACTTCTCCTATCAAGCGGATCCTGCAAATAGGCGACCCACAATTCGCCGTCAATATCCTGAATCAGCGTTCCCATGCCGCCACTGGCCGAATTGGCAACAATTTTGCGGCCACGGATGTGTACCATCGTCAAGCCATTTCCAAGACGCACAAAATTCTTGGAATTCGGGTTGCTGGACGACGGTGCAGGATATTGCGAATTGACGGAAGGCTTTTGAAGCACCTGCACACTGGTCATCAGGGCTCGTTCCTCCAAGCCTGATCCACCCATGCAAGGCATGAACTTACGACCCTTACGTGATTCCGGACGATTCTCAAAAACGGCCATCGTGCGACTCCTTTCGGCTCGATCAAGCCTGAGAATCAGCGTGCGGGTAAATTCATCCTGACCGACCCGCTGATTCTTTCGTACTGACGATTCTTATCCCTAACTTCGGCATCATCCACTCGGTCATGTCAATCAAATATGGGGTAGGAATATCAAACGTATGCCATAAAAACCGATTGGGGGAAATAGGGTAAACAGGGGCTTTTGAGTGAGAGCCCCTGTTTTACAATCTTTACGCTTAATGACTCTCCGACCGATTGGGCAGAATCATGGGCGGGGGTGTGGCCCCACGGACATGAATCCCCTCGCCGGTCGAAAACTCTCTGGCCATATTCTGAAACTCGACCTGTGAACGTATCTTAGGTTCGCCCGGCTGAGGCTTGGCACGAATGTAGGTGCCATCCGATTGCAACACACGGGCCTTCACATTATCCGCCAGAGTCACGCCCAGAATCCCATCCACAATCCGGCTCTTCAGACGCGGATCTTCAATCGGGAACAGGAGTTCCACCCGTCGGCGAAAGTTGCGTGGCATCCAGTCAGCCGATCCGAGATAAACTTCCGGCTTGTCACCATTCTGGAAGTATGTGATGCGCGAGTGTTCGAGAAACTTGTCGACCGTCGAAATCACTCGAACATTCTCTGAAATCCCTGGAACACCGGGCCTTAAGCAACATGGGCCACGCACAATCAGGTCCACTTTCACGCCGGCCTTGGCGGCCTCGTAAAGCGCTGAGATCGCGTAAGGGTCCACAAGTGCATTCATCTTGGCTATGATTCTGGCCGGCAAACCTTCGAGCGCGTGCCTGCGCTCACGATCAATCAACTGAACCACCCTGTCGGCCAAATGCATCGGCGCCACCACCAGCTTATTCCATTGGTGGCCTTGCGAATAACCTGTCAGCAAATTGAAGAGCGCGGAAGCATCCTCGCCAAACTCTTCTTTACAGGTGAAAAATCCAAGATCAGTATAAACCCTTGCAGTGGTTGGGTTATAGTTACCCGTTCCCAAGTGGATGTAGCGCCGGATTCCGTCATGCTCGCGCCGAACCACCAAGGCGGCCTTACAGTGAGTCTTCAGGCCTACCATGCCATAAACCACGTGTACACCGGCATTTTGAAGCATTCTGGCCTTAACGATGTTATTTTCTTCATCAAGGCGGGCCTGAATCTCCACCAGAACGGTCACCTGTTTCCCATTCTCAGCCGCCCGGCTCAGGGCATTGATGATCGGATTATCCTCGGCCGTTCGGTAGAGGGTCATCTTGATGGCCAGAACTTGCGGATCTTCCGCAGCCTGTTCAATAAAACCTGTCACCGTCCCGAACGATTCGTAGGGGTGATGGACGAGTTGATCCGACTCGCGAATCACCTGAAAGATGTTCGACCGATTGATAAACTGGGCAGGTGTCTGGGGTTCCCAAGGCACTTCTTTGAGCTCTCGAAAACCTTCAATTTTCGCCAGACCGACCATCGCCGTAAGATCCAGAGGGCCAGTCACCCGGTAAATGTCTCTCTCATCCAGGTCCAAAGCATTCTGGAGTAGCGAAACAAACGGATCCTCAGCACGGGCGTTAATCTCCAACCTTACAGCTGCACCCCATTTGCGACGCCTGAGAGTTTCTTCAATCGTTGAAATCAGGCTCGACTTGATCTCTGTCTCCTGAACCGCCAGATCGCTATTGCGAGTCACCCGGAATGCGGCCCTTGAGGAGACTTTGAACCCGCCAAAAAGTGATCCAAGCCGTGGACCAATCACATCTTCCAGAAACACAAACTGAGGCATGTCCACCGACGACTTATCGGCCTGAGGCAACTTCACCAATCGTGGGAGAACGCTCGGCACCTGCAACACGGCGAACAAGGTTCTCACCTGTTCCTGATTCTGCCCTTCCAGCCTGAGAATCAGATTCAAAGCCTTGTTGTGAAGGTGCGGAAACGGGTGGGCTGGATCAATGGCCAGTGGGGTCAGGACTGGAAAAACCCAGGTGTCGTAATAATTGTCGAGCCAGGCGTTTTGTTCTTCATTGAGATCATCTGGAGCCAGAATCTGGATCCCTTTTTTGGCCAGAGCTGGTCGAAGATCTTCAAACCAGGTGCTATATTGATCGTTCACAAAAGCGTGGGCCTTCGTGGCGATTTCAATCATTTGGGCGTAAGGGCCCATTCCGTCTGAAGCGGCATCCTGAGGCTCTACGTTGTCGTAATATTGAGCTTGCAGGCCAGCCACACGGACTTCAAAAAATTCGTCCAGATTCGAGGCAGATATCGCCATAAAGCGAACCCGTTCCAGCAGCGGGACACTGGGGTCACGCGCCTCCTCAAGCACACGCTGATTGAATGAAAGCCATCCCAGTTCACGGTTTAAGAACATTGCAGGTTCAGGGATGGCCATGTCCGTATACGACAGATCGGTCCCATTCGGAGCATGTACCAGAGACATTGTTTCGGTACTCAGGGACTTCGCCTGAGTATTGGATTTGCGTGGTGTTCGTGTTCGAGGTGCGGATGATGCGGCTGGTGTTCGTCTGCTCATGATTTATCGTACAAGACTGCGAAGGATTTCCAAGTTGATGGAATCAAGGTCGCGTCCGTCTTCCTCCCCTTTAGGTGTTTCCAAAATCATCGGGCATGCACGAAATCGCGCGTCGTTCACCACCCGCTCAAATACGGGCATCGGGATCAGTCCACGACCAATCCCAGCATGACGGTCCACACGACTGCCCAGCTTCTTGACACTATCGTTGATATGCCAAAGCTTTACACGACCAATACCAACCGTTTTTTCAAGTAGATCCGTCCACGCATCATACGAATCGGCTGGATCAAGTTCGTATCCTGCGGCAAAAATATGGCAAGTATCCACACAAATGGTCAGCCGTTCTGGCTCGGCCACACCTTCACAAATCATCTGCAAATGTTCGAGTTCGCAACCAATCGACGTGCCCTGCCCTGCCGTTGTCTCTAAAGCCACACGCACTTTCACACCGGCCGTGGCTTTGTGAACTTCGTCAAGGGCATCGTTGATCCGCCCCACACCGGCAGCCACACCTTCATTCATGTGGGCACCCGGGTGCATGACCAGATCGCTCAAGCCCAACTTCTCCGCCCTTAAAATCTCGTCCATCAAGGCCTTGATCGACTTGCCTCGTGTCACAGGATCAGGGCTGGCCAGATTGATCAGATAAGACGTGTGGCCGACTGGCTTTAAAAAACCGCCGGCCTCCACATCCGCCTTGAACTGGTCGGCCATGGCATCCGATAAAGGAGCCGCAGCCCACTGCTGATTCCCTTTGGTAAAGACCTGGAACGTGTCGCAGCCAACCTTCAGAGCAGCGGACACCGCATTGTGGTGACCGCCTGCGATGGACATATGTGCGCCGAACCGGCCCTGGCTCATCTTTTTCAGACCCTATTCTCAGTGTCTCTGTACCACCGTTGGGAATTCATGCAAGTACTGATCAGACAAACGATCAGCGAGTCAAAGACTTGTACTGGATCCGGTGCGGCTGATCCGCTGCCAGGCCCAATCGAGCTTTGCGCTGCTCTTCATAAACCTGATAATTGCCTTCACACCAGAAGACCTGGCTCTCGCCTTCAAAGGCCAGAATGTGGGTGGCAATGCGGTCCAGGAACCAGCGGTCGTGGCTGATCACCACGGCGCATCCTCCGAACTCCACAACCGCATCTTCCAGAGCACGAAGGGTTTCCACATCGAGGTCGTTGGTCGGTTCATCCAACAGAAGCAAGTTCCCGCCTGACTTCAGCAACTTTGCCAGGTGCACGCGGTTCCGCTCACCACCGGAGAGATTCCCAACGATTTTCTCCTGATCCGATCCCTTGAAATTAAAGTTGGCGACATAGGCCCTTGAGGGAATCTTGCGCTTCCCAAGCTGGACATTGTCAAGCCCGCCGCTGATCTCTTGAAACACCGTATTTTCCGGGTTCAGTGAATCACGACTCTGATCGACATAAGAAACACAGACCGTGGGGCCAACGCGTAGCTCGCCTGAGTCCGGCTGTTCCTGTCCGACAATCATCTTGAACAAAGTGGTTTTACCCGCACCGTTCGGGCCAACCACTCCCACAATCCCTCCAGGGGGGAGTCGGAAGTCCATATTTTCAAAGAGTAAGCGATCACCAAACGCCTTGGAGACACCCTTGGCCTCAACCACCAGATCGCCCAGGTGAGGGCCAGGTGGAATGTACAGCGTCAGGGCTTCATCGCGTTTGTCTGATTCCTGCGATGCAAGCTGCTCGTAGCGCTTCATCCGTGCCTGATTCTTGGCCTGACGTGCCCGGGGCGACAGACGCACCCATTCCAGTTCACGCTCCAGGGTTTTCCGGCGTGCGTCCGAAGCCCGATCTTCTTTCTCAAGACGAGCCTGCTTCTGCTCCAGCCAGCTTGTGTAATTGCCTTCCCAAGGGATGCCCTGGCCACGGTCGAGTTCGAGAATCCACTGGGCGGCATTATCCAGGAAGTAACGGTCGTGTGTCACAGCCACCACGGTGCCGGGGAAATCGGACAGATATCGCTCGAGCCAGGCTACACTTTCGGCATCGAGGTGGTTCGTCGGCTCATCCAGCAGCAAAATGTCGGGGCATTCCAGGAGAGTTTTGCACAAAGCCACACGACGACGTTCACCACCAGAAAGCTTGGTCACGTCGGCATCGCCGGGTGGCAAACGCATCGCGTCCATCGCAATCTCGACCGTCCTGTCCAGTTCCCAGGCGTTGGCCGTGTCGATCCCGTCCTGAACCTTGGCCTGTTCATCCAGCAGCTTGTCCATTTCGTCGTTGCTGATCGGCTCGCAAAGACGGGTATTGATCTCATCAAACCGCTTGAGCAGCTTGCGGATCGGAGCCACGGCTTTCTCGACATTCCCACGCACGTCGAGCGTTTCGTCGAGCGTTGGCTCTTGGGGAACAAATCCAATCCGGGTCCCGTTGGCAGGCTTGGCCATGCCCGTAAAATCTTTGTCCACACCTGCCATGATTCGCAGGAGGGTCGACTTACCCGACCCATTCACCCCCAGAACACCAATCTTGGCTCCCGGATAAAACGAGATCCAGACATTCTTCAAGATCTCTTTCTTGTTGGCAATTTTGCTGAGCTGTTCAATCTGGAAGATGTATTGTGGAGGCATGGTCTTTGGTTCGTACTCGGACTTCTGTGGGCCGATCCTGCCCACATGTTCGATTTAATGGCAACGTGGAATCATCGTTCAGTACTGAACCCACGAGCGGCACATTTATCCGGTAAACGCGCTTGAGATTTATACTATAACACGATCATCCATCCCTGTCAGATCCTGTTTTGTAAATCAAACCATATGGCCGCCCTGAATCAGTCCTGAATTGTATTTTCTGAACTGCCCCACACCGGGAGCCACCAGCATAGAATCAGCTTCGCCGGATAAAGGTATACCATCCAGACAAACCCCTCGGGAGCACCATTGGAACTCGCCATCAATGCCGTCAAACCCGCCAGGAACGCTCCCATTTGACCGCGATAAGCCACTGGAAACCGGTGCAGAACAATCGCCGAAAAAACGACCATGCCATGCATCCAGAGAGCGAATGTAAAGTCGTGGAGCGATGGAAACAAGACCGGGATCAGCCACGGATGAATGTGAAGGGAGCACAGAAACGCCGAGAAGCCCGGACTCTTCCTCCAAATCACACGCTCGGTCCACCTCCGGATCGGCGGAGTCATCAGACCAATCGTCCCTCCCATCAACTCTTTCGCCATCACAAAAGCAAGCACCATCTGCCAATTCGTCCATTCCAGCCTCAGCGTCTGCCAGACCACAGCCAACCCAAAAAGCACCGACAGTCCCTGCCAAATCAAAAATCTGACCTTCCAGCTACCTCCCCATCTAGAGGTTTGAGCGGATTTCGTCGTGGTAGTATCCATTTTTTTCAATCACTTTCCCAAGAGGAATCGCATATGAACTATGGGGAATCAGAGTTAACTTCGATCATAAACCATATGGGTCTAAAAACATATAGCCATTCACCTGCTTTGAGATCCATTCCAGATTGATGTCAAAGCAGATGAATGTGCGATTCGCAAAATCAAGCCAGAATATCTTTAATCACCTCTCCACGCACGTCTGTCAGACGTAGATCACGTCCACCGAACCGGAACGTAAGGCGCGTGTGATCGAGCCCTAGCAAGTGCAGAATGGTGGCATGAAGGTCGTGAATTTCCAGACGCTTATCCACGGCACGGTATCCCCATTCGTCGGTCATTCCATAGGTCATCCCACGCTTCAGGCCACCACCGGCCATCCACATCGAAAAACCATGCTCGTTATGATCGCGCCCATCAGAACCCTGAGCGAACGGAGTCCGACCAAATTCCCCAGACCAGACTACCAGCGTGGAGTCAAGTAATCCGCGCTCTTTCAGATCTTTCACAAGTGCTGCACACGATTGATCCATCGCCCGAGCATTTTTCCCGTGATTGTCCACCAGACTTCCGTGAGCGTCCCACCGATCCACCCCGTCAATGGCTGGGATCGTCAATTCCACAAACCGCACTCCACGCTCCACCATCCGTCTGGCGATCATGCACTGACGGGCAAAAACCCGTGTCGGCTCATATTCTGAATCAAGTCCATACATCTTCTTGGTTGCTTCCGATTCGCCTGCAAGATCCACAAGCTCCGGGACCGACGTTTGCATTCGGGCAGCCGTCTCCGCATTCCGGATCGCTGATTCCAATGCATCTGCCGGACCTGATTCCGTCAGCGCCAGCTGATTCATTCGTCGTATGAAATCGCGCTTCCCACCCTGCACCTTTTTCTCGGATTCGGCGGCTTGAATATTCGCCATCGGAGTCCCATTGGCATTCAGCAGTGAACCCTGAAATGTTGCAGGCAAGAATCCGTTGGAATATAAATCAAGTCCACCGGATGGGATCCGCCCTCCATTTAATATCATAAAACCGGGTAGTTCCTTATTCTCGGAACCAAGCCCATAGCCTACCCAGGCACCCATCGAAGGACGACCCTGCAAGCCTGTCCCACTGTGGATAAAATAATTTGCCGAGGTATGTTCGGGAAAATTCGACGTCATTGACCTTAATACAACAATCTCATCCACGATCCCGCCAATATGTGGGAAGAGGTCGCTGACTTCAATCCCCGACTGACCACGCTTCTGAAACTTCCAGGGCGATTTCAAAACTTGGCCAACGTTTGCAAACTGTGTTTTTTCGAGCTTGCCAATCGCTTTATGAGGATCCTGCCCGTGATATTTATCGAGCATCGGCTTGGGGTCAAATGAATCAACCTGACTCACCCCACCTTCCATAAACAGAAAAATCACGTTTTTCACCTTGGCCGGGAAATGGCTCGGCCGAGGCGTCAGATCATTGAATATTCGAGGTGGATTTTGGCCGACGGTATCGGCAATTGCAATTCCCTGATCGGCCAGCATGCTCGCCATCGCCAATGAGCCAAAACCCATGGAACTGGCTCTGAGAAAGTGCCGCCGCGATGCATATGGGCCACAATTGTAATTTGTCATGTCAATATCGCCGTTCTTCATCGGATTTTCCTCAATTTACGGCAGATAGATGAATTCGTTGAGAGAGAATAAGGTGTGGGCTAGATCGGCCCATGATTCCCTATTGGATTTGGCTTGATCCTGACCACTTCGGGTTTTTCGATACTCGCTTAATGCTTCGATCAAAGCCGTTTGCTCATCAGCCCGAGGCGATCTGGCAAATGCTTCCTGAAACATCTTTTGAATCCGTTGACTATCGGATAAAGCAGGCTGTTCACGCAGCTCTCTCTCTGCCCAAAAACGAGCCTGGTCGATCACAAACGGGTCGTTTGCAAGTGCTAAAGACTGGGCAGGTACGTTGGTTGCATTTCGCCGCCCAACCGATGAAAACGGGATCGGCAGATCAAAAACCGTCAGAAAGGTTGGTAGAAAATTTCGCCTGACCGTGGTGTAAATGCTCCGCCTGCCTGCTCCATCAAGAGGACCAGAATTTCCTGGGCGGCCACGGCCGACAATGAAATCCGTCAAGTGAACCGGTATACCTGGCCCATATAAGGATTTATCCAGTCGTCCTGAAACCGCCAGAATCGAGTCGCGAATCGCTTCCGCTTCAATCCGATGCAAGTTGGAACGATGCAGAAGGATATTCTCGGGATCTGCCTCTTCCGTTGCAGAATCCTGCATTTTGCTGGTCATGGAAAATGTGCGTGATAATACAAGCCGTTTGAGGGCTGACTTTGTACTCCAGCGATCTTCTCCAACAAATGTCACCGCCAGGTAATCCAATAATTCCGGGTTGCTCGGACGCTGCCCAAGAATCCCAAAATTATCTGGCGTGGGAACAATCCCCCGGCCAAATACATGCTGCCAGAGCCGATTGACCCAAACACGTCCCACCAATGGCTGATCAGGCCTGGTCAGGCTCTGGGCCAGTTCCAATCGGCCACTGCCTGAACTTGATAGACTGATGTTTGTACCAAACGCATCAGGAATATTTCTCAGGGCCACTGGGCCAGGCCGCTTCCATCCTCCCCTGATCAGAACATTCTCGTCAATCGG
>Ga0208720_1000346_pt1 | contig 11939 bp, 4 predicted proteins | sample LakMenEpi20Apr10_FD_150716 | JGI IMG/M metagenome (GOLD analysis project Ga0208720, IMG submission 150716) | Freshwater microbial communities from Lake Mendota, WI - 20APR2010 deep hole epilimnion (SPAdes) | ecosystem: Environmental > Aquatic > Freshwater > Lake > Epilimnion/Euphotic zone ...
CAACGATGATTGGCCACATTTCATCGCGTTCATCAGATGTTGCAATGCGTGCGCGTCGTTCGTGTTTGGCTTCTGTTTGAGTTTCTATCCATACGGTGGAATTTGCTCGCAGGTTCACAAACCATGCAGGGTTGTGGTCATCGCCTCCACGTGATGCGACGACTACGTATGTGTCGCCTTGTTGAATAGGCGAGGTCAACATGCATTCTCGTGGTTGCCCAGACGTACGGCCAGTTGTCGTGAGTTTCAGCACGGGCATGTTGCCGGCACTCCATCCCTTTTTGCCTCCTGAGACAGTGAGGATTGTTTTATGAACAAAGTTCATAGTTTTGAGGGCAAAGTCGCTTGGCACTTTCACAAGAGTACTTCCCATGATGGTGTGACTTATGTGTCTGGCTTCTGTTGATCTTTAGTTGCCAAGTACAATTGGTTCCCGCATGTTGAAACGTCTCCTCACTACTGTCCTCGCGAAGTACAAGGGTTTGTTGTGGGTAGTAGTCGTGTTCCAGGCCATTCAGGCCGTAGCGGGGTTGTACCTGCCCACTTTGAACTCAGACATCATCAACAACGGCATCGTGAAGCAGGATCTGGGGTACATCGGGCGTATCGGTGGCCTCATGTTGGTGGTCACTATCCTGCAAGTCGCTTTTTCTGTGATTGCCGTGTATTTCGGATCAAAAGTTGCCATGGGTTTCGGTCGTGACGTGCGAAAAAGCCTGTTTCATCAGGTCAATGACTTTTCAGCTCGAGAAGTAGCGCAGTTCGGCGCACCCTCTTTGATCACGCGAATCACAAACGATGTTCAGCAAGTGCAGATGTTGGTGTTGATGACCTGCACCTTGTTACTGAGTGCACCATTCACCTCAATTGGCGGCGTGATTCTTGCCATGCAACAAGATCTTGGCTTATCGCGCATCTTGATGTTCTCCATTCCAATTCTTGCCGTGTTGCTGGGGCTCATCATTGGCAGCATGGTGCCGTCATTTCGCAAGATGCAAGAACGTATTGACCGCATCAATGAAATTCTGCGTGAACAACTCACTGGTATCCGTATTGTTCGCGCGTTCGTGCGAGAGCCTGAAGAGAAGAAGCGTTTCAGCGACGCAAATGCGGCTGTTACTGAAGTGGCACTACGCGGTGGCCGTCTGCAAGCGTTGATGTTCCCTACAGCAACCTTGATTATCAATATTTCAAGCGTCGCTGTGGTGTGGTTCGGTTCAGATCGCATTAATGCAGGACTTATGCAACCCGGTGCGATGATTGCATTCCTTACATATCTCACGCAGATCTTAATGTCAGTAATGATGGCCACATGGATGGCAGCGCTGATTCCTCGTGCATCAGTAAGCGCTGAGCGAATTCAAGAAGTACTCAATACTCCTACCTCGGTCGTTGTTTCTGAAAATGCGATTACAGAATTGCAACAGACTGCTGTTCTGCAGTTTGACTCCGTCGGCTTTCATTATCCAGGAGCGGAACTTCCTGTCCTTGACAAAGTTTCTTTCACGGTGCGGGCAGGCCAAACACTTGCTGTCATCGGAAGTACGGGTTCTGGAAAAACAACATTGGTCAGCCTTATCCCACGTTTGTTTGATGCAACAAGTGGCTCAGTATTGCTAGATGGAGTTGATGTTCGCGACCTTGCTCCGGAAGCGCTGTGGTCTCGGGTGGGAATTGTTCCGCAAAAGCCGTACCTGTTCTCAGGCACAGTCGCCAGCAACCTGGGGTACGGCAAAGAGAACGCCACCGAAGAAGAAATGTGGGCAGCCTTGCGCACGGCTCAGGCAGAAGACTTCGTACGCGCAATGCCGGGCGGACTTGATGCTGTTATCGCCCAAGGCGGTTCAAACGTTTCTGGTGGACAACGTCAACGGTTAGCAATTGCCAGAGCGCTTATTCGTCACCCAGAGATCTATTTGTTTGACGACTCATTCTCCGCTTTAGACCTTGCCACTGACGCTCGCTTGCGTGAGGCTTTGGCGCCATCAGTACGTGATGCCGTTGTTGTCATTGTCGCTCAACGCGTTTCTACTATTCGCGATGCTGACCAGATTCTGGTTCTGGAAGATGGTGAGTGTGTCGGGCTCGGAACACATGACGAGCTGTTAGCAACGTGTCCTACCTTCCAAGAAATCGTCGAGTCACAAGCCGCAGTAAATGAGGGCGTGGCATGAGCACCGAAAACGAAACTAAGGACGAAAAGAAACCAGCCCAGCACATGCCGGGCTCCGAGCTTCGTACGGCACGTATGAGCACAGTGGGAATGCCCGTTGAAAAATCAGAGAACTTCTCAGAGACTGCAAAACGCTTAATCCGTTTGATGGCCGGCGAAAAGTACCTCGTGATATTGGTGATGTTTCTTGCCGTTGTCAGCGTTGGACTGGTGGTTCTAGGACCTCGAATACTTGGTCATGCAACCGACATTCTGTTCGATGGACTCACAAAACGCGATGGACAAACTGGTGTCAATTTCACCTCGTTGCATCGCACCTTGGAACTAGCCCTTGGTCTGTATGTTCTGTCTTTCATTTTGGCGTACAGCCAGACATTCATGCTTGCTGGTGTTGTGCAGCGAACCATGTTCACATTACGCGGTGATGTGGAGGCAAAAATTCACAAATTGCCACTCAGTTACATTGACCGTCACTCGCGAGGCGACCTATTGAGTCGTGTCACCAACGACATTGACAATATTTCCCAAAGTTTGCAGCAGTCATTAAGCCAACTCATCACGTCCTTGCTCACTATTGCCGGCGTCCTGATCATGATGCTTGCGCTGTCTCCAATTCTTGCCATTATCGCAATCATCACAGTGCCGTTATCCATCAGCACAATGAATCGCCTTGCTCGTCGTTCGAAGCAGAAGTTCATAGCCCAGTGGTCACACACAGGTGCGTTGAACGGATTGATTGAGGAAACGTTCACAGGTCATGCGATTGTCAAAACCTTTGGCCGTCAGCGCAGCGTTGAAGATCGTTTCGCGACCACCAATGAAAAACTCTATGAAGCAGGGTTTGGTGCTCAGTTTATTTCTGGGTCTATTCAGCCCGCCATGATGTTCGTTGGCAACTTGAACTATCTGATGATTGCAGTTGTCGGTGGTTTACGAGTTGCGTCTGGGTCCATGGGGCTCGGCGATGTGCAGGCTTTCATTCAGTACTCACGCCAGTTCACGCAACCACTCACTCAGACCGCGTCAATGATGAATGTGCTGCAGTCGGGTGTTGCGTCTGCGGAGCGCGTGTTTGAGGTTCTTGACGCTGAAGAAGAAAGTGCTGAAGCTGAATTCGTTGCTTCAGCACCAGTGCAGGGCCGCGTTGCATTTGAAAATGTGAGCTTTTCCTACAACCCTGATCGTCCATTAATCACAGACTTGTCGTTGGTTGCAGAGCCAGGCACCACGGTTGCAATTGTGGGGCCAACGGGTGCTGGCAAGACCACTTTGGTGAACCTCATCATGCGGTTCTATGAATTGAACAGTGGTCGAATCACTCTTGATGGCCGAGACATCTCACTGATGCCGCGTAGTGAATTGCGTTCAAACATCGGCATGGTGTTGCAAGATACCTGGCTCTTTGGTGGCACCATTCGCGAGAACATTGCCTACGGAAAGCCGTCTGCAACAGAAGAGCAGATACGTGCTGCAGCAAAGGCAACATATGTGCACCGCTTTGTTCAGTCGTTGCCATTGGGGTACGACACCATCTTGGATAACGAAGGCGGAGCAGTCAGCGCCGGAGAGAAGCAACTTCTCACTATCGCCCGTGCTTTCTTGGCTGACCCAACCATCCTTATTCTTGATGAGGCCACAAGTTCGGTAGATACTCGAACCGAAGTCTTGATTCAGCGCGCAATGGTTGCGCTACGCAGCCAGCGAACAAGTTTTGTCATCGCACACCGACTGTCAACCATTCGTGACGCAAATGTCATTCTGGTGATGGAAGAGGGGCGCATTGTCGAACAAGGTTCTCATGAAGAACTACTTGCCTCGCGTGGCGCGTACTTCCGTCTGTATCAGTCGCAGTTCTCTGGCGCTGCAACTGACATCGACTAATTAATTGACTTTGCTAATGATGTCTTCGCCGTATTGGGCGAGTGTGTCTTCGGTACCGCGGTAGAACAAGAACGCAGGCACGATGACCCGTTCAACACCAAGAGCCTCAAGCGCACTGATTTCTTGAAGGGCATTCGGACCAATTGCACCATTGCCACCAGTTGTGATCTCTACGTCTTTTGGATTACGACCATGCTTGATGGCTGATTCCCGGGTGACTCCGATTATGCGAGCAAGCTCCTCATGCGAGCCACCCGCAGGGAAGAAGCCATCGCCAAGTCGACCGGCTCGCTTCGCTGCGATATCAGTGCTGCCACCAATGTGAATAGGGATAGAGCCCTTGACTGGTTGTGGTCGCAAGATGCAGTTATCGAAGTTGACGAACTCGCCGTGGTATGAGGCCTTTTCTTCTGACCACAATGCGCGCATCGCAGCGATGTTTTCATCGTTACGTTTTCCGCGCTCATTGAATGGCACGCCAATTGCATCAAATTCTTCTTTCATCCAGCCAACGCCGGTGCCAAGAAGCATGCGGCCGTTTGACATGAAGTCAAGTGTTGCCAATTCCTTTGCAAGCACAACAGGGTTGCGTTGCGGCAAGATAAGAATTCCTGTTGCAAGATTGATCGTTTGTGTGGCTGCAGCTACGTACGTAAGCCAGATCAGCGGATCTGGAATAGGGGAGTCGTCTCCTCCTGGCATTTTCCCGGTGTCGCTATATGGATATGGCGATTGATAATCCGCAGGGACAACAACATGTTCCACGGTCCACAGTGATTCAAACCCAGCAGCCTCTGCAGCCTGCGCCATGGCAACTGCCTTGTCGGGGTTAATGAATGGACCGGTATTGGCGAAGGCGATAGCAAATTTCATGAGGTTGTTCCTTTAGGTAGGTGCGTTCTTAGAGTACTTTGCGGAACAACTTCAACGTGCGCTCTGTGTGCGGCGGCCACTTTATGGAATGATGAAAATCTCTGCTCGACGGTTCAGGTTCTGAGCCTTGGTGGTCTTTCCCTTATTTATTGGGTTAGACGCACCGTAGCTCCAGATAGCGATGGTTGCCGAGACACCTCGATCACGAAGAAGTGATCGGACGGCGAGTGCGCGCTTTTGCGAGAGAGGAACCAGGTTCGAGTTTTCGCTCTGGACATTACCTGTGTGACCTGTAACCAATATCGCATCTGCGCCACGGGCTGTAGTCGAGATGGCATCGATGCTTTTTTTGGACTGAGCAGTAGACAATGCGGTTCCACTCTTGAAGTAGGCAATTGTTGCTGCTGGCAATACAACTATGTTGTCGGACTCAACAACTGTGCCAGAGACCACTCGTGTAGTGACTGTCTTTTCTAGTCTTCCGTTTGTTCGTCGTTGAACTTGAGCAGTGCAGCGACCCGTGCGGAGTAGAACTAGATTGCGTCCAGCTCCGAGACAGACATTGGGAGTTAAGGAGTTGATGTAATAGGTCTTCGCCAAAGATGGAGACATTAGGCGAATGACGCTGCGATTAATGACGGTCGAATCTAGGACAGTGATTTCTAGTGAGGATGAACTAGTTGGTGTTGTTGTCGTCGTTGCTCCAGGTGTTGAAACAGTTGGAGTGGTTTTTGCAGGCGCCTTAAAGCCACCTTTGAAACTGCTCCACGGTGTTGTGGTTGTAGTCGTCGTCGTGGTTGGCGCAACAGTGGTTGTGGTGTTCGCAGCCTTTGCTGCGGCCATGGCAGATTGCGCACCTGGTGGAAGTGTTCCTGGCATTCCTGCTCCAGTTAGGTATACGCCATAAAACTTTCCAGCTGACACTGTGGGGTTGTTGAAACTCATTGGAATCATTGCAAAGTCATTTGCAGAAAATGTCTTCTTGTTCCATGTCAACGCAGTTGGGCACTTAGAGAGGTTGACAATTGTTGCTCCGAGTGGAGTGGCGCCAGTGAGGGTTGTTCCTTCAGGGTTTAGTTCATACAGAAGTGCGTACAACTCATACTTTGCAATATTGCGAGGCGCTAAGCAGGTCATTGACATGCGAAATTGGTTGAGGGGCCCGCTAATTGTGGGGCGAAAAACTTGTCCAAAACTGCCTGTGTTGAAACAATCGAAGAGTGTCAGTGGGGCTTGACCGAGATTGCCGGATGTAGCAGAAGGAGAGCTGCAGCCAGCTTGTGTGGGTTTACCATCGACGTACGAGGTTGGGTTCTTCCAAGTAATCCACGGGGCTGCATGGGCGGCTGATGCTTGCGCCGTGCCATTGACGCGAAAGTCAAAAACAAAGTTGCATGTTTTAGTAGTTGCAGTCATGTTTCCACCGGAGCAGTTGTTTGCAGTGATGCCATCGTTCTCAAGAAAAGATGCACTATGCCCAGGAGGGTTCGCTGCATCATTCCACGAAAAGTCAAAGCCAATGTTCACGCCACTGGGGCCGGCTTCTGTTGCAGAAATCTTTTGTGTACCAATTCCGAAGCTTGTGGCAAGAAGCACTACGACAGTGCATGTTCGTGCTATTCGTTGTTTATTCATATTCATTCTTGGTGTCCTTGGGTCGATTTCATTCTTGGTGTCCTTGGGTCGATCTATTTCAAATTTGGTCTGGGAAAACTGTGGCGATATCAACGCGGCCTGCTGGAGTATTGTGCCAGACCGTCGGTGTGATTGGGGCGCCGTGGAAGGTAATCCACTGGCGTGCCCCAAGCGATACAAAGTAGTTGGCTACATTTTTGGCACGTTCTCTAGCCAAGGTGCTCAGTAACCAACTGTTCTTCAGCTCGCCTGTTTGTGTATAGCCCGTAATGTAAATCAGACCACCTTGGGCCTGTGCTGTTTTTAGTGCACTTTTCAGGCGTGCTTTGGCGGTTGGTGTCAGAACTGATGAACCCTTAGAGAAGCTCACGCCGTTGGCAATTGGGGTTCCTGCAAGTCTCGGACGTCCATCAATTGTTGTTCCAAGGAAGGTGGACCCTTCTCGCAGGTTTGCGCCCACTGTGCCACCGTCCGATATTCCGATGTTGTTTGCGAACTGAACGGAAATAGTGACTTTGCGTGATTGATAGGGGACCGTGACCGCTGTTGTGGGGTTATTGGGGTCAACCAACACCTTGATGCGAGCCAATAACTTGCCACCTTTTAATCGCACAGTGATGATGGCATGCGTGACGGGAATCCTGGAATCTTTTGTTGCCCGAGTGGCGATGACTTGAGTGCGTCGTCCACCAGACACGCTTTGTGTTTTCACAAGGGCAGGGCGTGGAGGCAATTGATTTGTGACAGTTCCGACAGACGGCCTTGGGGCTGAGGACAGCTCAACATTTGTTTTTCTCTCCGTTGCCCAAATCAAGGATTTTTTGGCAACAGGTGTAGCTGTCTTCATGTTGGAACGCGCTCCAGCACCAATTCGGTTCACTGCCATGATTCGGACTTTTGCCTCAATGTCATTAGGTAAATTTCCGATGACAATAGGACTAGTAATTGTTCCATCGGGCAAGTCGGTCCAACGAACTCCGTCATCTACTGAATATCGGTATGTGGTGATGGAGGCACCACCGCTAAGACCTGGCGTGAAGGCAACTGTCACGGTTGCATCGCTTGGTTCTACAGAGGTAATTGCAGGTGCAAATGGAACAACTGCTCGAATCGAAAATGAACGAACGATTGATGGTGCTGCATTGTGGTTACGGCTTGCTGCAACGCTCGCTGCAATTGAACAATTTCCAGAGTCTTTCATTTCAATTGCGAGAACTTCGACGGTGCAAACATTAGGTGTACGCGACGCGAGAACGACTTGTGAACCCGATCCTGAAGTGGGTGCAACGGTAATGGCGGTTGTTGAAAAGTCTCGATCGGATATCTCAGAAAAGAGAATTACTTGGTCTGCCTTCTCTACTGTGATGGTGATCGCAGCTGAGGTGGCTTCAAGGAATCCACCCTCGGCTGCTTTGGTTGCTGTTACAGAGCAGGTTCCAGCGGCGGTGCCAGTTACAGAGTCACCTGAAATGCTGCACGATCCGGTTCCGTCCGCTGACGCATAACTTACCGCTCCATCACCATTTCCTCCAGATGTTTGCAGTGTGACGGACTCGTTGTACACAACTGAGTTAGAGGAAGCTGTGAGTGTAAATCCAGTTTGCTGAGCGCCCGTGATTCGGAAGATTCCCACGACAAAGGTGATGTTGTAATTGCCGTTCTCGAGAGTTCCTCGCGTGATGTTGTATGAACCTAGTGTTTCACCAGGAGCACGAGTAATTTCACCTGTTAATACATCGGAGTTGACGAGGTTCCCTGTCGTCACCGTGTACGCCAGGAGAGGATCGCTTTCAGCAAAAATCTTTGTCTTGTCAGTTGCTGTCACAGTGATTGGCCGCTGGTTGATTGTCAACTGGGCCGATACATAGGTGATGGTGTAATTCGAATTAACCAACGTTCCCTTATTGATCGAGTAGGTTCCCACATTCTCCCCTGTATCACGAATTTGTGTCCCTGAGAAAGTGTCGGAACCAAAGAGCGAACCAGCGGTAACAACATAAGTGAAACCAGGATCTGAATCGCCATAGAACTTCTCTTTTGCAGTGGCGGTGAGGGTGATGGTGCGGGGCACAACTGTGATGGTGAAAGGTGCTGAAGTCTTTTGGACGAAGTTGTTTGTCATGGCACGTGTTGCCGTGACGGTACATGAACTGCCCGCATTGCCTGAAGCAGACAAAGTGCCATTTTCTATTGAGCACGAAGCGGTGCCAGAGTTAGCCACACTGAAAGAAAGTTCACCTTCGGAACCGCCAGAAGCTTGCAGCGCAATTGGCGTTCGGTAGACAATATTTGCTGTTGTGACTGTTAATGCACTCTGCTGAGCTTGGCCAATGGTGAGCTTGGCTGTTGTGAAAGTGATGTTGTAGTTGGTGTTTGCAACGGTGCCCTTGTTAATGGTGTATTCACCAGCATCCTCACCGGTAACGCGGCTTGGTGTCCCAGTCAGGGTGTCGCTGCCCACCAAAGAACCAGTTGGGATCGTGACGGTGAGCGTGGGGTCTGTTTCGCCGTAAATCTTTGTTTTGGCGTCAGCAGAGATTGTGATGGGTTTAGCACCGATGGTCAGTTTTGCTGGGGTGTAGGTGATGTTGTAGTTGGTGTTGTTTGTGTTGGTGACGGTGCCTTGGTTGATCGTGAATTCACCAACGTCTTCACCAGCGACTCGGGTGAGGGATCCGGCAAGTGCGTCGTTGCCGACGAGGGCGCCAACAGCTGTGGTGAAAGTGAGTGCCGGATCGGCGTCGCCGTATGTTTTGGTCTTTGCAACTGCGGTGACGGTGATTGGCTTTGCATCGATGGTGAGTTTTGCTGGGGTGTAGGTGATGTTGTAGTTGGTGTTTGTGACGCTGCCTTGGTTGATGGTGTATTCGGCAACGTCTTCACCAGCGACTCGGGTAAGTGATCCGCTGAGAGTGTCATTGTTGACTAGTGCGCCAATGGTGGTGGTGAAAGTGAGTGCCGGGTCGTTATCGCCGTATGTTTTGGTCTTTGCAACTGCGGTGACGGTGATGGGTTTAGCGTTGATGGTGACAGTTGTGCCGAGGTTGGTTACTGGGTTGTAATTACTGTTGCCGGCCATTGTGGCTGTGACTTCGCAGTTGCCTGCGCTGGTTGTTGTCAATTTGCCTGATGAGATGGCGCATCCAGTTGCAGTTCCATTGACCGTTCCCCATGTGACTATTCCATTTGTGGATCCGCCAGCGGTCGTGAGTGTTAGGTCCGTTCCGTAGGTTCCAGTAACACTCGAGATGGTGAGAGTTGTTTGGTTGGCGGTATCGACAGTGACTGTCATTGTGATCGTGCCGCCCGAGACGTAGTTCGTTGTATTGGCTGGTGTAAATGTTGCGGTGATAACCGAGGTTCCTGCATCAAGGACATCAAACTTGGTGTCTGCGATTGCAGCGACCGATGTGTTCGCAGAAGAGTAAGTCCACGTGCCAGTTGCAGACGTTGTGGCGACAGCAGGGGAGGCAATGGAGAAATCCGCGTCTCCGTATGTTGCGCTGACATTTGTCCAGGAGAAAGTTGGTGTTGCCTTGTCGACGGTCAATGTTGATGTGGTGGAGACACCGACGAAGTTGACCGAATCAGTTGGCGCAAATGTTGCAGTGAGGACTGATGTGCCACCACCTGTCACTGTCACAGTCGATGAATTGATCGTGGCAACAGAAACCTGTGCAGATGAGTACGTCCAAGAACCAGGGACCGCAGCACTGTTGTAGTCGGCGCTTGGCGCGGTCAATGTGAACGGTGCATCACCAAATGTCTTACGCGCAAGGGAGAGAGATCCAAGAGTCGGGGTGGCGCGTTGAATGGTGATGCTGATTGGGTTGCCCGTTTTTTGGTTGTAATTGGCAGAAAGTGCCCGAGAGACTTCAACCTCACAGAGAGAACCGGCATCTCCCGGAGTGAGGGTCGAACCGCTCAGCGAGCATGTACCTGAACTGACCGTATATGAGATAGCCCCGGTTCCCTCGCCGCCACTTCCAGACAATGTGAGAGTTTGACCATATATAACAGTGGTATCGCTGAGGATAAGTGGTGTTGACTGGTCGGATCGAGCAATGCTCACTGTCTGGGTGATTGCGATTGCGTCGTACTGGGTATCGGCTGCCTTTGTGGCTGTGACTTCACAAGAACCTGCGGCAGTTGGTGTCAGTGTTGTTCCGTTAATTGTGCAGTCACCTGACACCTTTGTATATGTCACCGCGCCGGTTCCAGAGCCACCCGACGTAGTGAGTGTGAGATTTGCTCCAAACGTCGCCGTGGTGCTTGTGAGAGAGAGGCTTGCCTGAGCCGCAAGTGAAATCTCAAAGCTATGAGTCACAGATGTGGCCGACACGTAGTTGGCGTTGCCAGCTTGTGACGCTGACAATGTGCATGTTCCCGCCTTCACCATGGTGACAGTGAATGATGAAACGGTACAGACGGCTGTGGTTGTGGAAGTCAATGCAACGGCAAGGTCTGACGAAGCAGTTGGAGCGACGGTGAAGGTGCTTGCTGACCATGGACGATCAGTCGGTGCAGCGAAAGTGATTGATTGTGAAGCCTGTGAGATCGTAAAACTACGTGAGACCGAAACTGCTGCGTTGAAGTAGTCGTTTCCAACCTGTGTTGCAGTCAAGGAGCAAGAACCAACCGTCACCATGCTGACATCGAGTGCCGAGACAGTACAGATGGAGCTTGTCGTTGAAGCTAGCGAAACACTGAGGCCTGACGAAGCTGTTGGAGTGACAGCAAAGGCTGTTGCAGACCATGGTCGACCTGTTGGTGCTGAGAAGGTGATTGTTTGATCCGCCTTTGCGAGCGAGATTGTCTGGCTTGAGTTAGTGAGTGAACCCGATGAATAAGTGATGGTGTAAGTGCCCGGTAGTCCGGTGATGCCGAGACCACTGAATGTCGCCACACCGCTTGAAGGTGTTGCGGTGAGAGTGGATTCATTGGAGCCAACAACTGTTCCTGATGAAAGAGTGGCCGTCACCACATTTGATGCAGTGGTGACTTTGTTGCCTCCTGCGTCGAGAATCTCAACCGCGGGCTGCGTTGTGAAGCTGGTGTCGAACTTGGCTCCGCTTGCATTCGTTGCGATGGAAAGCTGTGTCGGTGCACCAACTCCAACGGTGAAATTTGCTGAATCAGCTGACCCGAGACTTGAGGTAGAGAATTGAAGCTTGTAATTGGTGGAAATTGTTCCCGCAAAGGTGAGATCTCCGAAAGTGGCCACACCATTGATCGCATTAATTGTCTTGGTTCCACCAAGTGTTCCACCGGTCGGGGCAACTGTGATTGATGTAGTTGCCGAGGTCACTACGTTGTTGCCACTATCAAGAACTGAAACTGATGGGAAAGTGGAAAGTAGTGCGCCTGCAGTGTCACC
>Ga0208720_1000347_pt1 | contig 11896 bp, 10 predicted proteins | sample LakMenEpi20Apr10_FD_150716 | JGI IMG/M metagenome (GOLD analysis project Ga0208720, IMG submission 150716) | Freshwater microbial communities from Lake Mendota, WI - 20APR2010 deep hole epilimnion (SPAdes) | ecosystem: Environmental > Aquatic > Freshwater > Lake > Epilimnion/Euphotic zone ...
GCTGAGCAATTATTTTTTCATCGGCGACAATGCCACTTCAGCGGGTGCATCCACAAATTTTGGTTCGATCCGCCTGACAACCCCCGTGCCGGAATCTTCAAGCCTGTTACTTGGTGTGAGTGGCCTGCTCATTTTGGTGGCTTGTCGTAAACGAAAATGATTGGGCGGTTATTTGAGTGTGCACTAGAAGCAGGTGGGATTCATCCCACCGATTCATCCCACCCAACTTTGCCAGCCCCGGTTGGGTTGAATATTCGAACCGGGGGCTAGCGCCCGGCGGCTAGATGATACACTCATATTTGACACGGGTTGGTTGGATTTGCGGAACCGGCGGCTAGATTATACATCTCTATCAACGCAAAAAGCCCCTGATTTGCATCAGGGGCTTCTCTTGATTCAGCTCGTAAACTGGTTGGAATCAGACCCAGCCGCGTGGCTTTGTCTTCATTCCGCCCAAGGCTGCGTTCGGTGGGTATGCCACCTTGACAGGAACCTGTTCCGTTTGAGGCAAGACCACCACATAGCTGTTCGGAGCTTTGTAAGGCACAGATGGGAACAGGGCAGCGGCTGTGTCCGTCAGGTTCTGAGGTGTTGCAAAGCCATGACGGCCAGCAACCAATTGGGCTCCCAGAAGCCGTGGCGAACGGGTGACACCGGCATTATCGCTGACCTGAGTGTATTTATACTCAGGATCTATGATATAGCCAATATAATAGCTGCCCGTGGTTGGCAGAGTCACCTTGCCGCCCGTCACCGTGGCCTGATTACTGGCAAGCGACAGGTTATTCAGCGTTCCAGCTGGCAGATTTCTTAATCCGCCTGCCAGTGGTCGCTGATTCAAACCTTGAAGGTCTGAAAGAGTCAGTGTCGCCAGAATCACGCTCTGAGGCGTATTCGGGTGATAGTTACGATCCGAAGATGCCACCAGAATCACTTGCAGATCGCCGGCAACAGCATTCTGGGTGAAGATATTGGCTGCCCCAACATTCGCCAATTTAATCTCAGGCAGGAAAACCTGGCCTGGTACAAGAGCCTTCGGTGTGTTGGCACCAAGGAACTGAATCTGTGGCAATGAAGGTAAAACCTTTACCGGCACGGAATACGAACCCTGATTAGGGTAGGTTCCCGGCAGACGGATCTGGTTCGTGACATTCGGCACAAAGACCAGCTTGAATTGTCCACCAGCAGCTGGGAAACCGGCGGGCGGTGTGGCTGGCATGTCGATCGTAAACTGGGCGTTGGTGCCCGTCCCATACACGCTGTTTTGAGTGATCGTGCTCAGCGGAATGGTATCAAGTAAATATCTGGCTGCTCGAGGACCATTGCCTTTGGTCAGATAAACACTGACTGTGGCATTGGCATCGGCCATGCTGGTGGCGTAAGGAAATTGGGCCAATGGTTCAGGCAGGCTGCTGGCACCCCGGTTAAAGGCTTGCAGTTGCACTGTATAAGGCTGCCCCCAGGCGGCAACGGGAGCAACATAATTGCCAACCGAGACGTCAGGCAGAGAGAAGCCCATCGCCGATGCGGCCATGACTTCGCGTTGTTCAAGCAGTTCAGGTCCTAACATTTCAGGACGGAACTTGCGATTGCGGCGTTTAAGATCGAACGAAGCCACTGTGACCTCCGTAGGGTCGTTCGCGATCGTCGTCCTCCTGCCGTACGATCGAAATGTGTCGAGCTGGCGGGCCCGTCCAAGGTTGGCCCCGCCTGTATCCATGCCCATTCTTTTTATACGGCCCAAAGTGAATCATTTCACAGTTGAGACCGCTATTCACCATCCCTATCGAACCATTCCCATACCTCTCTATAAATTCCATCCATGAATTTTACTGCGACCTGTTCGATATTGACTAATCACTCGAATCTGCCGAATAAACCGCAGTTTTGCAATTCCAGCGATTAAGCGCATTGAGCCGATTATCCAGCGAACCATCCACCGTTTCCAAACAAGTGCTGACATCCTGCAATGACTCCTGATAAACTGAAATTGCCTTTATCACTCTAAGAGATCAAACCATCACGTGGAGCCACCCACAGCCATGACTTCCCGACGACTCTTCCTGAAGAACTCCGTTGCCCTTGGCCTGACTCACTCTGTTATGGGGCAGTCGACCACCTCAGATCCTGTGGACTATGCCGCCAAGGCGCGTGAAATTCACAAAACCGCCATCCTCTTCGACGGCCACAACGACCTTCCCTGGCAACTCCGTGAGGAAGGCAAAATTGACTTCGAATCAGTCGATATCTCCAAAAAACTCGGCCCTCCATTCCAAACCGACATCCCGCGCATGAAACAAGGCGGCCTGAACGCTCAGTTCTGGTCCGTCTACATCCCCGGCAAACATCCGAACCCTCTGCGCACCGTGCTCGAACAAATTGACATCGTGCACCGGATGATCGCTCGATATCCAAACGACTTCGAACAAGCCCTGACCGCTGACGACGTCCGCCGGATTGTCAAAACCGGTAAATGTGCCAGCCTGATCGGTGTGGAAGGTGGAGTGGCCATCGAAAACGACCTCTCCATGCTCCGGATTTTGTACACCCTCGGCACTCGCTATATGACCCTCACTCATAACCAGACCCTGGACTGGGCCGATGCCGCTACGGATAAGCCGAAACACGGTGGACTAAACCCATTCGGCGTCCGTGTGGTGCGTGAAATGAACCGACTGGGCATGCTGGTGGATATCTCTCATGTGAGCGTCGACACCATGTCAGACGTCCTCGACACCACCCAGGCGCCCGTCATCGCCAGCCATTCCAGCGCCTTTGCACTCTGCCCTCATCCACGCAACATCAACGACGATATCCTCCGCCGGATTCGCCTGAACGGAGGAGTGGTCATGATCAACTTCTTCTCCAGCTTCATCGTGCCCGACGCCTTTAAGAAGGTCTCTGCCAAACAAGCTGAAATCCAGAAAACGACCAGCGATAAAACCGAAGTCAAAAAGCAGCTTGATGCCTGGCTGGCCACCCATCCAGAGCTTTTCGGCACCATCAAGACCGTGGTGGAACACATCGAACACGTCGCCCGGGTGGCCGGCGTGGACCACGTGGGCCTTGGATCCGACTTCGACGGGATCACCCGCTGGCCCAAGGGTCTTGACGGTGTGGCCGACTACCCGAAAATTACCGAAGAGCTCCTGCGACGCGGCCATTCCGAAGAGAATATCCGCAAGATTCTCGGTGAAAATGCACTTCGCGTGCTGGCCCAGGCCGAGAAAGTGGCCAAGCGTTTGCAATCAGAAATCAAGCCTGAAATCGATCCGCCTGTGACGGTGGACACGGATCATTGATATCGGATATCCTGAAATAATAAGTGATTCTGAAGAAAGAGCCGATGACCATGACGAATCTTGAGAATCGAATCACGATTGAACCAGGAAAATGTGGCGGTCGGCCCTGTATTCGAGGAATGCGAATCAGGGTGACCGATGTCCTGGACCTGTTGGCTTCAGGACTTTCAAAAGAAGCGATTGTTGAAGAAATGCCTGACCTTGATCTGGACGACGTGATCGCTTGCCTGAAATACGCCAGTCTCCGCCTTTCACATCCGGTGCTAGTCGCTTGAGAATCAAAAGATCAGCATGACGTATCGCCGACTCGAATGGGTCTGAAACAGGACTTTTTACATTCCGGGTTTCAATTTCAGTGCGGCCCTTGCTCGCGCTGCGGGTTAGTCTATAGAGCACGCCAAATGCCACACATCCCAAACTAACCCGCAGCGCCAGCAAGGGCCGATTTATCAGAAACGCATGGCCGAGGATTTCTACAAAAATTCTCATAATCTGACCATTCAAGGCATAAATGCAATACATATCCCTGAAAATCTACCTGATATATAACTCCATGCCAAACCCATTCACCTCCATCATCGGGATTGCATTTCTCATCCTGCTTTCTCCAACGAGCCAAGCTCAGGAGAAACCTCCCGAAATTGAAATCAAACTGGCCAGATCCGCCGACGAATTCCTGATCCTGCCCCTGAAAATCTATCGCCTGAAAGCCGCCGATGTGCCTGATGTCGACTCCCTCCAATTGAAAGATTCCGACATCCACCGAATTCTCGCCAAAGTCAACACCGTCTGGGCTGCCGCTGGAATCTATTGGCAACTGGAATCCATCGAAAATGTCAACGCTGAAAATCTCGGCCGATTGAAACTGCTAGGCCTGGCAGACGCCCCCGACTCGCAAAAGAAGCCCCACCTGGCCTTTCGCGACATCATTCCGGAATCCACCCGCAAAAATTACCCCGGTTATCGAGTCTATTTTATTCACGATTTCGACGTAAATGGAGTTTACTTCGGACGCCGCGAGGCGATGGTCAAAGAGACGGCTGCATTAAGGCCAGTCGAAGGTGGGATCGACGAACCTATCCCTCGCGTCACAAGCCACGAACTCGGCCACGGACTGGGCCTCCCACACAGGCAGGATCGACTCAACCTGATGGCCTCGGGTACGACCGGCACACTTCTCAATACAAATGAAATTGCCAAGGCCCGTGAATTCGCTGCGAAAAATCCGGCCTGCCTGAAATACAACGAATTACAAAAGAAAATGTCGGTTGAAACAGACCCCTCGAAGAAAAAAGCCGTTCTGGATGCCCTGAATGCGATTGAAACTCTTGGTAATAAATCAATCCATCCTGTTCGATCTTCCAAGGATGCAGAAATTATCCCACCAGGCGAGACCAAATGAGCGTAACTGCCTCTGACCCCTGGGATCTGATCGTTATTGGTGCTGGAGCAGCCGGCCTGTTCGCTGCCATGTCTGCCGCTGAACGTGGCCTGAATGTGCTCTTGCTCGAAAAGAACCGCCGTCCTGGAGTAAAAATCCTGATGTCCGGCGGAACTCGCTGCAACCTCACAAACGCGCGTGGCCTCAGATCGCTCGATTGCATTTCAGGACCCATCCATCCCGCCATCTCGCCATCCATCTGCCAGGGTGTTCGCGCCATTCAAGCCGCTTTTACACCTGAAGCCGCACGGTTTCTAGCTCCTTCGCTGAAAGCGTTTGACGTGGATTCCACTGTCCGCTGGTTTGAATCCGCTGGCCTGCCCACAAAGATTGAAGAAAACGGCAAGATTTTCCCACTCTCCGACCGTGCCGCTGATGTCCTCTCTATCCTTGAAACCGCAACCAAACGAGCTGGCGCAAAAATTGCAATCAATCAGGCCGTCACAGGAATTGCATTTAACGACCCTACAAACACATTTGAAATCCAGACCACGACTGACTTGCATTATGCAAAGAAAATCGTACTCTGTACTGGTGGCAAAAGCTTTCCAGGCTGCGGTACCAGCGGCGATGGATATGCCATGGCCGCTCATTTTGGCCACACCATTATCGACACCAAACCAGCCCTCGTTCCCATCGTGGTCACCGCCGATTGGGTGCGCGACTTAAAAGGCATCACCCTGCCTGATGTTCTGGTGAAAGTGATCAGCCCCGACGGCCAGATCACCGATCAACGCCGCGAATCAGTGCTTTTCGCTCACTTCGGGCTGACCGGTCCCGCCATTCTCGATATCAGCCGAGGCCTGGCCCGTTTGGGGGCACTCAAAGGCTGGCATTTGCAATTCGACCTTGTACCCGACCTTAAGCCAGAGCAACTCGATCAGGATTTCATCACCCGCAGCCGTCAAGGCCGAGTCACGGTGGGCCGGCTCCTACCTGAATCCTTGCCCAACAGGGTCAAGGATCAAGTTCTGGAAGTCTGTGGGATCAGCACCAGCGCCATAGCCGCTGAACTGCCCAAAGAGAAACGTAAACTACTCATAGCCACCTTAAAAGGCCTGAATCTGCCGATTCAAGGCACCCTCGGATTTGAAAAAGCCGAGGTCACGTCAGGTGGAGTTGCATTAAGTGAGGTGGACCCGAAAACCCTTGAGAGCAAGCTCCGCACCGGCCTTTTTCTGATCGGCGAAGTGCTCGATATCGACGGCCGAATCGGCGGATACAACTTCCAGGCCGCCTGGAGCATGGGCTGGCTGGTCGGGCAGGTGGTTTGAAACGAATTGCAATGAAGGTCATTGCATAGGAAGCTCAGGATAAACCCTCATCAAGAGATATACACATGATTGCAACCCGACTCTTTCACGGATTCATTCTAACCATCGTCCTGATGGCCATAAATCCTGCCGCCAGAGCGCAGGATGAAGCCGCCATGAAACTGGCCAAAGAGCTGACCACAGCCGGCGCCAAATTGTTCGAAAAAGGCGATGGAGCGGCTCTGGCAGCTCAGTATATGGACGACGGCGAGATTGCCGAAACCACCATCGAGCCCTTCGGCAGCCCTGTCGTAAAAGTCCAAAAGGGCATGGAAAATATCAAGAAAGTCTATGAAGCAGCCCCTGGGCTGGCCAAACTATCGCCCACCAATGAGGTGCGCTACGCCCGATTTATTCAGCCTGATACGCTTTTAATCACCGGCGATTTCTCGATCACCGATCAAGGCAAATCCACCCATTTCGGATTCACACAAGTACGCCGAAAAGTCGGCGATGCGTGGAAAATTGTCAGCCTGGAACTGATCATCCGCAAGTGATGAAAAGTGTTGCGGTTGCAATATGAATAACAATCGTGGTGCCAGCGAAATGCACTGACACCACTTGTAATTCAATACATCACGTGCCATCAATGATGGTGGTGATGCCCTTGACCATGATCGTGCCCGGAATGACGATGCTGATCAGGCGAATGCGTCTGATCATTCGTATGGGCTGATGGAGCTGCCTGATCCGGTTGATCCGCCGGTTTATCGCTCTCCGTCCATTGCCAGTCGCCGCTCTTCCAGGCGTGTCGGGCGGCTTCCAGAACCGTTCTCAGGGTCACTCCATGCGACTTTGCGGCATCGGCGCAGGCATCGTGTTCCGGAGAAAACCGCTTGGTGTCGGTCTCTGATCGCCAGAACGCCTTTCCAGCAATTGGCCCGAATTCCGTGCGAACAATCGCCGCCCGGCGCGGCAGAATCGACCGGCTCCAGTGGCTGTGCCGCACGCCCAGCGTTTCGGTTTCATTAAACAGGATCGACTCCATCTGATGGGCCCGGATCGGGTCGCAAATCACGCTCAGCATCACGGCTGGCCGGCCCTTTTTCATATAAATCGGAGTCGAATAGACATCCAGGGCACCGGCCCCCAGAAGCAGCCCTGAAACATGCCCGATCAACTCTCCCGTGGCATCGTCAAGGTTGGTTTCAAGCACCGTCACCTGATCCGTCACGCGTGATTCCACCAGGTCGCCCACAATCAATCGCAGCACATTGGGCTGACTTTTCAGGTCTTTCGTGCCAGCACCGGTTCCAATCTGGGTGATGGTCATGGCGGGCAGGGGCCCGAACCGGCTCACGGTGGTGGCCAGAATCGCGGCTCCAGTCGGCGTGGTCAGCTCCATCTCCACCACACTGGCGGCTAGAGGAACGCCTTTGAGCAGAAACGCAGTGGCAGGGGCGGGCACGCTCATACGGCCGTGGGCCACTTGAATAAACCCGGTTCCTGTGGGCACAGGGCTGGCCAGAACTTCATCCACACCCAGTAGATCAAGCCCGACGGCGGCCCCCACAATATCAATGATCGAATCAATGGCCCCGACTTCATGGAAGTGGACTTTCTCGATCGGCACGCCGTGACTATCCGCTTCAGCCTCTCCCAGCTTACGAAAAATGCTCTTGGCCAAAGCCTTCTGGCGGTCGGTCAGAATCGAGCGGTCGATAATGGCGTCGATGTGGTGCAGGTGGCGGTGGACGTGCTCGTGGGGGGCATCCACATGGGCATAAGTGGCACGCATGCCGCAGCGTTTGACGGTCTCAAACTTCACTCCACCGGCCAGGCCGAGGCTGGCGATGGCCTTGGAGATGGCTTCTCCACTCACACCGGCGTCTACCAGAGCACCCAGAGTCATGTCGCCAGAGATACCGCTGGCGCAGTCGAAATAAGCCACTCGCATCGTCGTATGCCCGCTTTCTTGCGTGTCCTGTACGGGAGTCTCACCCCTGATGCTCTCCATTCTCTAGGATTCAGGCCATGGGATCAACCCTCAACCTTGCGAATCGGTTGAAACTTCTGGCCGACTCGATTTGAAAAGATCATGCGATAAAGCTAGAATCTATTTCGTGATTCGCCCAGAACTGCCACTTCAGATACAAGTTCAAGCATGTCATTCTATTGGATCTACAACGTTTCCACACCCATACTGGGCGTGATCATCATGTCCATGATCGTATTTCCATCAATTCTGGGATTACTCGCCAGCCGTTCTCTGGTACGCTATTATTTTGTAAGACATGGAGCTCATAATGATGTCACCAGCTATTATTTTGCCGCAGTGATTCTGCTCAATGCTCTGATCCTTGGACAGGTCATGGTGGTGACTTATGGAAATTATGTGATCTCCAAGGGCAAGACTGAAACCGAAGCAAGTTCGATTATTGCATTATTCAACGAACTTGACAGCTACCCGCATCCATTAAAAACCAACCTGGTAGCGAGCCTGACCAATTACGTACGATTTATTATTGAGAGTGATTGGCCTGCTCACCGCGAAGGCCAGACACCAAAACAAGGCTCGCTGATTCTGGATCAGATTGAAGGGCAAATCCTCGACTTTGAACCCAGGACAGAATCGCACAAGATTCTCCATTCACAAGTCATCGAGACATTTGAAGAAGTCGTTGAAAATCGTGCTGCACGCATTCAGATCGTCAATAATGGCTTGCCGGCCATCCTTTGGTTCATCATTATTTTTGGAGCATTTATTTCCATTACCACATCATATCTATTCATCCATAACAACACGCGACTGCACGTATTTCAGGTTGCTGCACTATCGACTGCAATCAGCCTGGTCATTTTTGTCACCGCCGCCATGGACAACCCGTTCCGTGGCGATATCAGCGTCACAACCGAAAGCTATAAATCCGCACTGGAATTCGCACGCGACCTGCAACTGCTCGACCGATAGGGCGTACGGTTGGGGGTGTTAATCTCCTTCAGAGATAGCTATTAATAGATGTGTCTGCTGGAGCCCAAAGATAACGCTTCCCAGGTTTATGGATGTCCAGAGGATATGCCTAGTAATAGGCCTCTCCGCCGTTCAAAAAACCAGAGCCTCAAAAATCATAACCGGGTCCAAAACTGAACCCGGTTCGTATTTAATGCAATCAATACGCCGCCTTGTATTTATCGATATTCGTTTTATCGACCACCGGCAGCTCTGTGTAAATCTCTTTTCCAAGCTTCTTGCCATCAAAGAATTCCTTGGCGGCTTCAACCGACTTGCGGCCCTGCTGCGAAGCATCTTGAAGAATCGTGGCTGTCATGGCGCCCGATTTAATGGCTTCAAAACCATCGCGATTGCCATTGAAACCAATCACAATCACTTCCTTCCAACCGCTGGCCTTAGCCACTTCAGCCGCTGGTACGGCCATTTCATCGGCCTGTGAAACAATGGCCTGAATCTGGCCTGGCTTGAAGCGCTGGGCCAGGTCGGTCATCATGCTCTTGGCCTTGTCTTCCTGAAAGTCTGCAAACCGGCTGTCAACAATTTCAATCTCCTTATGGGCATTCAAGATCTTGTCCAGACCTTCTTTACGCGACCTCTGAGGGCTTGATCCTTGCGTGCCCTGTAAATAAATGATTTTCCCGCCCTTTGTGCCAAGCGCTTTCACAAGCGCTTCACCTTGCGATACTCCACCAGCCACATCGTCGGCCCCGACGTATGTCACCACCTCGCCTCCATTGACGCGCCGGTTGAGCGTAATGACCGGGATTTTCGCCTTGTTGGCGGCTTCCACAGCAGGTACAAGTGCCTCGGAATCGCGGGGGCAAAGGATGATCAGATCCACACCTTTTTCAATCAATCCTTCGACTTGTGCAATTTGTTTCAGGTCGTCGTCCTGGCCGTCGCGCACGTCCATGGAATATCCAAGCGATTTCGCCTGCTCTTCCAGGCCCTGTTTCTGAGCCACAAAGAACGGGTGATTAAACATCGGCAAAACCGCGCCGATTCGCTTACTAACAGATTTTGTTGCATTTACCGATGCTTCAGGCGAGGGTGCTGGCTTTTCCTGGACACCTCCACCGCACCCTGAAATCAAAGCCCCCATAAATGCAATCGCTGCAAACCGACTGATATTTCCAAATGTGATGGTCATGATCTTCTGAAGTCCTTCTGATACCTAGTGAAATGAGTACTCTGTTTGAACCGATTGATTGGGTTTCTGATCAACTGTCCTGCCGCTTGATCGTCACCTTGATCGGGCCTGACAGATTGCCGGCCTGAGCTGAAAGTTTGGCAGCCGCTTCCGCCTCAAGGGCGAGTTCCTCCAGCAATGGGCCCCGTTTTTCGTCGTCACGCGGTAGCTTCATCGCCCGATTGCGCCACTCATTTGAAGCCGCCTGACGATGCTTCATCACGGCTTCTGAAAGAGCCTGGCCAGCAGAACGATCCACTGGATCAACATTCACACCCTTGGCCAATTCGTCGGATGAAACCGCTTTGATCACGGGCGACTTTGCGCCATCTTGTATTTCCAGTCGATACATTCCCGGTTTTGGCGATTGCATTTTCAGCATCAGGCGGTTGAATTGCGCATCAAGCCCTTCCAGAGCCAGTGATTCCGCATCCACATCAGCTCCAAATGCCCACGCAGCCGGCACTTTCCAGAGAATCACAGCCTGATTCGAATCACCCGATTGTAACTCGGCCTGACCATGCTTTGCAGCCAGAGGGGTTTTAAACTGACCGTCAATCATCAATTCATCGCGACTTGTATTTAGTCCCAGAGCCTTGGCCATGGTGATCGCCATCACGGCATGACCTGTGCTGTTCGGGTGAACGGCGTCGGGCATGAGCGTAAAGCTGACTCTTTGCTTGCGCCGGTCGGAGAGGTGGCGATTGATCGGGCCGTGCAGGTCGATCACTGTCTGGCCCTTGTCTTTTAGCGTTAAAAGCCAGTCGGAATAGCGGCCGAGCGTTTCGTCGTAATTGATGGCCGGATATTTATAGCCATAGAACTGGGCTTTTTTATCACCATTGCCGCGCTGATAGGCGTCGAATGGGGGCGGTGTGCTGATGATCAGACGCTTGGTGCCAGCCTCTTTTTCGACACGTTCGATGAGTCGATGGATACCGGCCTGATATTTTTCGAACCGTTCCTGATCAAACGGATGATAATTGCCGTCGTTCATACCAAAGCACGAGAAAACCAGAGTTGGCCGCCAGTCGGCAACATCACGGCTGAAGCGTTCATGGGCCCATGGGCGGCGCGGGTCGTGGTCGGGTTCTGAGGTACCCGAGATAGTCTCGCTGGAGATCCCGTGGTTATGCACTTCGAACGATTTCCCAGGGGATCGCAGCCGCATCAGGGTTTCCAGATAGGCTACATATTGGCCACCCTGAGTGATGGAATCGCCGAGAAAGACGACACGTTCGCGGTCGAGAATTGGCAACAATGCCGAATCGCCTTGTGCCCACAGAGATAATGGTTGGGCATGATGTGCCATGCACACAAGCCCAGAGGCGGCGGAGGCTCGAAAGAAGCTACGGCGATTGAATTCAGCCATGTACAGGGCTCGACTTGTTTTGGATGGTGATTGAGGCAGGTTTGATGAGCATCTGTGATGTTTGTCAATATAACGTTCTGGGCGACTAAAGCAAATTACTATTCGTGGGAAAAGATTGGATGGTGGATGTTTTCTGATGCATTTTACCGATTAGGATGAGGCCAAAAACTTCGGTTTTTAACACCAGTCGTGACGTGAGTCAACCTGGCCGCAGGGCGTTAGCCCACGATTTCTGCGAATTTGAAAACCAACCGGGGCTAGCGCCAAGTCCGGCTAGATAATCAACCCATTTATTAGGCTTGAATGGGCACTAGCGAAATCTTCCA
>Ga0208720_1000348_pt1 | contig 11873 bp, 14 predicted proteins | sample LakMenEpi20Apr10_FD_150716 | JGI IMG/M metagenome (GOLD analysis project Ga0208720, IMG submission 150716) | Freshwater microbial communities from Lake Mendota, WI - 20APR2010 deep hole epilimnion (SPAdes) | ecosystem: Environmental > Aquatic > Freshwater > Lake > Epilimnion/Euphotic zone ...
TGGTCACGACTACCGAAAGTTGTTTGCCGCATACCAAGCAGCTGTCGACAACCTTGGCTCTGGTAAACCCACTGTGATTTTGGCTAAGACAATCAAAGGCTGGACCCTTGGGCCACAAGTTGAAGGCCGCAACGCAACGCATCAAATAAAAAAACTCAATGCAGTTCAATTGCGAGCCATGCGTGATCGTCTGCACCTTCAAGACGAGATTCCAGACTCCGCACTTGAAGGTGATGTGCTTCCGTACTATCGCCCTCCCGTTGACTCCGTTGAGTACCAATACATGATGGAACGTAGACGCACCTTGGGTGGTTCGTTGCCAAAGCGCGTTGTTCGAAACAAAACACCACTCACCTTGCCCTCTGCAGAAGTGTTCACCGAATTCACGCTTGGCTCAGGCGACCAAGCAGTTAGTTCCACCATGGCGTTCACGCGCATGTTGCGAAATCTTGCACGTGACGATTCCTTCGGTAGCCGCGTTGTACCAATTATCCCAGACGAAGCGCGAACCTTCGGCATGGATTCCATGTTCCGCGAACTAAAGATCTATGCATCTCAAGGGCAAAAATACGAACCAGTTGATCATGACCTGTTGTTGTCATATGCAGAGTCTGCACAAGGACAAATTCTTGAAGAAGGAATTACAGAAGCTGGCGCAATGTCTAGTTGGATTGCTGCTGCCACCAGTTACGCCACTCGTGGCGTGCCAATGGTGCCGTTCTACACGTTCTATTCGATGTTTGGTTTCCAGCGTGTTGGTGACCTCATTTGGCAAGCAGCAGATGCACGTGCTCGAGGCTTTCTTATGGGAGCAACTGCCGGACGCACAACGCTCATGGGTGAAGGTTTGCAACATCAAGATGGTCACAGCCTTTTGCTCGCCACTGCAATTCCTGCGTGCCAGGCGTATGACCCTGCATTTGCATTCGAAGTGGCCGCAGTGGTTCAGCACGGTATTACAAAGATGTACGGCGACGATCCAGCTGATGTCTTTTATTACATCACGCTGTACAACGAAAACATTCCGATGCCCGCACAACCGAGTCATGTATCAACACAAGACATCATTAATGGTTTGTATCAGTGGGCACCAGCTGCTTCTGGCACTGCTCAAGCATCAATCTTGTTCTCGGGATCTGCATTCGCAGCCGCCACAGAAGCTGCCACAACTCTTCGCACCAAATACTCCATTGATGTTGACCTTTGGTCAGCCACGTCGTACAAGTCTTTGCGTGACGACGCAATGGAAGTTGAGCGCTGGAACCGGCTTCATCCAACAGAAAAGAAACGGCGCTCACATGTAGAAACAATGCTTGGTGCCACAACAGCACCCGTAATTGCAGTCACTGATTTCCTTCGTATCGTTTCCGAACAGGTAGCCACATTCGTGCCGAGTCGCAGGTTCTTGTCTCTCGGCACCGACGGCATGGGCCGCAGCGATACGCGTGAAGCACTGCGTGAATATTTTGAAACGAACGCTCCACATATCGTGATTGCTGTTCTCTTCAGCCTCGTAGGATCGCATGGCGTCACAAAAGAAATTGTGGCTCAAGCCATCATTGACCTCAATATCAACCCAGACGCAGTACATTCTCTTACTCGCGACTAAATCAAAGGAACAAGCCCGTGGGCACCTTGTACATCACCGGAAATCCTGACTCTGATGCGTTTCTTAACGCCAACGGCACCGCCTTGCTAATTGGCATGCTGCTCGACCAACAAGTACCTATGGAGTGGGCCTTCAACGGCCCGTGGACATTGAAGCAACGCCTCGGTCATCTTGACGCAAAGAAAATTGCAGCAATGGACCCAACAGAATTTCTTGCAATCTGTTTGACAAAGCCTGCGATACATCGTTTTCCAAAAGCCATGGCACAACGCATTCAAGGAATGTGTGCAGTGCTTGCTGAGAAATACAAAGGCAAAGGCGAAAACATGTGGACAGACGTAGATGATGGTCACGTGTTGTTCGAACGCCTTCGTGAGTTGCCTGGCTTTGGCGCAGAGAAAGCACAGATCTTTATTGCATTGCTCGGCAAACGTTTTGACTTCAAGCCCACCAATTGGAAAAAGGCTGCGGGAGTATTCAGCGATTCAAACCCACGAACTGTTGCTGACATCACGTCGCCAGAAACTCTGTTAACTGTTCGAGCCTGGAAAAAGGCCGAGAAGGCTGCTGATCGCGATAAGCAATCCCGGCCTCTGAAGTAGCCTCACTGCAATGACCGTGCTCATCACCGGCGGCGCCGGATACATCGGATCCATCACCACACGACTCATTCGTGCATCTGGTCGTGGCGTCGTCGTGCTCGACACTCTTGAAAATGGTCACCGAAAAGCTGTTGGCGATGCCCCATTCGTTCAGGGTGATATTGCAGATTCTGATCTCATTGCCCGAGTTGTTGCTGAACACGGCGTAGATGAAGTAGTTCACTTTGCTGCGTACAAAGCAGTCGGCGAATCAATGTCTAACCCCGGCAAGTACTTCAGCAACAATGTCACTGGTTCCCAGAAACTTTTCGAAGCACTACACACGGCAGGTGTCACGCGCGTTGTCTTTTCTTCAACCGCCGCTGTCTATGGCACCCCACAATCAGTTCCGGTTCGTGAGACCGATGTTCTGAGCTGCGAAAGTGTCTATGCTGAAACAAAGCTGATGATTGAAAAGACACTCGGCTGGTATTCGCAAACAACCGACATGCGCAATGTGTGTTTGCGCTACTTCAACGCAGCCGGCGCTTCAGAAGATTCCACTCTCGGTGAAGACTGGCGCTTTTCACAGAACCTCATCCCACATGTCATGAAGGCCGTTCTTGGTTTCGCACCCGCGCTCACCGTGTTTGGAAACGACTTCCCCACCCCAGATGGCACCGGAGTGCGTGATTACATTCATGTTGAAGACCTTGCTCACGCACATGTTGCAGCACTTGATTACCTAGCAAAAGGTGGTGACAGCATCACATGCAATGTTGGTACCGGCCACGGCACAAGCGTGATGGACATTATCGCCACCACGGAACGTGTCACTGGCAAAAAAGTGCCGTATGAAATTGCTGGCCGCCGCGCTGGTGATCCATCAGAGTGTTACGCAGATCCTCGTCGAATCAATGAGACATTCGGTTGGTCACCAACACGCAGTCTTGATGACATCATTTCTTCTGCATATGCATGGCATACATCGCACCCTCAAGGGCACGATTCGTAAATCACGCTGACAGCGTGCGTTGCCTGTCTAGCCAACCGAGTAATACTGCGATGGCGCGAGGGTCGTGACGAAGTCGATGCCCGGCTCCTTGTATCACTCGCAATTCTGCACTGCCATGAGCAGCAGCCAGCACGCGCGAGTCGGCAACAGGCACACTTTCGTCATCATCACCATGCATCACCAAGAGTGGACGTGGCGCAAAACGCTTCGCGGCATCGACGGGGCGGAAACGACGCAGTTCCCGGCTCCATTCATCGAATGATGAAGGAAAACCTGGCGTGCGTATTGCTCCGATTTCGCGAGCATGTTCAAAAAAACGTCGCGGCTGGCTAGCCCAGTCATCAAAGTCGGCCCGTGCGCTAAGTAAAGCACACCCGCGCACTCGTGGGTCATCTGCTGCAACACACAATGCAAGCGCACCACCCGTATTCGTTCCGACTAGCCACACACCATCTGGCGACACTTCGTCTTCCAGATGGTCAATGGCTGCGCGCAAATCATCAACCCACCCCTGCATTGAAAAATCACCTTCACTGTTGCCACATCCACGAAATGTAAATGTAAGCGCAGCCCATCCCAAGTCATTTGCCACACGATCCATTAGTTGTGAAAATGAGAATCCAGATTGTCGAGCATCAACTGACCCACTTGGAAAACCGTGACACAGGATGAGGCCAGGCAATGACGATGCATAACCAGTCGGCGTTGCCAAGTATCGATTAAGAACTAACGACCCAGACTGGAAAGTTCCGTTGGTCGCGTCTGACATCTGAATCGAACTTACGCGCGAGGCTTGCGAAGACGACGTGTTGCGCCCGCAGTTGCAAGTGTGTAACCGCGGTTACGAGCCTCAGCCAATGTGTCAGGACCAAAGCACAGACCTACGCCTTCAGCAACGATGGTGTCAACTATTTCTTGCTCGGTCCACTCATCAAGGTCGTACACCAACTGTGTGCGCTTGTCTCCGAGGAATCGTGTGTGCTCAAACTTGACTGGTCTTTCCATAGACATAACGGTAGTGCCCAGACCTCCTGTGAGAAGGAACGGCAGCCGAGTTAGTTACTTTTCAGGGGCCAGGATTAACCCGAGCACCGCTTCAAAGGAAACTTTGTCCCATTGCGCGAGGTCTACATGCCCTGGGTCCATCTCGGCAACGACGCGACCAATGATTTGGCCATGCAACCAATAGGCAGTTGCCATGGGGTCTAAATCCGTTCGCAACCAACCCTTTTGTTGAGCGATCAACACTGAATCAGCAATAGTTGCAAGAAATTTCTTATTGATGTCGTTAATAGCAACAGCCAATTCCGGATTCCGTTGTGCAGCACCTAAAACACTCAGACGAACTGCTCGAACCTGATGACGCTCTGGTTGATAGCTCCATTCCATGGACTTGCGAAGCGCACGCACGTAATCATCTTTTGTTTCAACTAACACCATCATCGCTTCAACGGGAACATCTGTCTTCAGACATTGCCAATACCACTCGACATACGCAGCATTAACCAATTCAGTCCGGTTCGTAAAGTGATGATAGATCGACGGTTCTTTAATTCCTAAAGATTCAGCGATTGCATTCAGACGCACTGACGATTCTCCACCAGTTTCCATCAATTCGATGGCCGCGTTAAGGATGCGTGACCTAGTGCTTTCAGCAATCTCCATAGACAGCCGATGCTACACGCAGGGATTACCGCTGGTTTTCTCAATGGGAACGAGATGATCTAAATCTGATCTGCCTTTGGGCCAACGGCACCAATTGCTGCGAAATAACCCATGTGAGCATCTGCCACATGCACCACGTCGACATCATCAAGAATCTCAACACCTCGCCGTGATGCTTCCTTCAACAAGTACGCAGCCAAGGTGTCTTCATCGACAACAACCGGAATAGAAATGCTTTGTACACGGTCCGTGACATCAAGAGGAGTAAGGCCTTTGTCATTCATCCATGAAAGGTGGGCCAGTAACAGCTGGCGAACTTCGTCCATAGTGAGCCGAGCCTGAGTATTACTCGGCAGTGAGCGGGCCACATAGTCGGCAGCCTGCTCAATGTCGTAGATAACGCGCGGTGCCACCATGTCTAACCGTTGCGCTTCACGCCCTACAACAACTGCCGCAATGACAAATACTGCGAGTGCCGAAACAATCGCAAACAAAACAGTGGTTATTGACATGTCATCAGCCTACGAGAACGCAGTCGTTAGAAACTCTCCATAATGAACCACTGGTCGTCTGGGGCAACTGTCACAACACGTGCCATAAATGCACTGCCGCCACTGCCCCACGAATATTCCATGTACTGCGGCAACCCTGGACGGTGCATCAAGTTGCGACCTTGGAAACCGAATTCATAAGCAACCGATGGACAAATGTATGCGGTGGTTCCAGCAAATGGTGCAGACAATGTCATGTGGGCATGCCCACTAACGACTGCCAACACATCGTGGCGTGCGACAACGTCAGTAAGTCCGGCAATAGAAGCATCGTCAAGGCGCACCGAATCTAAGGCCTTTCCTCCAGTTGCAAAGCACGGATGGTGCATTGCAATCAAAGTGGGAACTCCGTCAGATAATTCAGAATCCAACCACTCCAGTTGATCCGTATCAAGAGCGCCATCGCCACGACCTAAGCGAGCGGAATCCATGACAACCACTTTGCCTTCAGGCACCGCAAGTACGTAATCAAGTCGCCCATTGCGTGAGGGCAACGAATACAACCGCTGCATCTTTTCTGATTCGTCATGATTTCCTGCACACAAGGCAACTTCAACGTCAACTGAGGCGAGCACATCGGAGAAACCGCGATATTCATTGTCGGTTCCGGCGCGCGCAACGCAATCGCCCGTAATCAACACTGCGTTACTGCGCTTCGATGCGTGCTGCAATGCTTTTGTCAGATTCCCAACAGGGTCTGAGCCTTCGAATAGTTCATCTCCCGGACCAGTGATGTGTGGGTCAGATATTTGAGCAATGACAGTGCGTGGCATAGGCGCACAGTACCTCACACAGATTGATACAACATGTCCGAGAAATGAAAAGAACCCGGGCACTAGGCCCGGGTTCATTTACGTTTTAATCAATTAATGATCAGATACCGATGCGTGTAGCAAGAAGCTCGCGGTGGTAGGTCGGATCACCAAAGATGAGTTCACTTGACTTCGCACGCTTGAAGTAAAGGTGTGCTGGGTGTTCCCAGGTGAAACCAATACCGCCGTGGATTTGAATGTTCTCTGCAGCTGCGTGGAAGTACGCCTCTGAGCAGTAAGCCTTTGCAAGTGAAGCAACTGAAGGAAGTTCTTCGTTCATTTCTGCTGCACACCACATGCCGTAGTAAGCAGCTGACTTTGAAGACTCAACTTCAAGCAACATGTCTGCACACTTGTGCTTGATTGCCTGGAATGAACCAATTGGACGACCGAACTGGATGCGATCCTTTGCGTACTGCACTGCCATCTCGAGCACTTTCTGTGCTCCACCGACTTGCTCTGCTGCAAGTGCAACTGCTGCAAGGTCCATAACTTGGGTAAGGACTTCGCCGCCCTTGCCTTCTGTACCGATGAGCTTTGCTGGAGTGTCTTTGAACTCAAGCTTTGCTTGCTTACGTGTCTGGTCCATTGTGGAAAGCGCTGTGCGGGTGAGGCCCTTTGCATTGCCTTCAACTGCGAACAAGCTGACACCCTTAGCGGTGCGTGCTGAAACGATGATGAGGTTTGCTGTGTGACCATCAAGTACGAAGCTCTTTGCACCAGTGATGGTGAAGTCAGAGCCAGAGCCCTTTGCTTCAATTGTGATTCCTGCTTCGTCCCAACGGCCTGATGGCTCTGTTGTTGCAAGTGTTGCGATTGTTGCGCCACTTGCGATGCCTGGAAGATATGCCTTCTTTGCAGCAGCATCACCCGAAAGGAGCAATGTGTTTGCTGCAAGCACAACGCTTGAGAAGTATGGAGCGCACAACAAAGCGCGACCCATTTCTTCGAGCACAACGCCGAGTTCAATAAATGAGAAACCTTGTCCACCGAATTCTTCGGGGATGGCAAGTCCTTGCAATGCCATTTGGTCATTCATTTGGGCCCACACTGCTGTGTCGTAGCCGGTCTCTGTCTCCATCTGCTCGCGCACTGCGGTCTCTGAGGACTTGGCCTCAAGGAACGAGCGCACCATCTTGCGGAGTTCTTCTTGTTCTTCACTAAATGCAAAATTCATAGATCACAGTTTGACCCGACCCGCGACCCTCTCGCCAATCGGAGTGTGTACGCAGGTGTACACATATCCCGCTACCCTGTACCCATGGCCCATATTGGAATGCGTGAATTTCGTTCAGCCCTTGCCACCTATGTGCGCAGGGCCCAAATGGGCGAACGGGTGGTCATTACGGTCGACGGTTCACCCGTGGCGCAACTGTCGAACATGGGCTCTGACTATTCAGGTATCACCATTGCAGACCTCGTGGCGCGCGGAGTGGTTATGGCACCACGTCGCACTGGCGATTGGGTGCCAAGTGATCCGTTAGTTCTGTATTCCGGTGCGCGTATCGACAAAGCACTGTCACAGGTGCGCACATGACCGTTGTGCTTGATGCCAGCGCACTTCTTGCATTGCATATTGAAGGCGCACAGCGAGATGTTGTTCGCGACATGCTGGAAAACGACACCACCTGGGTCGCCTGTGCAATTGCGCTGAGTGAATCAATCGTGGCTGCATCACGCCTCACAGATGAAGTGGTGTTGTCTCGTCACCTTGAAGACATGATTCGCCATACGTGGGACTTCTTACATGTCGTACCTATTGATCAGTCATTGCTCGACGAAGCAACCACCCTGTGCCAGTCACAACCAGTTGGTATTTCAGCCGCATTGCACCTTGTCGCCGCGTCTCGCCTTCCCGCCCCCATTCGCTTCATCACCTTTGATGCAGCTCAAATTCCCGTTGCCCTGTCTTTAGGGTTCGAGGTTGTGTCAGGCTAAAGAGATGGCAAGCCCGCTCGGAACTCTTCACTATTTCGACCATCGGCTGGAAGTGCACCGAGTTGTAGTCGGACCATATGCAAACAATGTGTTCGTTGTTCGTTGCAAACACACAGGCGAAGCAGTACTTATTGATGCGGCAAACGAACACGAACGACTACTTGAGTTGTGCCAAGCACTTGGCGTGAAGTCCGTGCTTGAAACACACGGCCATCACGACCATATTCAAGCAATTCCTGCAATGCGCGAAGCTGGTTATTCAGTAGCAGTGTCACACGATGATGCCGGCATGTTGAAAGATGTTGGCTACGACGTATTCCTTGATGACACGCAAGTAGTTGAAGTAGGCAAGCTGCGTTTCGATGTGATTCATAACCCCGGACATACTGCGGGGTCTGTGTCATTCAAAGTGCACGATGCCCCGTTGTTATTCACTGGCGACACCTTGTTTCCTGGTGGCCCTGGTGCAACACATTTTCCTGGCAGTAGCTTCGAAACCATCATTGAGTCACTAGATACACGCTTGTTCACATTCCCAGGAAACACCATTGTGTTGCCAGGCCACGGCGTTGACACCACCATCTCAATGGAACGTCCGCACTTAGCTGAATGGGTTGCACGTGGTTGGTAGCAACAGCCCGCACCTCGGCGGAATGGCACTTGATCCGTCGGTTTTGCCACACGTCATTGACAACTCTTCGATTGCTACTGATGGTCGCGCATACCCACAAGTACGAAAAGAACTGCGCACCATTCCTTCATTCCGTAATGCATGGTCTGTTATGTGGATGTATGGCCAGAACTTCTTGATACTTGCGATTGCAGTTCGGCTTAATTCACTACCTGTTTGGGTGATTGCATTTCTACTGATGGGTCGCATGCACGCGCAATTTGCTTCGCTAATGCATGAAGCTGCACACCGTCTTCTCTTCAGACATCGTGGCGCCAATGATTGGGTCGGCAATTGGTTGCTTGGTTTCCCGGTCATTACAAGCACGCCTGCATACCGTCGTGTTCATATGGCCCATCATCGTGAAGAGTTCGGCCCAGAAGAACCAGACATTGCGTTGTATGCCAACTACCCAATCACAAAAGACAGTCTTCGTCGCAAACTTGTTCGCGACATTTCAGGGCAAACTGGTGCACGTTTGTTTCGCAATCAGCTGCGCGGATTCACATCAACCGATGCGCGAGTTAGAAATACGTTGTGGAAAATGACTGCAGTGCAAATAGTCATTGCATCATTGTTTGTTCTTGCAGGTCATCCGTGGCTGTACCCCCTCATGTGGGTGTTGCCGTATTTCACGTTGTGGCGTGTCATCAACCGGTTACGTTCCATCGCTGAACATGGTGGACTTCGTGCAGACTCTGATCGTCGCATCACCACTCATTCAGTTGTGCAGCATCCGCTAGCCCGGTTCTATTTGGTTCCGTACAAAATCGGCTTCCACTTGGCTCACCACGTTGATGCTGGTGTCCCATTCCGTCATTTGCCTCGGTACCACCAACTCTTGCGGTCGGCCCAGTACGCCGATGACGTGGTGGAGTACCCCTCGTATCGGGCCATCTGGAAGGCCATGGCCCAGTAGGACTTAGTTAACACTACGTCCGTAGTGCTAATTAAAGAGTCCTGCCTAGACTGACTCTGTGACCGAATTATTCCGCATCAGCGACCTTCATGCCCGTCCCGTCACGGAAGACACCGACCCCACAGACGAAATTCTGCGCGGGGTGTCCTTGTCTATTGCTGCGGGTGAAGTGCACGCCATCATGGGCCCGAACGGTTGCGGCAAATCAACTCTCGCAAGCACCCTTCTCGCCTCGCCTGAATACGAAGTAACAAGTGGTGACCTTTTCTTCAAGGGTGACAACATCACCGAATGGACAACTGATGTTCGCGCTAAGGCCGGCATCTTTCTTGCGTTTCAGTACCCACAAGAAATAGCTGGCGTCTCAGTTATTCAGTTCTTGCGTCAGTCATTGTCCGCACGAAAAGGAATTGACCTCTCTGTTCTTGAATTACGCCTGTCAGCAATGGACTGGATGAAGCGCCTCGGTATGGATTCATCATTCGTTGACCGTTACCTCAACGAAGGTTTCTCAGGTGGCGAAAAGAAGCGCAACGAAATCATGCAGATGGCATTGCTGGAACCGGACTTTGCAGTCCTTGACGAAACAGACTCCGGTCTCGACATCGACGCATTGCGCATCGTGGCAAAAGGTATTCGCGAAGTGCGCGTTGATCGCCCGAACATGGGCATCCTTCTCATTACGCATTACCAACGCCTGCTTGACGAACTGCAGCCAGACCACGTGCACATCATGATTGATGGTCGCATTGTGAAGTCAGGCGGCATGGAAGTTGCAGCAGAACTAGAAAAGAATGGCTACGAGGCCTACAAGGCAAACGTGTCATGAGTTTTGATGTGCAGAAAGTGCGTGCTGACTTTCCAGTGCTCGCAGAGTTAATCAACGGCAAGCCGCTGGTCTATCTCGATTCTGCCAACACATCACAAAAGCCAAATGCTGTCATTGATGCAATGACTCACTTCATGCAACACGGTTATGCGCCTACAAACCGCAGTGCGTATCAACTCGCAGCAGACGCCACCGACAAATTCGAAGGTGCTCGCGCAAAAGTAGCTGCATTTATCAATGCTCCTAAAGTGCACGAAATCATTTACACAAAGAACGCCACCGAAGCATTGAACCTCATTGTTCGTTCATGGGGTACAGCGAATCTTTCAGCTGGCGACGCCGTAGTTCTTACACACATGGAACATCACGCCAACATTGTTCCGTGGCAAATGCTTGCTGCTGAACGTGGTTTCACTATTCGTTGGGTTCCGGTTACATCAGACGGACTTCTTGATCTGAGCAATCTCTCAACGTTGCTCGACGGTGCGAAAGCATTTTCATTCACCGCAATGTCTAATGTTCTCGGCACCATTAACCCCACTGCAGAATTATGCGCAGCCGCTCACAAGGCCGGCGCAATAGCAATTGTTGATGCCTGCCAAGCAGTGCCACACATGCCAACAGATGTTCAAGCCTGGGACGCAGACTTCGTCACATTCAGTAGTCACAAGATGGTCGGCCCGTCAGGTCTCGGAATTCTCTGGGGACGCGAAGCGCTTCTTGATGCAATGCCGCCATTCCTCGGCGGTGGCAACATGATCTCGGATGTAAAGCTCGAAGGTTTCACATGCGCAGAATTGCCCGCAAAATTTGAAGCAGGCACACAAGCAGTAATCGAAGCCATCGGTCTCGGCGCAGCAGTTGATTACTTAACCGCTATCGGCATGGACAATGTGCGAGCACACGAATACGACATGACAGTGCTTGCGTTGAACTCTCTGAATGATCGCTTCGGAAGCGACATCACTATTCACGGAAGCACTGATGCGGCACTTCGCGGAGCAACCATCAGCTTTGCGTATCGCGATGTACACCCTCACGACATCAGCCAAGTTCTCGACCAAAACAATGTCTGTGTTCGCGCCGGCCACCATTGCGCAAAGCCCCTGATGCGCATCCTGGGCTCAAACGCCACTGTTCGCGCCAGTTTCTACCTATACAACACCCCTTCGGATGTCACCGCCCTGTGCGATGCACTATCCGAAGCGGGAGACTTCTTCACCCTCTAGCCTCATACTCGGAGATTCATATGCCCGGATTAGAAGACCTATATCGCGAGATCAT
>Ga0208720_1000350_pt1 | contig 11841 bp, 8 predicted proteins | sample LakMenEpi20Apr10_FD_150716 | JGI IMG/M metagenome (GOLD analysis project Ga0208720, IMG submission 150716) | Freshwater microbial communities from Lake Mendota, WI - 20APR2010 deep hole epilimnion (SPAdes) | ecosystem: Environmental > Aquatic > Freshwater > Lake > Epilimnion/Euphotic zone ...
CTTCAAGACCAGGAACGCCAAGGTATACCTTACCGTTGACACCTGACTTCTCGTTGATCTCAGACTTGGTTTCGCCACGTTTCTTGACGATCACATACTTGTTGGCCAGCTTCGCGGAACGTTCCAGCAAACGGCTGTGGGCGTAGAAAACGTCCCCAGGGAATGCTTCACGACCAGGAGGGCGACGCAGCAGCAGGGAGAGTTCACGATAAGCCACAGCTTGCTTTGACAAGTCGTCATACACGCACAGGGTAGGCATACCCTTTTCGTACATGAAATACTCAGCCATTGCACAGCCAGCATAGGGAGCGATGTACTGGATTGGGGCCGGGTCGGATGCACCGGCGGAAACCACGATCGTGTAATCCATAGCGCCATGGTGAGTTAGGATTTCCACCAGACTGGCGGTGGTTGATTCCTTCTGGGCAATGGCGACATAGACGCAGATCACGCCCTGACCCTTTTGGTTCAGAATTGCGTCGATGGCAATCGCTGTCTTGCCTGTTTTGCGGTCACCGATGATCAGTTCCCGCTGACCACGACCAATTGGGGTCATGGCATCAATGGCTTTGATACCGGTCTGAAGCGGCTCGTCGACAGGTTGACGACCGGCGATTCCAGGAGCGGTAGATTCAACAAGGCGAGAGTGAGGTGTCACAATCGGACCTTTGTTATCAATCGGTTCGCCCAGAGGATTCACAACCCGGCCGATCATGGCCTCACCCACAGGAACGCGGAGCAGGGCGGAAGTGGCCGTAACGGTCTCACCTTCGTGAATCTGCTTATAGTCCCCTAGAATGATCACACCAACGGAGGTCTCTTCAAGGTTGAAGGCCAAACCCTTCACACCGTTCTGAAAAGTCACCATCTCGCCAGTCATGACACCGGATAAACCGTGAACTCGCGCGATGCCGTCACCGACCTCAACAACCTGACCCACTTCGGACCGGGTTGTCTGAGCCTGAAATTGCTCGATCTCACGCTGAAGTATGGAGCTGATCTCGTCGGCTCTGAATTTCATGGATCTTTCCTTCCAACAGGTTTTTACGGAGCTGTTCGAGTCGGCTTCGGATGGATGAATCAAACTGGAGATCCCCGACCCGGATCACCAGACCACCGATCAAGCTGGGAACTACCGAGAATTCAATCACCGGCACCAGTCCAAGACGATCCTGGAGTTGCCTGGAGAGTGTTTCTATTTGTGCTTCTGTCAAAGCCTGAGCAGCCTGCACTTTGACGCGACACCGGCCAAGAACGCGATCCGAATCACGCACCACACGATGGACCAAAGCGTGAATCAGATTGAGTCGGCCTTTTTCGTTGAGAACACGCAGAAGGTTTAAAACCAGTTCGTGCACGTTCCCTTGAAAGGCTTTTAATATCAACGCATCCGTTTCAGCCGTGTTTTTCACACCAATTGTCAAACCTGTCAGCAAGTGCCGTTGGGTTTGAAACAATGTGGCGATACCTTCCAACTCTGAAACAACCTGCGCCACGACATCGCTCTTCTGGGCGGCTGACAGAATCGCCTGACTGTAGACTCGGGACAGTTGCATTTGTCCTTCGTCAAAAACGGTTGCCGGTTGGGCGGGTGCTTCTATGGTCGACATTAACGGGTGCTCCCCGTTGATGTGCTGAACCCGAATGATGATCGGTCTGGCAACTCAGAGGCGGAGAGTTCCACCAACCGGTTTTGCTCCTCAACACTCAGATTCTTCTGAAGAACCTTGCCTGCTACCTGAACCGACATATCCGCTGCCTTGGACCAGATCTCAATCAAGGCCTCATCACGAGCCTGGGCGATATCACGGTGGGCTCTTTGCTGAAGCAGTTCGGATTCGGACTGAGCTTTACGGACAATTTCATCACCGGTGTGCTGGGCATCACGCCTGGCTTCATCCAGCAATGCTTTGATTTTTTCTGACGCTGAAGCCATCTCGGACTTGTATTGTCTCAACAAGCCTTCCGCTTCATTACGTGCTTTTTCCGTGTCATGAAGGCAAGACTCCATGTGATGTTCGCGATCATGCATGGCCTTAACAATCGGTTTCCAGCCAAGCTTGCCCACAATTCCACAGAGAACCATGAACACCACGAACGACCAGATTGCAAGAGGTGCCTGTTCAGCAATCTCTTCGGCTTTCATCGGGATCAGGCTGGGTTTGCCGTGACCTGTATCGGATCCATGTGCATCGGCAGAACCGTGACCGGGTGTCGACGCCGCTGGTGCATGACCGGCAGCGGGCTTTGCAGCATGATCGTCCGCGGCGTGAACCGTGGCCGAACTGACAAACAAAAGTACGGCCAGACTGCATGTGATTGAACGTATCATGATGATGATTCCGGGCGAACAGCCATCAAGGTGAATGCCACGGGTGGCCGAACGTCGGTCCACCCGCGATGGTCTATACGGTTACCGAGATCAGAGGGCGATCAGGAAAAGCAGCAGGGCGAAGAAGGTGAAACCTTCAATCAGGGCCGCTGCAATGATCATCGAGCTGGAAATATTGCCAGCAACTTCTGGCTGACGAGCCATGCTCTCAACTGAGGCCGTTGCAAGTCTGCTGATGCCTATTGCGGCACCCATGACGATCATGCCTACGCCAATTGGCTTCAATTCAGAGAAAGGACCGCCACCGGTTTGGGCAAATGCCATAACAGGGGCCATGGTGACAACGGCAAACGCCATGAACAGAACCTTCATCAACTTCATCGAAGGGAACTCCTCAGAGCCGGTTAAGGCAGGGGAAAGACAAGGCCAAAAGACCTGATCAAAACAGTCTCGTACACCCCACATGACATTAGTGGGCGTGTGACACAGATCCAATGAACAGGGCCGACAGGAACGTGAAGATATACGCTTGAAGAAACGCAACCAGCAACTCAAGACAGCTGATGAATACAGCGCCAAAAATACTGGCTGGCGTGACGACGTAGAACAGATTCCCGGAGGCCTCGAGTATGAAGCCCAGGATCACTGCGAGCACCAGGTGACCGGCAGTCATGTTGATGAACAAACGCACGGCCAACACAAAGTGTTTGATAAGCAGACCCACGAGCTCAATCACAAACATCAATCCCCACATCATCATCGCGGGAATATTGATCGAGCCTTTGAGTCCAAATTTCTCCAGATTGACCTCGCCCGGGACTTCCAGGTGCGGGACCAGATTCTTGAAGAAACCTATGTATCCAAATCGACTTGCACCTGCCGAATAAACGGTCAGGAATGTGATAAACGCCAAAGTTCCTGTCACCACGATACTTCCCGTTGCTGACGCACCCCCAGGGACCATCCCAAGCAGGTTCGATATCAGTACGAAGAAAAAGATCGTCAACAGAAACGGTAAGTGTTTGTATGCGTCATGGTCGCCAATGGCAGGAACTGCAATCTTGTCTTTGACAAAATAGACCATCGACTCCATCAGGTTACCCAGGACTCCCTTGGTCACATGATTTTTCCGCATCTGACGAGAATATAGCATGGCAATTGCGATCACAATCGTGGCTGCAATCACTTCCATAACCATATACCGGGTCAGGCTGAAGTGCCCGACTATCGGCAGGTCGATGCTTGGCAGATGAAGGACTTGCCCCCAGGGCAACTCGATCGTGTCGTGGTCTACGACGTGATCCAATGGGCTGTGGCCGGCCATCGCAATTACCTGGAATTCTTGTGTTCGGGGAATTCTCTCGCCATGTCTCTGACGAGTTGTCGCAACTGCACAAAGAGCGACAAAAATCCTAGCAGACTTCCAATCAACACCCCAATGGGCTTCGTCGATTGCCATTCATCCACCAAGTACCCAATCAGAGGAGGAGTCACACAGCCCATGCCCAGCGAGGTTACTCTTGAGGCAAGACGGTATGCATCTGCAACGGATTTGACTTTCAGGGGTGTCATGAATATGTATCTATCGCTCTTTGGACTTCCACAAAGTATCGGATAGATTGGATCGCTGTCAACAGTGACCTGCGGAAAAAGCGAAATTTTTCACAAAGTCTGTTTTTCTCCCATTTCTCCAGAAAATCATGCTGACCGATCATCTCAGTCATTCGTCAGATTTAAAACATTACATATCAAGAATTTAGACAGCCCGTTACTGGATGCTGATCCAGCCTCGCTCTAGGAAAGTTTACGTCTCTGTCCAAATTTTCTCGCTTCTTGAGTCTTGACACCACCTTCTCAAACCTGATATGAGTCAACGTACCTACCTCGCACATTTGCATCAGAATCCTCACAACAACTCCGTTTCCGTTGGTGGCTTGAGCATGCCTGGAGATACTGCGCTTATTTCCGATCTTGATCAACCCTTCAACTTAAACGTCAGCTCAACATGGATGTTTCACCGGGTCATGGATGGCGCCCGATCCGGCAGTTTGGCTCATTCCGATCTATAACGGAGAGTCTCCCGATGTCGAATGATTTGATCCAGATCCAGACAAAAAAAATTCTTGCCAGAATGGCTCGTGATCAAGGTATCCCTGGCTGGCACGCCATGCGGAAAGACCAACTGATCCGTGCTTTGACCAGCACATTGCCGAACGAAGCTGATTCAGCTGAATTAGCTTCACTAAAACCATTTAAAAAATCTGCCAACACCTTCACCGGCAACGGCAAACCCAGTGACCATTCCAACTCTCTGACAGATCGACTGGCCATGAGGCCATGGCATGGTCGAATTCAAAATCGCGGTACCCGGGACCGTGTCCTTGCAGTCGCCAGAGATCCTTACTGGATCCATATTTACTGGGAACTCTGCAATACCACTCTCGAACGTGCCCGGGCCGCCATGGGACAACTCTGGCATGGATCCAAACCAATCCTGCGTGTGATGGATGTCACCAGTGAAGAAACCAGCGCCATGAGCGAGCGCCACGAACGTGATGAATGCATCCAAAGCGATGTCAACAACTGGTACATCAATGTCACTCATCCTGGTCGTAAGTACCGTGTTGATCTCGGTTTCATGACCCGGCGAGGGAGCTTCTTCATCGTTGGAAAATCGAACGTGGTCAACATGCCTCCCATCACCATGTCCACCTCGATTGAAGAGGATTGGCATATCGCTCAGGAAGAAATCCATCGAATTCAGGTCCGTCATAACGACCCGGAATCTCGTCAGCTTTCGAACGAACTGATCGAATTGTTTGAAGACCGGTTCCACCAACCGATCCACAAAACATCGCTCACCCACTTGCCTGCGAATTTCCTCACCAACATGGATACGCCCCTGAAATTCGAGATCGGGGCTGAACTCGTGATTTTCGGGACAACCAATCCGACTTCCAAAGTCACCCTTCAGGGCGAACCTGTACCAATCCAGCCCGACGGTTCGTTCAGCGTCCGTTTCCACATGCCGGATTCTCGTCAAATTATCCCTGCTGTGGCTTCCTCCTCTGATGGCAGCGAAGAAAAAACCATCATCCTCGCTGTGGAACGAAACACCAAAGTCATGGAACAGCAGACTCACGACAACTGCGATTTCTGATCCTGACTTATCTGCTTGACTGAAAGTCGCTTACATCCAAATTCACCTGATGCCGCCTGTTCATATGGGCGGCTCATTTTTTGGCCTTGGCGTCAATTCCCTTGATTTTCTAAGATCCCGTCATAAACTTGGTTGAATCCTCTGCAGTGTTCGTCAGGGACGTCAATTTTGGCGAACCAATGTACACCCGTAGGGTGCCGATCGGGTTCTTTCCCTTGGGAAAATGTGATCCTAGGCACCCACCTATTAACTGCGGGTTCTCAAAACCGTTCGCAACGGCACTTGCGGAGGATTCATTTTCGCTTTTTCTCAAACCTCATCACATAACGTTTGCCATGATCGCGCCGGATCAGAATCAGATTGAGATCCCTTCGAAATCTCAAATACGTCAGCAAGTACGCTTCTCCATTTCTTCAATTTCTTCCGTCAACCGGTCCGCTCAGGAAATCAAATTATCAGTCAGGCTCAACCACTGGCTCGAACTGATCGGTGTGACCCGCGGTGATCTGATTTTCGCCTTCTGGCCCACGCTCTCAGAAGAGCCAGACTTTCGCCAATGGCTTTCCTCACTTCAATCCAAAGGCATCCAATACGCCTTGCCTCGCCTGGAATGGCCCACCAGGACTCTCAAATTCCTGAAGATCGGCAACCCGGATACCGACCTCGAAATCGCTCCCAATGGCCTAGCCCAGCCCCGAAAATCGCTTGAACTGATTCCCCCTGATCAAACAACAGCCGTTCTCGTGCCGGGACTTGCTTTCGACTTATCAGGCGGAAGACTTGGCAGAGGCGCAGGTTTTTACGACAGAACCTTGATCCAGATTCGCACTGAAATCCCGCGCTGGGGTATCGGCTTCAACGAACAGGTGATTCCTGAAATTCCGATGGATCCGTGGGATCAAACGCTCGGTGGACTGATCCTCCCAACCGGATTGATAAAGACTTGCAATAAAAAAGACCAATGACAATCGCCATTGGTCCTTCACGATTTTCAGCTCATTTAGCAGAACGATTCCGGTTTTTTAGAACGGAGCATCGTCGCTGTCATAACTTGGGAATTCCGACGGTGCCGATACCGGAGCTGTTGTAGGAACAGCACCTGAACCAGAATTTGCTACCTCGGCTTCGTCAATCACGGCCTGAATTCGGGACAGGGTGATCGTTCCAGGCTCTTTGGTGCCCTTGCACTTAGGATACTTTGAACATCCCAAAAAGAAACCCCGGCGACCAGCCCGAACCGTCATTGTGCTGTTGCACTCAGGACAGGCTTCTTCGACCTGAACGGTCTTCAGATCAGGACCTTTTTTGGCGACTGGAGCAGGGGCCGCCAGGCTTGGATTCGCAGCCAGCATTTCTTCCGATATCTGTGCCGTCCCTCGACACTTCGGATAATTTGCACAGCCCAGGAACGACCCTCGTTTACCCTGCTTTACATTCATGGCACCACTGCACTTGGGGCAGGGCACATCGACGGTGACTGGCCTGATGGGCAGACCATTCTCATCGGCAGGCAAAAGGTTCCGGCATTTCGGATAACCCGAACAGCCAAAGAACGGACCCCGTGCACTAGTGCGCAAGATCATAGGCTTGTTGCACTTATTACACTTATGCTCAGTTTCCGTGTAGGCGGGAACTGGCTGGCCATCGGCCCCGATGTTGTAAATTTCTTTACAGGCCGGGTATCCGGAACAGGCCAGGTATTCGCCACGTTTGTTCTCGCGTTTGAGCAGCGGTTTACTGCACTTCGCACACGAAAAGTCTGTGGGTTCCGCCTTCTTGCGTTCCCCGGTAAGTGGTTGTGTGGCCTTGCATTCAGGATATTTTGAACAGCCCAGGAACTGGCCCTTGCTGCTGAACTTGACCTGCATGGGCGATCCGCAGTCCGGACATTTCACATCCGATGGCAAGGCCGCTCTTTGCATCTGCTTTTCAGCAATTTTCAAAGCTTCATGGAAGGGTGTGTAAAACTCCTCCAAAACGGTCTGCATCTGGGCCTTGTGTTCAGCGATCTGGTCAAGTTCGCCTTCCATCTTTGCCGTAAACTGAACGTCCATGATCTTCGGGAAGTGCTCGACCAGAAGGTCGGTCACCACCATCCCAAGCGGAGTTCCATGGAACCGTCGTTCCTTTTGCTCCACATATCCACGAGCCTGAATAGTCTGGATAATTGGTGCGTAAGTACTTGGGCGGCCAATACTTTCCTTTTCCAGAGCCTTGATCAGAGTGGCTTCGCTGAACCGTGGAGGCGGTTGCGTGTGGTGCTGGGTCGGATTGACCCGGGCCGGATACAGAGTCTGCGACAATTTCAGATCAGGCAAAAGCGAATCTTCTTGTCTCGAAGCCGGTGCCAGTACTTTCCGGTAACCGTCAAATTTCAGAATCTTGCCCTGGGTACTGAACACCCCTGGCCCGGCCTGAATCTTGACATTGGTCACGGCAAACATGGCCGGAGTCATCTGGCTCGCCACAAACCGCTTATACACAAGTGCATAAAGCTTGTATTGATCGACAGACAAATTCGATTTTACGCTCTCTGGATCGTACTGCAACTCGGTCGGCCTGATGGCTTCGTGGGCTTCCTGCGCCATTTTGCCAGCAGCGAACCGATTGGCCTTATCAGGCACATATCTCGGCCCATATTTGGTATTGATATGCTCACGAACGCCCTTTACGGCGTCGTCGCTGACTCTCAGACTGTCGGTACGCATGTAGGTGATCAAACCCACGGGGCCGTCGCCGCCGATATCGATCCCTTCATAAAGTTCCTGGGCAATTTTCATGGTCTTTTTGCCCGACCAGCGTAGCCTGATGGCGGCCTGCTGTTGCAGCGTACTGGTTTTGAAGGGGGCGTCAGGTCGGTCGAGTCGATCTTCCTGCTCCACCGATGCCACGGACCACGGTGACGCTGTCAAAGTCTCCAGGATCAGTTTGGCCTGCTCTTCATTGGCGATTTTGGCCGACTTGCCCTGCCATTCCGTCAGGAGCGAATCAAAGGCGGACTCAGGCAGTTCGTACTTCGGCCTGGCTTCGATGATTTCATCGTCATCCGTCGCCTCGACTTCTTCCGCATGAGCCTTCTGCTTTGACAGGGCCTGGGCCACTTGTTTCGCGACATCGCTGGTCAGTGCCAGAGTGGCTGTCACCTTCCAGTATTCTTCAGAGACAAACGCCGCAACTTCTTTCTCACGTTCGGCAATCAGCCTTACGGCCACCGATTGAACACGACCGGCTGAGAGGTTCCGGGTGACTTTTTTCCACAAAAGTGGAGAAAGTTCGTAGCCGACAAATCGGTCGAGAAATCGCCGTGCCTGCTGAGCATTGACTTTGTCGATGTCGATGTCGCTGGCGTGATTAAAGGCTTCTTTGACAGCCTTTTCGGTGATTTCATAAAACTTCACCCGTCGCACCCGTTCATCGGGCACACCAAGGGCGGCCTGGAGGTGCCAGGCGATGGCTTCGCCTTCGCGGTCGGGGTCAGTCGCCATGTAGACCATTCGGGCACGATTGGCCTCTTTGCGAAGGTCATCGACGGTTTCTTTTTTGCCAGGCATAATCTCGTAAGTCGGTTCGAAGCCATTGGCTACGTCGACACCAATTTTACGCTTGGGCAGGTCGCGGACGTGCCCCATGCTGGCTTTTACGATAAAGCCGCTTCCCAGAAACTTATTGATTGACTTTGCCTTTTTAGGGCTTTCGACGATCACCAGGTCCCGGACTCGACCACCTTTGACTGGCGCCTCGTCGGATTCCGAACTTACGACGGTTTTCGTCGTTCGGGCTTTCGAAGCAGTTGTTTTTTTTGCACCAGTTTTGGTCGCACTCTTTGGCGACTTGGAAACACGTTTCGGAGTTGCCGAATCGGATTCGGCTTTCTTTCGAGCCACGATGACTTACCTTCTGTTCTGAAGGGGCCTTGATCTTGCCAGCTCGCATACCCCAAGCGGATATGCGATCAAGATCATTCTCACTTACAAGGAATGCCATGAGTCGAAACGGTCAATCGGAAATCAACCAGAGGTCAGGCATCCATTCGCTTGAGGCGTTACTTTGGAGGATTATCCACTATATCAGATCGTGTCAAGAGGGACTGTTTTGAAACATGTCGTAGCTTTGACTTGCCTTTTCCAAGAAAATTGGCTACTTTGTTCGGTTCAAGGATACACCGAACTTGCTCGGAATTTTCCAAATCCAGCGTCCGCCACATGAGGTCGCCGTATGCCGTTTGAGACGTTTCGCCGCTATCAGCGCCCAATGTTGGCCGTTTTCGCCCTGATGGCGATGTTTGCCTTCGTCGTGTCAGACAGTCTGATGAATTACCTCGGTTCACGACCCAGCGGCGTGAACAACGACGAAGTCATCGCAAAAATTCATGGTCTGGATGTCAAAGCCAGCCAAATTGGTGAAATGGCCAACCAACGTGCCTTCGCCAACGACTTCGTAACAAAAGTCCTGAGCCTGAAACTTGCCACAGCTCAAATCGGGCTCCCCGTCCCTCAATCCATCTTCGGACCAACCGACGATCGATCGATCGTGGATGCCCTGATCCTCGAAAAAGAAGCGGATCGGCTGGGAATCCCCATCGATACCGAATCCACTAAAACATGGCTTCGTGAAGCCCCTGTCCAGATTCTCCTGCAAAGCCTCGGTCTGGCCGGTTCGGAAGTCACCATGCGTACCTTCCGCGATCGGATCGGAGCCGTCACAACTGCTGATCTGGACGCAACATACCAGACATTCTTCACCACCAGGATCCCTGACGCAACCTTGCTGAATGCCATCGGCAACCAACTTCGTCTGCTTCAGGTCCGAACCCTCGGTGGGGCCACCGAAATCAGCCCCCTGGATGTCTACGAAGATTTCAAATCCGAAGCGGAAACCGTTTCCATCAATGCCGTTGCGTTCCCCGTCGATGCCTATCTGGCTCAGGCCGGAGAACCATCTGACGCCGATCTGAAAGCCCTTTACGAAAAAGGCAGCCAGATTGAGCCAAGCCGGACTGTAGCCGCTCCAGCTTTCAAGATCCCTCGACGGGTTCAGGTCGAAGCCGTCTCTGCCGACACCAACGCAATCGTTGCCAAACTCACAGCCAAAATGACCGACGAAAAGGTCAAAGAAGCCTACGAGAGCCGCAAAGAAGCCGACTTCAGCCTACCTCCGCTCACCCCTGAAGAACGACTGAAGCTCAGTCCGTTGCCTCAAGATTTGTTCGCGGGAGACGCCGACGCCAAGCTCACACCCAAAGGTGGTGCCGATGCTCAAACCCCTGCTGCTCCAGCAGAAGGGCCACGCTTCCGGCCTCTGGATGAAGTTCGTTCATCCCTTGTGGAAGAACTGGCTCGTGAACAGGCCCGCGAAGAAATCGACCAGAAATTCAGTCAGATCCGCGAAGAGGTCATGAACCCGTTCGCTGACCGGATTCTGGCGGTGGAAGAAGACAACGAAGCCGCTCGCGATGAAGGCCAGCCAGGCAACAAGCCTCTGCCAGCCTACGACTCAAAGCCTCTGGTCGACGCCGTTAAAAAGCTCGAACTGACTTATGAGAAAACTGGCCTGATCTCGAAAGAGGAAGCCACAGCCCCCGACGCAGTGCTGGCCCTTGGTGCCATCGCTGATGCACGTTTGGGCACAGAAATTGGAGACCTTGGTGAGAATTTCACCACCGAAATCTTCGCTGATACGTTCAAGAGCTTTGACGCCACATCGTTTACGACGATCATTGGTCGCCGCTATTCGATCTGGAAAATTGCCGACGAACCTGCCCGGGTACCTGCGTTCGACGAAGCCAAACCATCTGTTGTCGCATACTGGAAGCTCGAAAAAGCGCGGTCACTTGCTCAGAAAGCCGCTCAGGAATTTGTCGACAAATCCTCCAAGAATGCTGGTGGCCTGAAAGTGGAATCTTCCACGGCCAAACTCAATCTAATCGTCACCGCACCGACAGCCAAAGTCGCCACTGGCATCTCTGGCCTGCCTTCACGTGAAAATCAGTTCGCCGAGCTCTCCGAGCCTGGTAAAGCCTTGATGGACGCGGCTTTCAATCTGACAGACAAACAAGTGATTGTCCAGCCCAACGCCACCACAAACACCTATTATGTGATGAGCCTTGGGGCACGCAAAACGGTCACACCAGAACAGCTTTACGGCCCCACCGGCCCATTCCTGCGTCTGGTACGATCCGCCATGGCTGATTCCGAAATGGAAGGCCGTGAAAGCTGGATGAAAGAGCTCCGGAAAAAAGCCGGCCTCGCCGAAGACTGGATCCCACCTTCAGAACGCGATAATAAATCGAAGAAGAAGTCCTGATTTCCAGAATTTTTTCTGAATCTAAAAATCTAAAGCAGGAGGTGAA
>Ga0208720_1000351_pt1 | contig 11830 bp, 9 predicted proteins | sample LakMenEpi20Apr10_FD_150716 | JGI IMG/M metagenome (GOLD analysis project Ga0208720, IMG submission 150716) | Freshwater microbial communities from Lake Mendota, WI - 20APR2010 deep hole epilimnion (SPAdes) | ecosystem: Environmental > Aquatic > Freshwater > Lake > Epilimnion/Euphotic zone ...
AATTTATATAATTTATAAATATATAAAAATGCGTAAATGTCCAAAAGGAATGTTTTGTTTTGAAAATTTATCAATTTCAATTATTTTTATAATTATGTTTTGCGTTGGATATTTATTGTATTGTAATTTTAAATCAACAAATAATTTATATATTTCTGAGAAAGATGTTAAACAATCATTGAAGGATCAGCCTCAGCAAATAAATATAAATAATTACAGTGATTATGCGAGTGCCAATGGTTATGTGAGTGCTTACGATAATCCATATAATCCACCTTTTAGAAATGATGGATATTCATCTGCTCATATTGTTCCAATAAATATTCCTACTAATATAGGAGCAGTAAACGCAAGTTTCAGACAATTGGGCATTTTAACACCCATGAGCCAAGCAAGCAAAGACAATATTTTACCATTAATGGGTAGGCCATTATTTACAAGTAGAAGCAAATTTCAATATTATACAATTAGCAATCAAAACAATCAAGTTAAATTACCTATTTCTGTAAAAGGAAAGTCAGGATTAGATGAATATGGAGTAGATGAAGTATTTGATAGCGATAGTGTTTATGTAGAAGGGTATGAAGATGTTTTCAAAGTAACAAAATATGACAATGGAACCATGCGTTATTTACCGTTTGTTTAATAATATACTTTCGTTTAATAATATACTTTCATTTAATAATACACTTTCGAAAAAAATATAATAAAATATATAATCAATTAATATTCAATCAATGGAATATTTAACAATTTATTTGGTTTATATTTTAATAAATCTTTTTGTATTGATGTAGTAGGAAATAATTCAGAACCATAAATATCTTGTAATAGAATCCATTCAAATAATCCTCCCGAATAAATATATATATTTGAAAATCCTAAATCTAATAATTGGTCATATTTTTTTATTGGAGTTTCATCATTGGAATTTTTTCCATAAATTATAATTTTTACATTTTTATTGTCTCCGGAATTTAATAATTTATTTATTACAAATTCTTCCTTATCAATAGGAATTGTATTAATAATTAAAAAATTTTGATAATTTTCTAACAGTGTATTGATTAATAAATAACTATCAGCATTTTTAATAACAAATTGTACATCTTCAAAATTAACCTTTTGTTTTTGTTGATTATTTCCCATTATATATATTTTTTAATAAATATATCTTTAATAAAAGTAAAAAAATAAAAATAAAAATAAAAATAAATTATAAAAATAAAAATAAAAATAAATTATAAAAATAAAAATAAAAATAAATTATAAAAATAAAAATAAATTATAAAAATAAAAATAAATTATAAAAATAAAAATAAATTATAAAAATAAAAATAAAAATAAAAATAAAAATAAAAATAAAAATAAAAATAAATTATAAAAATAAAAAATAAATTATAAAAATAAAAATAAAAATAAAATAAATTATAAAAAATAAAAATAAAAATAAAAATAAAAAAAAAAATAAATTATAAAAATAAAAATAAATTATAAAAATAAAAAATAAAAAATAAAAATAAATTATAAAAAATATATTTTTTTATAATTCAATTATAATTATATAAAAATTGTATGTTTATTAACGACAGCATGTATATTGAAAGTATTCAAATTATTAATAATTTAATTGAAGATAATTGTGTAGTTCAAGAATATAAATTTATTCTATTATTTTTATTTACAAATTATTTTAAGAAATAAAAAATAAAAAATAATTGAAAATTAGTTAATTAATTATTTATTTATTTTCTTCATCAAGCTTATTTATATATCTTATTTTATGATTGTTTTAAATCTTGTTCATCTTCACCAATGTCTTTATTGATTTCTTCATTGATTTCTTCATCACATTCATCTTCATCAATTTCATCATTATTTTCATATTCTTGTGTTTCTTTATTCCATTTTATATTTTTCGAGTTGAATAATATGTTCATATTTATAACTTCTGTTTTTTCAGCAAAACTTAAATGTTGAAATAACATATTTATTTGTGAAACATCGCGAAATCTTACGGTATACTCTTGTTGAATATTGCTTCGTCCAATTCTTCCAAGAGATTGAATAATTTTTTCTTGTGTTAAATCTAAATCTTTTCCTAAGTATCCATGACAGAATTGATAATTTGTTCCATAAATATAATCACTATCAGCAATAATTAAATATAATTTTTGTTTGTCTGCCAATTGTTTCATTATTTCGCTATATTCTGAGCTTTTATGGTCTGTAAATATTCCAACTCCTAATAATAGTAATATTTTCCAACTATCATCAACATTATTTAGTAACATAATAGATTCAACAATATTATCATCAATTGAACTTGTGAATGATCGAGATGTGCTAGATAATCCTTCAGCCCATTTATTTAGATGTGTTAATTTATTTGGAATAAACATATCGTCGATTGTAGCACGTTTTATAATTAATTTTAAATTATTAAGTTGTTCACTCATTTGAGAAATTTGTCGATTCTCAGTTTTATTAATTTTTTTAGTTTGTTTGGAATCATCAGTCACTTTTGATGCGATTTTATTTTCTTCAAATTCAATATTTTTTTCTAATTCGCAAATTCTTTCATTGATTTCTGCGTTCATATCAAGTTTATTTTGAATATCTGACATGACACATGCGGGAATATTAGATTGTTTAATATAAAATTTTGCTATTTTTTGTAAATCATTAGCAATAAATATAGTTGGTCCATCGGTCAATGTATGAGCATCACGTGTAGTAATATAAATTCCAACGTTATTGAGTTGTTGTTCAGCAATTCCGCTACTTTGCTCTCTGGTTGTTGATAAAGTTACTCCTGGTCCAATACTATTTATTTTGGATATTTTATTTTTGTTGCCTTTTAAGTCTACCGTTGTATTGATGTTTATTTTTCTGATTCTCGACGAAGTGAAATAGTTGTACACTTGTGCCCATTTATTTGGAACAATGTTTTTAAGTACTTTTAAATAATATATTTTAATGCTTTGCATGTCAATATCATTTATGCTTGCGAAATTGCGTTCAAATTTACAAGCACGAGATGATAAATTATTTTTTTCAACATATAGACAGAAATTCGCGGTTTCTTGTAAATCAATATATCTCAACAATGTTAAATTTTCTTCACAGTGAAGTACAACATTTAATACATCACTATAATTTTCGTGTAAATAATGAGGCATTATAATATATCCATTGCTGTCAATGAGAGGAATTGTTTTACGGCAATCATGACTTACTATATTTATGATGCTAGGAATATCACCATCATTTGTTGTAAATCGTGTTTTAAAATCATCAATTGTTAATTCCAATTCACATAATTTTGGCAATGTAGCAGATGACAACACAACATTTGGTATAACATTTTCTTTCCAATTTTTTTTAATAATTTTATGTAAACTATGCCTTTCATAGTCCATACTAATTGTTGGTTCATCCCAATATGTTATGATATTTTTTGCTTCATTGAATGCCAACATATAATACATTGCGTGTAAATATGAACGAACATCACAAATTATTATTTCTACTTTATCTCCAATAGCATTATTTACTTTGCGAATTTGACCACTCCTTCTATCTTTTGTATAGTCAGTTGCTGCAAAATAATGTAATCGAATATCAGAGGTTGATGAACATCCAAATGCGAAAGCAATCTTTTTATTTATTGATATTGCTGAACGAGCTAATGATAATCCAACGTGTCTTACAGCACATACGAATATCAATTTATTTCCTTCTGATAATCCAAGTGGAGAAATTGTTTTTCCAGTACTTGTTGGAGCAATATAAAGAATTAATTTTGGCCCAGGGCGTTTAATTTCATTGAATAATTGTTTTTGATGATTGTACAAAGACATGTCAGCTAATTTTAACAAATTTTTATTTTTTTCAATAATGTCTGATGAATGTTTAAGAATATATAATAAATTTACATTTTCTTCCTTTTTCATCAACACCATTTGACAAATATCTTTCACATAGTGAACAATTTTGTCTATATTATTTTGTAGTAATTTATTTAATGTATAATAATGAAGATGCCATTTGTTATCATCGCGTTTAATATATTTTAACATGCTTTCAAGATGATGTAATAAAATATATTCATAAATATTTTCAGCAATAGTCTCATCAATCGCGTCAAATCTTGATACGCGAATTTGATCCACACTTTTCAGTTTAACAATGCTGCCAACATTAACAATATAATTTTCTCCTGTCTGACATATTTGTTGTTTTTTAGTTGCGTTGAAATAAATGTATGATAAATTATATTTCTCAACTAATGTTTTTATTTTATCCAAAAAGTACTTGCTAAATAAATAATCTTCCAATGATTGGCTAAAATCAATTTTCAAGTAAGTAAATAATGAATCCGTCTTATTAACTTTGATGTTAACATTATTATATCCTTGTGTGATGAGCTTTAAAACTTCTTTTTCACTTTCAGACACGGCAATTTCAATAGAATTCCACTCAGATTTAGATAATTTGTTTTGTTTGAGATCCATTTGATGTTTTGAATAATAGTAATATGTGTCAAGATATATTTAAATTATTTAAATCAATTTTTTTAATTTTATAAAAAAAGAATTTAAAGACAACTGTTAATTTTTTCTTTTTATAAAATTATATTTTCCTTCTATGGCACTCAAATTCGATAAACTTATTATATAATCTGTTATATCATTTTCTATGTCATTGATTATATTTTTTATAAAATTATTATTGTATAATTTATAATTTTGATTTAATATGCATGGCTTTCTATTTTTTTATAAATATTTTTAACATCATTTGTAAATTCATATACTATATCACTTCTGAAAAAAACTTTTATATTTTATTTCTTCATTTTGTGGAATAAAGATTCGTTGAAGATTGTATTTGCTTAATTGTGGTCTTTTTTGAATTATTATTTGATGTAGATTTCATTAAAATATGTCAAGAAAATATTAATTAATATCTGTTATACAATAATTAACAATTTCTAACCACTCATCTAATATTTCGGGATTTTCTTCAATGTTTAATGTTCCATCTATAACTACTTTATTAACTTGATTCATTTTTATGTTGACATAATTTTCGTGTTCTTCATGGCATTGTGTTAAATAATCTAAACTTATAATTTCTTCGCCCAAACGTGTTCGATGTTTAATTCTATCATGACATATTTGAGGTGTTGTATCAATATATATGAGAGTATTTACAGAATAATCTAATGAAAATTCATTAAATAATTGCATGTAAATTTGAAAACAAACATCTTCTATATTTTCTTGTTTTTTCAGCAATTCGGCAAACACATAACAATCTGTATGTAAACTTCTTTCAGTAATAATAATAATATTTTTATTAGGTTCATCCTTTAAAGCATTTTCAATTGATTTTTTCAAGTAAATGAGCCTTGTAGTAAATGCCATAATTTGAAAAGCAAAAGCATATTTTTTTGGATTTTTGTAAAATTTCTCAATCATATTTTTACCATTAGAATCTTTTATATTTTCCCAAGAAGATACGGGTTCATCAACGAACGTAATTTTATATTTATTATCGTCTAATCGCAAATTTGATTTTAAATATTTCAACATTGTACTTTTTCCTGAACCAATATTTCCTTCAATTGATAAAATTCTAATTTGACTCATCATTCAATTATAACTTTATAAAAATATAAATTATTGAATCAATTTTTTATGTTTCAGTAGAAAGAGGTGTCCCTGTGACCAAAGACAAAAAGATACTACTCAAAATTATTTTTTATTTATCTAATTTATAATAATTGAGAAATTATTTTCTTTGTATATTTAATGAAACATTATTTTTTAATTCAATTGTTTAAATTAGAAAATAAATAAAATATTAATATATTTAAATATGCCATCATTTAAACCTAAAACTAATAAAAAAATTAATGTTTGTAAAAAATATTTGACTACATTGTGTGGAAAACACACTGAATTTGTAAATGAATTTATGTCAGATGAAGTGAATATTATACCTAAATTAAAATCTGAAAGATTAATGTGTAAATATAGATTAGTGAATGATGATTTGAGCATTGAAGAAGAAATGGAAATTAGAGATCGAATAATTGAAATTAATGAAAATATTCATGAATTAAAAAGAAAAAAAAATAATTATTATTTAAACAATTCTAAATATATTTTTGAATATTTTGAAAGTAAAAAAAATATTGAGAATTCAGATGAAAATAATATAAAACCTATAACAACAAAAAATCAATTATTATTCAGCATTTTTAAAATTCAACCTACTGAACAAGATTGTAATACAAATGATGAAATAAATACAAAAAATTTAGTTCAAAAATATTTGAGCAATATCGATGAATCATTCATTGATATGAATTTATATTTGAAAAATATGGATATATGTAATGTATGTAATATTGGCGAGATGACACCATTGGAAGATGAAGGAGTATTAATATGTAATCATTGTGCTACTCATATTCCATATTTAATAGAAAATGAAAAACCAAGTTATAAAGAACCCCCAAAAGAAGTATGTTTTTATTCTTACAAAAAAATTACACATTTTAAAGAAATTATAGCACAATTTCAAGGAAAAGAAACAACACAAATACCAAATGAACATATCGAATGGATTGAATTGCAAATTAAAAAAGAATGTATTGAAATGAATGAACTAAGTTATAAAAAAATGAAAGAAATTCTTAAAAAACTTGGATTAAATAAATATTATGAACACATAGCATTTATAAAAAATAAATTAGGATTATCTCCCCCGGTATTTAGTCAAGAATTAGAAGAAACATTATATAATTTATTTATGGAAATATTAGTTCCATATGCACATGTATGTCCTGATACACGCATTAATTTTTTAAATTATCATTTTGTTTTATATAAATTGTTAGAATTATTGGATGAAACACATTTTTTAGAAAATATTCCTATGTTAAAAGATCGTGTTAAATTGATAGAACACGATAATATATGGAGACAAATATGTAATATTATTGATTGGGAGGCAATTCCAACTGTTTAATTTTCTCAATATTGTGAAATAATAAAAAGAAATTTTTTATTTTTTATTTTTTATTTTTAAAAACAATAATTTAAAAATAAAATCTTATAAATGTACTTAGGCAACACCTGCAAGTCGAAGACCAATTCCAAGTCCTGTTCCTTGCTTGGCACTTACAGACATAGATGGTACATATGTATCTAAAATAGCAAAGGTTGCAGCAGCTGTGAGAGCAAGGGCAATAATTTCTTCAAAATTTAACGATCGTTTTGGAATGGCAAAGGCAGCAATAGAAACCATTAAACCTTCAATAAGATACTTAATGGTTCTTTTGATTATTTCATTAATGTCGAACAATCCACTCATTTTATATTATTTAAAAAGAAAAAAAATATAAGATTTAGAAATAATATTAAATAAAATTTTATAAAAAATAATAAAATAATAAAATGATAAAATAATAAAATAATAAAATAATAAAATAATAAAATAATAAAATAATAAAATAATAAAATAATAAAATAATAAAATAATAAAATAATAAAATAATATATAATTGCGATAAAAACTTAAATAAAAAATAATGTTTAATGAATAATAAGATGGGGAAAAAATCAAAACATTCAACATATGAGAAAAGAACAACTGAAACGGGACAACAGAATCCTAAATATGTAGATTTATTAGAGGTAGATCGACCTATTGCTGGACAAAATTTTGGTTGTTTTTCTTTTATTTCTCCTGAAAAAATTGTTAAACAGCGTGAGTTATTTTTCTTTGAAGAATTCCTAAAGAATTGGGAAATTTCTAAATCTATGGAAAAATTTCATCAATTTTTAAATTTTATTTCTTATAAGTATAGACTTCAATTTGATGGAGTTATTGTTGATTTTGAAGAATTTCTTAAAGATGAACGTGAATTAATTGTAAATTCATCATCATTAGAAAGTGATTATAAAACATTCATAGATAATCGCGAGCATGAACTTGAGAAAAAATTTAATATTAAAAATAATTTTCAAACATCAGTTCGCGGATTTAAAGCAAGAGGAAATTATTCAACCCAAGAAGAAGCTGAATTGAGAGCAAAAATGCTGCGAGAAGCTGATCCAAATTTTGATGTTTATGTCGGGCCTATTGGAACATGGTTGCCTTGGGAACCCGAAGCATACAAGACTGGTCGTGTTGAATATTTAGAAGATGAATTAAATCAATTAGCGCACGAAAAGAAAACAAATGAAAATGCCGCTAAAAATGCTTTTGAACAACGTGTTAAAGAAACAAAGCAAAAAGCAATTGATGATAATAAAAAAAATGCCGAAAAATATGGTGGTGCTATTACACAAGATGTTGATGAAGAAGGAAATTTGATTGGTGTTGGAGTTGTTACACAAGAAAAAACATTCGCCGAAAATGAAACTATTTCAGTTGCCGATATTCGCAGTGAATTATTTGAAGGTAATAATATTGTGACTGGTGAAACCGATCATGGAAAATCTAAATTAATTAGTGGGCCATTTTCTGGAAATGTATAAAGAAAATGACATGAATAACATTTAATTAATGCATTATTTAATATAATTTATATTATATGATGGAAAACAAATGTAAATTGGTATGTAGTCGTGGATTATTAAAATCGTGTACTTTTTATTCTTCAAACCCCAAATCAAGTTGTAATAATGATACATCATATTTAATTAATATGCTATCAAGTAATGATAAATTTGATGGAATGAGTATATATGTATGTAGTGAGTTGCTTAATTTTTTTGTAAATAAGATATTGCCTAATATAACAAATAAATTTATATTGGTCAGTGGTGATTCTGATTTATGTGTTCCAATGGAAGTCTTATCTCAAATCGAAACAATTAAATTATTAAATTTTCCATTATTAATTTATTGGTTAGCGCAAAATACACGTATTCAAGAAAATGATAAAATTATTCAAATACCGATTGGATTAGATTATCATACGATAAATTCTAATTCGAATCATATGTGGAAAGAAAAAGATGAACCACATTTGCCAATATTTCAAGAAAGTATATTATTTAAAGTAATTGAAGAATCGCCAAAATTTATAGATAGAAAAAATAAAATTTATGTAAAATTTACACTCGGAAGTGATAGGTTTCATGATAGAATAAAATCTTTACAAACAATTCCAAGAAATTTACTTGAAATAAATAATAATTTTACTAAGAGAACAAATACATGGCAACAAATGGCTAAATATAAATTCATATTATCGCCTTTTGGTAATGGTATGGATTGTCATAGAACATGGGAATCAATAGCATTGGGATGTATTCCAATTATTCGTTCTCCAAATTTTAGAAATTTATTTAATGAATTTAATGTTTTAATTGTAAATGATTGGAATGAAATTACTGAAGAATTATTAAATTCATATTTGAGTTCAATTGGAAATAATGAATTAAATAATATAAATAATGAAAAACTAAATTTAAAATACTGGGTTGATAAAATTCAAGTGGAACTATAGTATTTGAATTAACTTAATATTATTAATAAAAATATAATATTTTATACCAATATTATATTTTATACCAATATTATATTTTATACCAATATTATCTATTTTTTTTAAATATTCTTCTTATCTTTTTTGTATTTTTATATTTTTTAGTTTTTAGTTTATTTCTATATTTTTTTTTAGATTTATTATTTTTTCCTCCTGATGTATTATTGTCAGTATCATTTTCATTTTCATTCACGACTATAGGTGGTAAATTGTTTTGAAATTCTAGTTTTAATTCTTCAATCTGCTTCGCGAGTTGTGTTTTTTCTTCATCTGATGTAGCATTGTTTTTAGCATTAATTAATTGGTTAATTCTATCACGATATTGTTCGATTTGTACGTTGTCATTTGTTCCATCAACAATTTGCTCGTCAATAATTTCATCAAATTTGATATTTTTTTTAGAATTCATTATAAAACGTCTGAAAGGTGAAGAATTTAAATCAAAAAATCTAGATAATATATTATACATTTTCTCTTCTGTTAATGTTGTTTCACTGAGAAGTTCTTTACTACGAGTTGGAAGACGTGAAGTTTTAAAAAAATCTAATATTAAACTTTGAAATGCTTTAAAAATATACTTAGTTTCAATTTTTTTATATATATTTTTTCCATCAATATAAATATAAATAATATATGAATTCAACAAAGTTTTATTTAAATTAAGTGCGATTGTACGTTTGTCGTAGTTCACTGAATTAATAGTTGAATTCATTGTCAATTCATAAAATATATTTGGATTTTGTTTAATTAAATCTAATAAATATATAAATCGTAAAATATGGTTTAACCCTTTATGTCTTGTATCTATTTTATTTTCAATAAGTAAGTTTTGTCTTTTTATATAAGCATCTAAATTATCATAAAAAAGAACTACTAAACTAGAAATGTTATATGTATATGTAGTATCTTCTATAACTTTACGTAGTTCAGTTTTAGTTTTACTAAAAATTTGTGGTTCTTTAATTAAGAATTCAACAAAATGATCTATAATTTGGTGAGTTTCATTTTTAATTTTTAAAACTAATTGTATTCTGAATGTTTTAAAATCTTCATCAAAATAAGAAATTAATTTTGCGTTAGTATTTCCAATTTCAGTAGATTTGTATCCTAACTCACTGTCACGCATTCTATATTCAATTAATTCATATTCATGATCTTCAAATTGAACCGAATTTTCAAAAAATAAATTTAATCTATTTAAATTTTCTAATAAATTATCATATATAAAATCTGCGATGCTTTTTGTAAATGGATTAATCATTACAATTCCATTTTCATTTTCATAAACTAATGTATTTTTACTTTCAATTAAATAGTAATATAGTTCATCTTCTTCTTCATGCTGTATATCTTCTAAAAGATTTTTATAATTATTTACAAATGTTTTAATATTGTTATTTGTATTTATTAAAACATCAATATCACTTGTAGGATCAGTATATTTATATAAATTTACATTTGTATAATTATCATTTAATAATTCAAATACTGTTCCTCCAAAAAAATTATATGATATGATGTTTTTCTGACCTGCAGGTATAGCTAAATTAGATTTTACATAATTTAAAACTATTGGTTCAACTTCTGGAATAGATATTTTTGAGTTGAAAGATTTTTCTTTTACTGTGGTATTTTTTACAATTGAATAATAAATATCTCCATTATAACTAAAACTATCAAATGGAATAGTTGATATAAAATCTACTATTTTTTGAACATTTTTTATAACACTTTTTGACCACATGATTCTAATTGGGTCTTCAATGTATTTAAAATCTACATCTTCAATCGATTTTCTTATTCCTCCATATTTGTTCATCATTGTCATATATATGTAAAAATATTTAATTAATTTAATTTAAATTAGAAAACAATAATAATAATCATTATTGAATATTGTTTTATTTTTTAAAGAGAAATCAATGTAAATATAAATATAAAATATAAAATATAAAATATAAAATATAAAATATAAATGTAAAAATATTAATGTAAAATATTAATGTAAAATATTAATGTAAAATATAAAATATAAATGTAAATATAAATATAAAAATATTAATGTAAAATATTAATGTAAAATATAAATATAAAATATAAAATATAAAATATAAATGTAAATATAAAATATAAAATATAAATGTAAATATAAATATAAAAATATTAATGTAAAATATTAATGTAAAATATTAATGTAAAATATTAATGTAAAATATTAATGTAAAATATTAATGTAAAATATTAATGTAAAATATT
>Ga0208720_1000353_pt1 | contig 11746 bp, 9 predicted proteins | sample LakMenEpi20Apr10_FD_150716 | JGI IMG/M metagenome (GOLD analysis project Ga0208720, IMG submission 150716) | Freshwater microbial communities from Lake Mendota, WI - 20APR2010 deep hole epilimnion (SPAdes) | ecosystem: Environmental > Aquatic > Freshwater > Lake > Epilimnion/Euphotic zone ...
AACACCAGTCGTGTCAGTTCCAAGTTGAGTTCGACGCTTGGGTTCATGGTCGACCACCGATGGTCGGTTCAACACAATCCACACCGAACACACCGGATGTCAAAACGACACCGATTTCAGACATCATCACAAACACGCGTGGAATCACGCTGGTTGAAGCGACGACCGGTTCTGGTAAAACACACGGGGCTTGTGTTGCGGCTGGCATAGCGGCACGTTCTGGACGTCATGTGTTCTATGCTACGACTTCGATCAACCTGGTTCGTCAGTTCCGTGATAAGTTCGTCGAACTGAACCCTGATCTGGTCGACCGTATCGCAATGAAACGTGATGAGATGAACAGCAAACTTCGATCTGAAGTTGAAGACGTTGCTGAACTGAACGAAGAACTGGAACAGCGACAAACACCAGAACTTGAAGACAAGATATTGGTTCGTGTCATATGTCACGAGTCTTTATGTCGTCGCGATTTCAGCCGGTTCGCTCGTCATATGTGGACTGTATTACGTGAACATCCAGACGCGTTGTTGATCGTCGATGAATTCGATGCGTTCGTTTCACCTGGTCTGGAATTGAAGTATCCATTCGGTGTTCGTGCCGTCACGATTGGTTCAGACAAACATAAATCATGGTCATTGCAAGTCCTGAACAATTGCCCTTCATCATTAGCGGAAACATCCAGAGGGTTCAGGGGTTGCGAAGATTGTCAGTCACGATTGACAACCGGTCGGTTTATGCGAAGTGAATTCGGAACACCAACGCTGGAACGACCAGCGTTCGCTTGGCGTAAATCGCTGAATGAACCCGTCACACTTCATTCCGGTCATGAAGTCGTTTTGAATCTGGACGACTTCCAGCGTTTGGAACCACAACGCGTTCACAGCAACGCTGAGGTTCAACCGGTTGTCGCCTATCGTGGAACCGTCATCAACCGCGTAAACCGTCGTGGTCTGGTTCGTAATTCGTACACTGGTGACTTCGATGAAAGTACAGCGGAAACACCAGAAACGGTCGGTCTGGTTTGGGAACACATCATCGGTCACATGTTGTTTCCTGCTATCAAAACACACTTTCCAACATCGTTGGATGATTCGAAGATGACACCTGATGAAGTGTCAAAAATTCCGGCTCGTGGTCGTAACAACCTGGTGAACTTTCCCGTTCGAACGTGTCACAGTCCATACCTGGTCGGTGTCGATTCAATGCCGTTGGAGATGTTGCGAGAATTCGCCACAACCGGTGGTGTCGTTCTGATGACAGCAACACTTTCCGAACTTACAGAAAGTGTTATCAGTGAATGTTTTGGTGACATCAAGAGACACAAAGTCGAATCCTCAAACGTCAAGATTGAAGCGGTGTCAGTCGTGACGATCAGTAATGACAGCGAACCCGTTCGACTATCTCAAATCGAACCAGCGTCAATGATGCGGCTCCAATCAAACGACTGGCATGATGAACTTGGCAAGTGGTTGATTTTGACACCGTCAATTCGGTCGGTATCACTTGTGTCAAAACAGTTTGAATCGTCACCGTTGAACTACGCGGTTGCCGTTGGTTCAGGTCAGTCGTTCGGTGAACGACGTATGACGACCAGTCATCAACCGATTGCAGGAACGCTTGCAAGTGTCAGACAACCCGTCGCACGTGGTTATGACGGTGTCGAACTTGGAATGGTTGTCCTGGACGTAAGATCGACACGACTTGCCGTTGATATGATGGTCAGACACGCAAGAGGGGATGAAGACATTGAGAAAGTGTACGAACACTTTACCAACGAAGAACTTGTGACGACCATCGGTCAAGCGTGTGGGCGTGGGTTGCGTGGTGATGAAGTCAAGCGGTTCGTTCTGGTGTTGCTGAACTGTTCACCACATGAGGCAAAATACATCATCGACCGGTTTGGGATGAACCAGAGAACGAACACGGTTGGATACATTCATTATCCGGTCGTGTCAGACGGTGTGTTCAGAGACGCTGAACGCTGGTTAGCTAAAACCGACGACCAGTGGGTGTCATCAACGACGATTGCTGAACAGTCGGCAAGCAAACACGAACAGCGTATACTGGAACGAACCGCGTCACGTTTAAGTGAAGCGAACACAAGACGTTCCGACTTGCTGAACTTGGCACGTGATGCGTTCAACGATGGTGTTCAGTTCCGTGAATTCGTTCGACTTCAAAACGTGAACAGAAAATCGAAGTCGACCATACCTGGTGTGTTGGATGAAGTCAGAAAGATATTCAACGTGATGACCTAAAATCTTTAGGTTGAAAGGTTTGCTTACTTATGTGGAAACACCGTCTTGAACTGACATCACCACGGTGTTTGAGTTCTGACATCGAACGTAAGTTGAAAGTTCGACGTGACGGTGTGTGGGGTGTTGAGATGAAGTTACGGTTCATCGTCGCTACATGGATCGACCATCCAGACGAATGGTTGGATATCTTACAGCGTTGGGTGTTACGTCAAAAGAATCCTGATCGTGTTTGGGAACTTATCGAACCAGTCATGGTCGACTGGATGTTGGATCGGAATGTTGACCAGAACATTCGTCATCGGTTCATCGACATACTGAACGACTTCGATCAGATCAAAACAACCTGTTCCACATCGAACCGAAACAGCGGTGTTTTGTCGTCATGAATCGTCGGTTTTATATCCCGTAACCGTCGGACGTTTCACCCTTATACGGGATGTTTTATCCCGTGGTCGATTTCCATAAGTCGTTGTCCTGTATGGTTGTCGTCACTATTTTATGTCTTGCTTTAAATAGGGGAGAGACAAAAAAGTGACGACAGATTACAAACGGGATGTTTTATCCCGTATAAGGGATTGTTTAATTTATGTTTTGGCGGGGCCTTACCCCGTACATGAGTGAGTGACGACAGACGTACATAAAGTGTATACTGGAAAGAAGTTGAACACTATCCCTCCAAGGTCAAAATCGGATAGATGTATCCAAGTTCAAACTTGAAAATGAAAGCAAACTATGATCTACAATAAGGTTAAGTCAGAACCATCACCAATTTCTGGCATGTTGCGTCGGCTCCAAACGAACGCTGGTTGGGGTGAACTGGTCAGTGAGAACATGAAGCGACGAATGATCGACCAGTTGGAGCGTATCGCTTTGGACGACACCACACCACCACAAACGCAGGTTGCTGCTATCGCTTGTACGATCAGAGCGTCAACGCTGGAACTCGATTCAATCAACACGATGGTTCGACTTTATGAGACGACCGAACTGGAACGACGGATCAACGAACTTCACGAACGGATTGAACCGACAACCGAACCAGACTTCATCGAACTGGAACCGACACCTGACACCCTGGACGTCATCACTGGTCAAGATGTGACTTGAACCAGATGTGTCAGGTATGCAAAGTGTGCATTTTAGGGTCGTCACCAAAACAGCCTGAAAACTTACTGAAAATCAGGTGTTTCCTTTATTGACGTTCTATGCTAGTTAGAGTATACTCTATCTAGCATAGATCACACATAGGGAGTTCAGCCGATGTCAAAGATTCAAACCGTCAAGAAAACAGCCGTCTATTGTCGTGTTTCGACCAAAGGTCAGAACCTAGAGGGTCAACGTCAAGCCATACAGAAATGGCTTGATGGGAACAGTATCACCAACGCGGTCTGGTTTGAAGACACGTTCACTGGCATGAAGGTTGATCGACCAGCGTTCAACGAACTTCAACGCGGAATCTTCAACGGTGAATTCGAAGCGGTTGTTTGTTACAAAGTCGACCGGTTGGCACGAACGATGAAAGATGGTGTGTCGGTTTTGTGTGACTGGTTGGAACGTGATATCCGTGTGGTTGCCGTTACCCAACAATTCGATTTTGCTGGTGTGATCGGTAAGACGGTTTTGGGTTTGTTGTTATCACTTGCCGAAATGGAAATGGAACTTCGACGTGAACGTCAAGCCGATGGAATCGAAGTCGGTAAACAGCGTGGTGTTTATGCCGGTCGTAAAGCTGGAACGTTGAAGGTCAATCCTGAACGTATTCGTGAACTTCGAACCACACACACGATTCAGGAAACAGCCAACGCGTTGAACTGTTCAGTTCGAACGGTTTGCAAGTGGCAGAAATCTGAAGTGTGACATCGAATCAGAGAACCCACATCGTCAAACGGTCGGTGATGTGGGGTGTGTCAGAATCGACCGTAAATGGGCCTAGGTTTGATTTAGTTGGTTAGGTTAGTGTAAACTATCACCTGAACCCCAAACTCGTCACAGGAATGACGTCGGTTTGTTAAAACGGAAACGAGTCACCGCGTGAAGGCAACGACCAAACTGGAACAGATTGAACGTCGTATCGCTATCCGTGATCGTGACGAGCGGATGAAACGGTCGGTTCAATTACTGAACCAGACACCTGAACGATTGTTCGATATCTTGGGTATGGATCGTGATGACTGGCAAGTCGACTTAATCAACACGTTGTTCGGTCACAATTCACCAAAACGAACGGTGTTGTGTTGTGGTCGTCAGACTGGCAAGTCGACCACACTTTCGATGTTTGCAGCGTTGGCGTTGGTTTGTCGTGGTTGGAAGATTGCGATATCGGCTCCAAGTTTCCGTCAAGGTTTGGAGCTTGCACAAAAGACACGACGAATCATCCAGCGTTTGGGTCTGGTTACGATCACACGTGAAGCGGTCACCGATATGGAACTTGCAAACGGTGGTCGTATGGTGGTTCTAAGTTCCGACGGTTCGACCGGTCGTGGGTTCACCCTGGACGCGTTGATGGTCGATGAATCAGCGTTTTTAAGTGACAGTTCTGATCTGATCGAATCACTATCACCAGCGTTGTCATTGTCAGATGGAATGTTGATTCTGGCATCGTCACCGGGGCCACCGTTCGGACTATTACATTCAGCCTGGACGTCAGATCAGTGGTTCAAAACACGTGTCAGGTCAGATCAGTGTTCACGGATAGATGCGAACTTTCTGGAACAGCAACGTGAACTCTTAGGTGAATCCGCATATCGACGTGAATATCTAGCGGAATTCATTGATATGGGCGGTGTCCTGATCGGTCATGAAGCGGTTGAAGGTTGTCGTGTTTCATCCGTCGGTGTCGAATGGATCGACATTTAAACCTGTTCCGATTTCAACATGAGGGTTCAAGATTATGGCACTCGATACAAAGTTGATTCAGGCGATACGTTCGAAGAACTACAACGCTTGGGCTGAATCCAAAACACCGTCGCGACCTGGCATCACTTGTGATACCGATGATTTACTTGAACCATTCACAGACCATCCAGAATTCCGGTCAATCACAGCCGGTCGATGGAAACGAATTGTATCTTGGGATTTGGGCAAACTTCACAACCCGTCGGCTATGCTAATTATCAAGTTCCGTGAACTTACCAGTGGTTGGGGTTATTCACGGTTCAACCGATTTCCAGCGGAAAGTTATGTGACACCGATTTATCAGGTCATTGGAGCGTATGAAAGTCATGATGACTACACGGAACAGGTCATGAGAATTCAAGCGTTACAGGCTCAAATGGGTGATGATCCCTGGTGTATTTTCGATGGTTCTGGTGTCGGTGTTGCGGTTGAAGAATCGGTTCGTTACATGGATGGTTTTGAGCGTGTTGTTGCCCTACAGATTGTCGGTGGTGAATCAATGAAAACATCTGGTCGGTTCACAGTCACCGGAAAATCAAAACTTTTATCAGAACTGGAACAGGCGATTAAACAGAAACGCGTTCAGATACCAGACGTTCGAGCACTGGATAAACTGAACCGTCAATTGAAGGGTTTGCAGGTTGAAGAAACGGTTCAGGGACACTATCGAACCATCGACGACAAACGCGGAAACGACCACTTCGATCAGTTGATGGCACTTGCAATGGGTATTGCTTATGTCGAATATCAAATGGCTATGTATCGACCGTTTCAATGGGTGTGTTAAGCGTGGAAATTATATTCATGACAATGTCATGAATATAATTGTGTGAAGTTTGTGTAAATTGGTACATCAACACTTGACGTAAAATCTTTAGGTTGCTATGGTGATGTTAGTTCAAGGGTTATCACAACACACCTCACCTTGAATAGCACGGATGTGGGCGAAAAATGTTTACCAGACTGTGATATGAGTCTGGATTAAAATCGTCTCAAGCATGGATGAAATGGAACCAAGTTTTGATGATGTGAAGGTGGATAATATGCTTACAACGTCAGTACCGATCAAATCTGTTAAGGTTCACGCTAATCTCCAACCGCGTGTTGAGATGAACGACGACCACGTTAAACAGATCGTTAATGCCTTAGTTGACAACAACAATGTTTTGGATGATAAACCAATCCATTGCTGGAATATCAAAAACGATATTGCCAATAGTCTCAACGGTTTATATGTCGTTGATGGTCACCATAGATTTAAGGCATTTCGTGATAAGTCACTTAAGTTTCAAACCGTTGATGTCATTATTCATGAGTCTGAACGACCAGAGAATATGAACGATTTTGAGTTTGAGGCTATTCAAATGTCAGACGCTTTGAAGTTTGCAATACAGGCGAACAACCATAACGGTAGTCCATTGAAGCGTTCACAGGCTGACAACCGACGTGCCATAACACTCATATTGGATGATCGGACAAACGTTAAGATGTCTGATTCTGCTATTGCTGAACTATGTGGTGTTTCGGCTCCAACGGTTGCCAAGGTTCGCAAAACTAAACTTGCTTATCAAAGTGAATCACGTGTCACGTCAGACGGTCGAACGATATCACATTCACGTCAATCCAGCGGTGTGTTGGCACGTGTTCCGCTTGTTGTATCTTATGAACCTGAAGTTCCACTAAAGACGGAACATGCATCACCGGTGGAAGTGGCACCGATTGCCAAGTCAAAGGAATCGGATCATGCCGTTATTCTCCGACCTGAACCGGACTTAATCCAACTCAAAATGGATCTGCGGTATTACAAGTCTCATTTTGATAACGTTTGGAACCTGGCTCTGGAACGACGTCCTGATCTGTTCAGTAAAGAGGAAGATAACGAAGATCGACCGGAACCATTAGATATTTTGAATCGGGTTCTGGATTCCATTCCGGTACAGGTTGCGAGATTCGAACCTATCACAGGTACATCGTCAGACCGGGTTGCAAATAAACGACATCGTTTCGACTGGTCGAACTTGGATAGTGTTCGTGAATCAATGGCGATAAGTCAGGGTGTTAAAAATTCACGGTTCACGAAGTGGTACAACGATTTCAGAGTTGGATCGAAGCGAACTAAGTTTCCGAATCTTCCAGATGATGAAGTCTTAAAATCCATGTGGTCGGATTTGAACAGATCTGAACCTACCGGTTCAACACTGGAACAATCCGCTTAACTCAAATCTTGTGACGACCACCGGTGTGAACAGCTGGTGGTTCACATGAAGTCGAACCATCGACGAATGATATCCAAGAACCCACACATCAAGAATACATTCAGCAACTTCAAACTGAACCTATCGACTTCAACGTCATCACCCTGGTCGTCGGTTGCGGTCGTCATGTTGCGTCTCACAATCAAGCGATACTAATGTTCCGAGTTCAGAACACCAGTATCGCATTGTGTTGCGGAGAATTCAATTCCCATACAGTGAAGCAAGCGCATCACTGATCGGTTGATCGACTGATTTATCTTCGATTTGACGGAGACGTTTCGACAGTGAACTTTCAGCCTGGTCTACCACTGCCCTACCGTCATCGGTGTCTTGAACTTTCGATTCGGTTGATGTCTTCACACCTGATCGGTCACAATACAAAGTCCTACCAGTTTTAGCTTTGATGATTTTGCGATACGATTCAGCCTCATCACGTGGCATCAATGCCAGATGATTGCTGATGAGTTGTTGGATAAAACCAGACATCGAATTCCCGTTGGATGTTGCGAGTAAATTCACAAACATCATCCATTCACAATCAAGACGTAAAGTCGTCACTGATGTTCTGATATCGTTGATCGTCGACGTTTTGGTTGTTTGAGCTTTCGACATCGTAATATCACTTCCATGTTTGAACCACGATATTTTGATATCACGGTTTGGTGACATCACAAACATCATCGAATCGTGGTAATTCCGAATGTTGATTTCACTATCGACAACGAATCAAAACCACTTGATGTCAGGATAGGTCAGAATCGACCGTAAATGGGCCTAGGTTGCGTTTATGTCGGTTAGGTGATAGATCAGGTCATAACGTTTATATTGTCACTGTAAACGCTATGGTAGCGTGTGGTTGCGTTCAGTGTTTGAAATAATGTTTGACGTTACAACCGATTCAACTTGCAGATCTGGAACAATTACTTTAAAATCGCGAGTGGGATTCTGAACAGAAAGCGAAAGGTGATAATGACTTCCAATCAGTGGGTATCGAGTCGACGAACCGGAATGATTCTATCCGTCGGTTCACGACGTGTCGAACGTGTCGTCGGTGATCGTGTACGAAGTCGTGTTCTACCCTTTGGTGAACACCGACAACAACGACAATTCTGGTTACCTGATGTTCAAGACTTCATGAAAGATCAGCCACAACCACCAGTTCAGTAAAGTGAAAAACCCAACGCGTATGAGGCGTGGGTTTTTCGTGGGATTCTAAACAGAAAGGTTGCCGTATCTAGCGGCTTAACCTTTAAACGTGTTCTTAGAGGAACAAACCAAGTGTACACACAAGATAGTTTTTGGGCAACACCCAACCAAAATAACGTTGCTGAACAGACACCTAAAATCATAGGTGGTTTACCTAAACGTTTAATCAGAAACGACTTCAATCATTGCGGTCAGAATGTCACCGATATCAGACTGAACTTCCAGTCATCGGTTGAATTCATCGGATTCGATGGTCAACCCGCGTTTGACTTCGAAGTGGGTCATGAAGACTTCCAACCTGAAGATTTTAGGTTGCTAGGCGGTACTTCATGACTATCCGTGAACGGTCGATATTCTTCGACGTTGAAGCGTTCAGGCATGAATCTGGACGTCACCTATGGTGTGTGGGGTTCAGGTGGACAACCGACGGTAAGCAACATGTTGAGGTTGTGAACTCAGAGAACCCCAACGCGGTTGAACGACTTCGATATCTAATCGAAACAGCCATTGAACGCGGTCGGTTGCTGGTTGGGTTCAACGTCAAACACTATGACTTGCCGTTCATCGTCGCGTTGATGAACACACCAGACATCGACGCTAAGAATCTATCCGATGAACTGGTTCGGAATATGGAACGTCCAGACTGGATGGACGACGACACGTTCCGTGATGTCAAACGGAAAGCGGTTCGTGATCGGTCGGAATTCTGGCAAGGTGTCATTCCAAACGATCATGTGTTGGATTTAGCGTCACGTTATCGCGAGTCTGAGAATGAAGCGTTACGGAAAGGTCTGAAGACCGTGGCAGCGTTGTTGGGGTTCAACGACATTCAGGAAATGCCGTACCATCACGACACGCATCTGAACGATGGTCAGTGGTTGGAAGTCATCGAATACAACCTTCATGATTTGAAGACGACCGAATACGTGTTCAACCACCATGAATCGACGTTTGAAGCGTTGTCGGTGTTGTCCGAATCGTGTGGTAAGAACCTGGTTGGTTTGTCTGATTCAGATGCGGCTGAATCTTACTTCAACCAGATGTTCCGAATCAGAACTGGAACACAACCTGGTTACATTCAACACCAACCAGAATCAGTTCGGTTGGTGGTGTCGAATCGGTTCCCTGATCTGAAGACACCAGACGCTTTGGACTGGCAACGGTTCGTGTCATCGACCGATTATCCTTATAGTTCCGAACTTAAGTCACTGGATACATTATCGGACGTTTACAAGAAATCGTCACGTAAGTTCATCGTTGGTGACTTGGAACTATCCGTCGGTTTTGGTGGAATTCATAGCGTTCACACAAAAGACGTGTCTGAATTTTATAGGTCAGACGACGAATTCGAAGTCATCAATTGTGACGTTGCCAGTTACTATCCGAACTTGATTCTGAAGAACCAGATACCGATTGGAACGACTGGTTCAATCGGGTTGGAGATTTATCAACATGCACTGGAACAGCGTCTGGAACTAAAACGACAGTCGAAAGATAAGTCGTTGCCGTTGCCAGTTCGTCAACGTGCCAAGATTGCTGACACCGCGTTCAAGGTTGTCGCCAATAGTCTATTTGGAAAGATGGGATATCGTTGGTCAAGACTCAACACACCTGGTTCACTTCCAACGGTCACGGTGGTAGGTCAGATCGGTCTGATTCATTTAATCGAAGAATTGCAGGATGTTGGGTGTCGTGTCGTTCAAGCGAACACCGACGGTGTTGTGTTTGTGGCACGTCGTGACGATCAACGCTGGAAAGGTGTGTGTGACGACTGGCAACACCGACTGGAACTGGTGTTGGAATTCGAGTCTTACAAAGCGTTGGCGTTAAGTGATTCGAATAACTGGTTGGCTATGCGTTCCGATGGTTCGTTGTACGGGAAAGGGTTGTTGCGTATCACGTCCGGTGGACAACACCAGCAACACACACCGTCAATCATCAAGATTGCAATGATGGAAGCGTTGGTGAATCGGACACCACCGGAAACAACCATCAATTTATGTGACGACGTCAACCAGTTCCTGTTCATCGAACCAACACGCGGTCGGTTCAGCCTGGTCGTCGGTTCTGACAGTAAACCGTTGGGTAAATGCTTACGCGGTTACGCTTCTTACAAGTGGAACAATCAACGCTTGGAATCGACTGGTGAACGACCAGCAAAATTACCTGAATTCATCGGGTTGGGTTTGAAGATACCTGATCGTGTTCCAAGTGACTTGAACCGTGAATGGTATGTGGGACACTCACGACGATTGCTGGAATCATTCCAGATACCGTTCAGACCTGAAGAATTGAGCGGTGACGCTCTTAAACTCTGGAACTTGGGGTTAGTTCCACAACCAGCGTTTGGGAAGATCAGCGGTTCAGGAACAGGGCCGAAAATCAACGCGGTGTCGTGTGTGAACTGGAACCACTATCCGACATTGAAGATTCACACCGGTGTTCAGCCTGGTCAGGTTGCTGGTGTGTCTGGAATCGTCGTGTTCGATATCGACCATGCTGAGAAATGGCAAGGGTTGTTCGGTGTCGATCTGAACGCAATAGTCGAACTGGAACCGTTGACGGTTCATAAGACACCGACACCTGAACCGGTCTGGAATGGATCAGCACGCGGTAAGCTGGTGTTTCGGCTCACAGATATGAACCACCGGTTCGGTGATGCGGTTCGTGACACAACACGTCACAAATGGCTTGAACAATATGGGTTTGAAATATTCTATGGGCGTGGAACAGCGTCGTGTTTGGGTGACGCTGGCAACGGTGAACGGTATCGGTTGTCTGGTCGGTTGTGTGACTTACCTAAGTGGTTCGAATCGAAAATCATCTCGGTGATCGGTCGTGGAAGTCGAACCAAGCGTCAAGCGTTGAACGGGTTGGGTATCAAGAATGACAATGTTATTCTTGAACAGCCTGAACCGGTCTGGTCAGATGTCATCGAATATCTGGTCAACAACTTCGATAGGCGTTTCGATGGTATCTCTTACGTTTCTGAACAGCGTGGAATCAGGTTACAAAACGGTGGTCGTGATGAGCGTTACGCGTTGCGGTTGCGGTGTCCTGGTGGTCGTGAGTCACATGAATCAGGAAAGTCGAACCAGCGTGAAGCGGAATTGTTTCTGGATAGTTTGTCAG
>Ga0208720_1000354_pt1 | contig 11745 bp, 30 predicted proteins | sample LakMenEpi20Apr10_FD_150716 | JGI IMG/M metagenome (GOLD analysis project Ga0208720, IMG submission 150716) | Freshwater microbial communities from Lake Mendota, WI - 20APR2010 deep hole epilimnion (SPAdes) | ecosystem: Environmental > Aquatic > Freshwater > Lake > Epilimnion/Euphotic zone ...
TTTAATTTCTTTTTCATATTCTTCTAATTTATTTTCTAATTCTTCTGTTAATTCTGCTAACCATTTTCCTAAAGGACACTCACAAGACATACATCTTGTCTTTAAAGCTATTACACATCCACATTCTGTACAGTGATCATCTACTCTTAATGATGAATAATGCTTACCATTTTTCTCATAATACTCACTCGAACTCTTCGCATTCTTCGAGTGGAAAGGACACGTCTGACAAATGGAACTCCTTGATTTTGAAATCTTTTCTGACTCTTCCTTTATCATCAAAAAATTCTTCGAGCCCTCCGCTATTTGTCCAAAATTTTTCAATAGATTTTTCAACATATTTATATTTGGTTTTTAATTTTTCTAAATCACTAAAAAAACCTTCCATTCTTAAAATGTAGGTTAATTGTCTTTCTGTTATTGCATCCTCCCTAAATATATCAGGGTTTTTAATTACATAGTTAGCAATAGTGTACATATTACTAAATATATTATTGGGATGTCTTTCAAATGTACCTAAGCCTTTAATAAAGATTTTACTTTCTGTTTTAGATAACTCAGTAACTCTATTTAAAAACTTAGTATAAATCTCTTCTACAATGTCTTTACTAACATTAGTTTTCTTTGCAACTTCAGCATAGAAGAAATCTGGTTTTATCCTATTTAACTCTTCCATCTATCTTTAAAGTTAATTCAAAGTTTTCAGAATCAATATTAATAAACTTAGGATTAGGCTTATCGTTTATTAAGAATTTCTTTTTTCTTAATTTAGATATAATGTTTTCTATTCTAGCAGGTGAACTAATTCCATTAAGTTCCTTTCTCTCTATTTTCTTATTTTTAAGAATGTTACAAAATACTTTCTTTTCTTGCTCAGTTAATTTCAATCCACTTATAGTTTCTAACACCCCTATATAAATATAATAGCCCTGTTCTATTCCATCTATCTGCTTTCTTAAACTTATTTTTAACATTATTTATTAGGTTTTTATACAAAGATATAACATTTAAAATTATTGTCAATAGTTACAAAGGTTTTTCCCTAAGAAAAAGAAACAAAAAGAAGTACCCTTTTCCAAACGTGGGTGGCTAATCTAAATTAACTTTATAACTATCATTATAATTACCGCAAAGGTAATCAAAAAAATTGACACTAATGTTAATTTAATGTTAAGTTTTTTTGAAAATACAATTTTTCATTATTTTATTTAATTCGTCTTCTAATAAAATAATATCTTCACCCTTCATATATTTTTTTAATTGAATTGTATTCAAAACTTTATACTCTTTAAAGTAATCATGGTATACTTGATTTAAATCATCTAAGTTTTTAGGCATTTTAACACTATAGTCGTCTAAGTTTCTTCTGCTTCTATCGCTAAAAGAATGATCTAAGGTATGCAACAAAGCAAAAGTACCTTGTAATATTCTTTTATTTACGTTGTCAGTAAAATAAAATAATAAAAAAGTAGCAGAAGATAATTCATGATTACCTATTAAGGTAATATCTAAAGGAGAATTCTCGATCATATCTTTAATTAAAAGATATTCTGAAAAAGAACCCCCTGGACTATTTAAATAAATATTAACTGATGGATATACTCCTTCGTTTTCCATCATAACACAGTTATTTAAAAAGTCTAATAGTTCTAAAGAACTAATAAAATCAAATTCTTTATTAAAGTAATAGTTTAAAATCATTTTGTATTTAAATAATGTTTGTAATTTTCGTATAATTTAACCAACATAGGATTTCTCATTTGAAACTCAGGTCCCAATTCTTTAACTCCTATACCATCTATTCCTTTTACTATATTTAAAAAAGGAACTATGCCTGAGTTCCTAATATCTTTCTGATACACATCTCCACATAATATCATTTTAGAAGTAGATGATAATCTAGTAACAAAAGTAATTAACTCATGTAGTGTTAATCCTTGTACCTCATCCATTATAATAGCACTGTACTCTAGGTTAGTACCTCTAATGAAATTGACTGGCTTAAACTCAATCTTTTTAGCATTTAACAATGCAGTAAATGCCCCGTATCCAATTATCTTAATAAACGTACTTTTATAAGACTCTAAATACACATCTGTTTTTTCTTGTTCTGACCCAGGTAAAAATCCCATACTGCTACCAACCTCTACCAATGGTTTAGATATAACAATTTTTTCTACTGCATTATCCTTCAATAACTGTAACGCATAATATATACTAATAAAGCTTTTTCCCGTACCAGGATCACCAGTTAATATACTAATCTCGTTACTCCTAAAAAAGTTTAATACCTCTTTTTGTAAATCTGTGTAGCTAATGCTAAAGTTTAACCCAACAGGGTTTTTTGTTTTTCTCATATTAAAATAATGTGTAAATTAAATCTCTGTAGCTAACATAATTACCGTTAAGTAATATAATACCCTCCCCTTCAAAAGAAACACTATGTATCGCCCCCTCTAAATAAAAATCAACAGTACTTAATTTCTTATTATAAGCATAATCAATTTCTAAATCTTCTAATAGTAAAATAAGATCTTTTATCATAATACAAAAGTAAACCTATAAAATAAAATTGCAATACTTAAATTATAAAATATCAACTCATTCAAAATGTAAAATTTGGTTATTAAAAACTTAAATGTAAAATCTCAATATGAGAGCTAGTTTTAAAATTTTAAATGCGAATGAAAAATTTAAATATAAATTTGTAAAATGTAAATGTGCGAGTTAGTCCCCCTTATATTTCATACCCGCCCTTCAAAAGCGGACCTTCGTATCCGCCCCATTTAAAATTATAAACCCAAATTATTATGTCAGTAGAACAATTAAATGCAGTACAAAATAACGTTATGGCTACCGCTTCGCCTAACGTTACTGCCGAAAGATTAGCGGATTTCTCAAAGATTAGAACTTACAAAGGAGAGCAAAAGGACAGAGAGGGATTGCTTCAATTAGCACCACTTTCCTTGTATGCTAAAATAGGCTTTGGATTTTCTAACCTGAAAAAGAATGTTAATGGTAATTATTACCTTAGCGTTGAGATACCAGGCTCTGATGAACGTGCTCAAGCATACGTTTCAAAAGGACTTGCAAAAGATGATAGACTTAAAACAGACATGACTGTTCAAGAGTTAGCATCATTTGTTAGACTTAGCCGTAACGAAGCTGTTGATGAAACAACAGGGGAGGTTAGAGAGTACTTGAGATTAGAGCGCAAAGCTAATGGTATTAATACCGAAGCTACCAAAGCGTTAGCTGAATTAGGCTACTAATTCTAAGGGAGTAATCCCTTTTTCCACAGTAAGTGTATTGGTAATTAACTTATCGATACACTTACTTATTTAACACAAACAACAACATAACAAATAAATCAATGGAAAATTCAACAATTTATTTACAACAAGAAATAGATAACTTCATAGCAGGTAAAATAACTAAAGAAGAGTTATCTAAAAGATTACATCATATTATAGACGATGTAACTATTCCTGATGCAGTATATACTAAAACTAAATCCTAATAAAAAGGTCAGTTAGTGCTGAGATAACTGTAAAGCACTATTACTTATATTATGAAAAATCCAAAAATAGAAAATTGTTCTGTTAGAATAAAATCAATTGCAGAACCTTATGGTTTTAAAACATTAAAATCTTTTAACAAATTCTTATTGCAATGTAAACCTAATGCTAAATTATACTATGGTATAACAAGCATTAGAGTTGCTGATGCTTTAAGATATGTTGAAAAAGAATAAACTTGAAAAGGGATTTAACGTAGCGTCTTTTATTCCCTCTGACTATTTAACCAATAGTAAACAAAAGACAGACGATGGGTTGGGTGATATTACTATGGTGGTAATAGTGAACTAACAGGCAGTCGACAGCTACAACATAACGGTTTTCATAGTACCTATAGCAAACTATGTTTTCAGTATTCATACACTACAGAGTAATCTGCAAGAATGAAAGTTTCCAACTTACCTTGAGCAAGTAAGCCATTTTACATTAAACTATTAGCTTATTTTAATGCACCACAACTCATGTGGATATAAAGACTTCTTAACTGACTTATGCCTATATCATAACAATCTGACGCTACAGCTGAGTAGTAATGATGGTAGGCTTGAGTTAAGATGTGAAACCACCATATTAATATGGGTTCAATTCCCATCATTTGGCGTAATGTGCAAATGTAGAGAACACTGATTAATCAGCTCCCAAGAATGAGCAGTTGAAGTAGATAGTAAACGCAAAACCATGTCGGGTAACACCGAGAACAACAATGGTTCTGCTTCAACTGAGTGCAGAGGGATACTCATTTTTTTCACAGTTATAGTTTGTTTATTATAATAGACTATAACTGTGTTTTTTATTTAAACCAAACCAACAAACAACAACAATATGAATATTTATTTAAAATCAATACTCTATCCATTAGCAGTATTATCAATCTTCGTAATAGTAATAATCCTAGATTACTTACTAACTTTCTTCTTCTCTTTAGTTTTTAACACTACCATTGGTAATGTTGCAAACTCTCCTATGGTAATTATATATGTAATATCAGTTATATATATACTGTATGCGTCTATTAATGTATGTCAATCAATATATGAACAATAGTAAAATATGGGTTATAATGCTTTTCGCATTACTCTCAACATTTATCGCAACAATTATCCTAATAATAGGTCATGTATTGCCTATCTCTATTAGTGCTTTCTTCCTAATTACTACAACAATAGCACTAATTAGTCTATTATCTATGGAATAATTAACATTAAATTAACATTGGAGCTAAATTTAAATTTTTTCCCCGAAGAAATTAAATATTTACTCCTTTGTTAACATTAACTTAACACTAGAATAACATTAACTTAATAGCATTGGTTCAAAATCAATGCAATTGTGTTATGTTGTGTATCATTTAAACTCAAAGAGTCCAATCAGCAGGTATCAACTAAGTCTTAATTGGTTAGTTATGGTTAGAAATAATCGTCAAGGGTGTGCAACCTTGCTCTTTTTGTTTAAATAGTGTTTAAAATGACGTAACTCGTTGAGTATCAACACATCTAAACACTGTATCAACCTAAAAAAAGACCTCATTTCCACTTTAATGCGGCATTATTACACAAATGAAAATTACAAAGAAAATAAAGAATAATTATTACATTACATTTGACAATAAAGATTTAGTAGTAATAGTAAATACAAATAACTATGAAGAAGTAATTAGAGAAATGAATTACTTTATGAGTAGAGGATTTACATTTGAGAATATGTTAGAGTTAAGAAGATTTATGAGAGAAATATTAGAAGAACAAAAGTTGAATTGAAAAATTATGAATAAAATATTAAAAAAACAAATAGAAAAAGTAATACAAGTATATGTAGAGGCTTGTAAAAAAGAAAATCTTAATTATAATTATTGTATAGATAAACGAATATATAAAGGAATTTGTTTTTATTGTATAGTTAATAAATTTAATAAATTATTAAAAGTAGTAGAAAGTAAAACAGATAGTTATCTTTGTAATATTCCTATGAGTTTATTTAGTAATGATTATTATGGTTTCGATAAATCAATTAAAAACCCTACATTATTAAAATGTCATAAAGCTCGTATTAAATTTTTAAAAGAATTATTAAAAGATCAAAAATTATGAAACATTTAATAACAATAAGCATAATATTAGGAACAACAATTATTCCTTATTTAATAAGTAGGTATTTAATTTTTAAAAGGAAAGTTAAAGATATATCTGATTATATACTTTTTTGGTTAATACCAGTATTTATAGTATTTGTAATATTTGTTTTTATAATAATATATCAAGTAATTTATAAAAGTTTATGAAATTAACAGAAAAAGATGTTACAGTAAATATGCAAAGAATGTATTATTTATTAACAGCGTTAGATGTACATCAAGAATGGTTGCGACCATATTTAAATAAAGAATACTCTAAAATAGTAAGTGAGAGTAAAGCTAAAAATAATCATCTCAGATCAATTATTAAAAAACAATTAACTAGAGAAGAAATTGACAATATTGAATTAATAGGAGAAGAAATATTAAACCAAATTTGGGAGGAAATAAAATGAAAACAATAATAATAATACTATTTGGGTTAATACCTAATACCGAAAAACAATTTCAAAAGCTTATAAATAGTGGAGAAATTAAACCTACTCTTATCAATGATGATAGACAAATGTATCAGATTGTTATTAAATCAGATACTATTGATATTGCATATAAAGGAGAGATTAAAAATTACTTAAAAACAGGTAAGTTTGAATTCAATGAATTTTTAAAAGATTAAATAATGACAAGAGAAAAATGCAAAGCAATGTTGCCTATAATTCAAGCATTTGCTAATGGAGAGCATGTAGAGTTTTATGATAGTTCGCAAATATCAGGAACATTTACAAGAGGTGTATGGAAAACTGCTGACAATATTGGTTTTGGTTGCTCAGTTGATAATTACAGAATTATAAAAAATGGCGAAGCAATATATTTTAACAACAAATAATAATAAGCAACATGACAAAAGTAATAGAATTAAAAGACCTACATTGTGCATTAGGTCACATGACCTACAAAGTAAGCGGATTTGCATCTGCTTACAAAGAGAATAACAAAGTAAAAGTAGAGGCAGTTAGCCTTGATGTAGTTATCTTAGACAATGTAGGAGAGGCAAATCAAATGTATAAGTTAAACGATGTTCAGAAAGCAAACTTTGAAAACAGGTTAACTCAATATCCACAATTCCACCAATTTATAGAAAAACAATTATAAGTAAAAAAACTTATGATAAGTAAAATGTATATTATAAAAAATTATTTAACTGGAAAATATTATTCAGGAGATAATAATTGGAAAGAAAGACCATTAGCTAAAATGTTTGAGTTTGAAACTGAAATATTTATGCTAATGGCTACATCTAAAATCAATCAATTTCAAATAGAATTAGTTTATGTTAATAGATCATCAAATAAAAGTAACAGAAGAGAGATTAAAAAGATTGTACAAGAAAAAATATGAAAATAATATAGACCAAATAGTTATTAATACTATTAATACTATGTTACAAATAGATATTAAAAGCGATATTCAAGATAAAGAACATGTAATGGGTAGAAGTTTTTATTATACTATAATGAGAACTAAAACTAATTTGAGTCTTAATAAAATATGTGCTAAACTTAACAATCAAAAACACACAACAGCAATGTATCACATTAGTAATTTTAGTACTAGATATATGCTGGAAAAAGAATTTAAAACAAAATACAACAAAATAATATGTACAATCTAAACAAACAATCAAGAACAGCAAAATTTTACGAATGGGTATGGAACACAGACGTAACTAAATTCAAAACCATGTGCCCTTTTACATGGAGCTACATTTTTACCATTTTATTTATAGTACCTATACTAATAATTAAACTTTTAGCATATTTACTTAATAAATCTACTCAATCATTAAATATTAGTGCAGATAATATAAATCCTCCTAAAGTATTTGTTAATGCTTATAATTATCTTGGACAACAAGATAAATTATGGTATTACTTAGGTAAAATTGTAAAATGGTTATTTATAATAAGTGCTAGTATATTTATATTAGTATTTCTTTCTTATATAATATATGAATGGTACAATCACCCAATGGAAGGATTTGCTATATTTGGAATAGTTATTTTAATTGCAAGTATAGTAATTTTAATAGCATATATGTTTGCAGAAACACCATTACTTGATTATATAGCTATGCCTTTTAAATTTATAGGTAGAACAATTTCTGACTTATATCACAATGTTTGCCCATTAATTAAATGGGAAAATAAAACAAACGATAAATAAAAATCTTAAACATTTTCTACTATACTTAAATGTATGAATTGTTATAATACCAATATCGGGAATTGAAAAGCTTAATTATTTAATACTATTTATAGTAACTTAAATCAGCACACTCAAATATTATAACAATTGTAGAGAATGTTTTAAAATGGTCAGGTGGCGGAATGGTAGCGCAGAAGCAAGACATAAAAATCAAGCCGATATTGCAAGTTCAAATCTTGTCCTGACTACTAAATAAAAAAAAGTTATGAAAGAAGCATACATATTAATAAAACAATACCCAGGTTCAGAGAAATTAGGTACAATATTTACATTTAGTAAGAGTTGGGGTAAGTATAAAACAAAAGATAAAATCAATGGTAAGTGGGATAAAAACTATTTTCTAAAAGAATATTACGAAGCTCTTTAAACATAGTCAGGTGGCGGAATTGGGATGCAATTTGGGAGGAACATCGAGAGGAAGTAATGGCTCACAATCCTATTGCAGAACGGGTAGACGCACTTATAAGAGAATTAGGGATTGGTTCCTAATACCTTAACCATAAGGTAAAGCATTGTTGAGTGATGCAATTATAAGATTTAAGTATACATTAAATACAGGTTCGAATCCTGTCCTAACTACTAAATAAAAAGAAAATGAGAGAATTAAACATCAAAATAGCAAAACATTTAGGTTGGGTATATATTACCCATTTACAACTTAAAGAAATGAAAAAAAGCGATAAAAAATTAAACAAAGCTTTTAAACCTGGTTGGTATTATTATTTACCTATTGATATAGATAAATTAATAGAAAGTGCTTATATATGTAGAAATCATAATCAATTATCTTTTATAACAACTGATTTAAATTATCTAATTAAAGCATTAGATAAAGAAACTCTTCATTATGAAATATCTAAAGAAACAAATTTTCGTAACGAGTTTTATATGTGTATTGCCAAAGAAGAAGTTACAACGGGTAATACATTATATGAAGTAATATATAAAATATTAGGAAAACTTTTATAAACCAACAAACAAAATGATACAACAACTAATAGAAATAAGAAACAACATATTATCAGCTTTAGAGCAAAATGATGGTATACTAGCTAAAATATATGTAAACAAATTAGATACATTACTACATGATTTGAGTAATCAACAAGAAACAATTGAAGAAGCTGCTGCTAAACATTTTAATAAAGAAATATTTGTTGAAGGTGTTACTATTCAGTATGCACTACAAGAAGCTTTTATTACAGGTGCTAAATGGCGAGCTGAAAGAATGTATAGTGAGGAAGATATAATTAACTTTGCTCATTTTTATTTTAAAGAAGAGTTTAATTCTACTATGCAAACTAATAAATCAACAAAAGAACTATTATCAGAATGGTTTGAAAAATTTAAAAAGTAACATTTGAATGAAACCATTAACAAAAGAACAATTAATTAAAAGAGGTAGTTGTTGCGGGTTAAAATGTACGAATTGTCCATATTTTCCAAAAGCAATTAAAGGTAATACTACTTTAAAATAAAATAAACTGGGGGGTAAAATGGAATTGACAGCGATTATGGTGGTAGCAAATTATGCAAGTGTATGGTATTAAGACACTTTAAAAACTTATATTAACAATTTAAATGACGAGAAATCTACATTTAGCTTCAACGATGCTATTGCGTTAGTTGAGCCTATGCCAATCGCTGCGTAGTTACCAAAGCGATTAAACAGTTTTACTTGTTGTACTTAACAATAAGTTGGTGGAGCTAATTTCGGTTAGCCTATTCTTTATTGGAATCTAAAGTAGTAAGATTAACTTTGATTATCCTAAGCATATAAATAAATTTGTTATTAACAAGTTGTCTGGACGAGGCTTCGAAGCCTCTACCTCCACTAAAAGAGCTATACAATTAAGTATAGCTCTTATTAATTATACAACAATAATTTAAAAAAAATAAATATCATGGCAAAGTACACAAACAGTAGACGATCAATTTTTGATAATTTGATCCCAGCAAACTATGACTCTAATTCCATAGTACAAACAAACAACAACATGTATATACCTAAGATTATGCAATCTAATGGTAAATACAAAGATCCTATTAAAATTAACAAAAAATAATTTTGTGTTTATAAATAAATAAATACAAAATTGTTGTTAGTTTGGTGTATTAAGTGTTAGTATTTTATGTACTGACACTTTTTACATTTTTTAATCAAAACCAATAACAATAAAAAATAATAACAACAATGAACAAATTTAGTACAAAAACAGTAAAAAAAAGCTATAGAATGGTTTATAGCACAAAGTTTAACACAGAAAGATCTAATTCTATTAAAGTTTACGAACCAAATAGAGTAACAGATGTTACAATTAATTCTAATAGTTCTTTACAAACTATTAAAAAAGAAATTGAACCATTATTGTATGCAATGCAAAAAAACGATGTATGGCATTTTATTAGAAAAACTAATCCTAAATTACTATTACTTATGAGTTTACAATTTTGTACTTATGATTTTCTACTTAATAATAATATTAAAGTAGAAGATGCAGTAGAAAAATTAAAATTCAAACATAATCCTAATTTAATTAGTAAGTTTTCTAAAAATGATTAATCAAGATTATAATGCCATTTTAACAAAAGGAATTAATCTTAATGCAAATGTAAAGAACGGTGAAGAGATTCACTGTTCTTTTGTTTGTACTTGTTTAAAAAAACATAACATTGTTAAAAAAGATTATTTTAAACTATTGGGATTAATGAAATGTGATTGTACTCAATCATTTGAAATTTACGAAGATAGTAATTACAATTTAAAAATAAAAAGTATAAAATGAAATTTATAATATTAGCAGTAACTTTTTTAAGCTCTCAAAATGCTTATAAATATAAAGTTAGAAACATTGAAACAAATCAAGAAGGATACATATTTAGTTTAAATCATTACAATAAAAAAGATACAATATGTTTATCAAAGTAACAAAAGAAAATTTAGACTATATTAATAAAGCTAGACAAAAATATAATACCAGTTATAAAGACTTTATTAATACTTATACAAATGTTATTGATATTAGTAAAAATAACATTGATCCTTTAAGAACTTCTAATTCTAATAGAGTTGATAAATTTATATCTTTTGAAGAATTTAAGAAACAAATAAAATAATAGAATTATGGTAAAAAAATATACAACAATACAAGACTTTACAGTAAAACCTGCAATGGTAGACAGTGCAGGTAAAAGATATTTATTTCCTAAACGTAGTGAATTAGTAATTCCTAAGTTTGAAACTAATCTTATAGACTTAAAAGAAAAAAAACATTTTTATAAGTTAGGAGAAAAAGTTAAATTTGTAGATAGATTAAAAAGATTTTTAAAATGAAATTTTATATAACAGAGGAAACAAAACAAGAATGTAAAGATTGTAATAAGTCATTAGAAGATTGTACATGTATTGAAGATACTATTGATATGAAACAAGAAACAATTGAAGAGGTTGCTATCAGATTGTATCCTGATAATATAATTAAATTAGGTAATGAAACTAGTTACAATGCAGCATCTCTTAAAAGAAAAGATTTTATTAATGGTGCTAATGTTCAAAAAGAACAAGACAAACAAGCTTTACAAACAGCTATAAACCTTTTAAAACAAACTACTGAGTATGATGTATTAGATAGTTGGAAAGAAAAAGTAAAAGAATTAGAAAAGTTATTATGAACAAACAAGAAATAATACAATTAGCAGAATCAATGGGATTTAAACTTGATTACGATAAATGGAATAATCCTGATAAAGGAGAATTTTCTAATGGTGATTGGTTAAGGTTTGTTTCTATAGATGATTCTTTAGATGAAAAAGATTTAAGATGGATATGGT
>Ga0208720_1000359_pt1 | contig 11689 bp, 12 predicted proteins | sample LakMenEpi20Apr10_FD_150716 | JGI IMG/M metagenome (GOLD analysis project Ga0208720, IMG submission 150716) | Freshwater microbial communities from Lake Mendota, WI - 20APR2010 deep hole epilimnion (SPAdes) | ecosystem: Environmental > Aquatic > Freshwater > Lake > Epilimnion/Euphotic zone ...
AAGCTCAACCGTCTGGCCAGCGGCCTGTGCATCAGAGATCTCAAAGATCCTTGATTCAGCGGCTTCAATCAACTCATCTGCTGTATGGGTATTGGAATACGAGAGCTGTAGTACTTCGGATGAAGCACGGATAATGTTCCGGACGACCGCCTTTTGTTTAATAATTTCGCTGTAATACTTGGCGTTGGCAGAGTGGGCCACCAGTTGGGCGATCTCAATCAACCCATCGTCACCACCCACTTTTTCAAGTTCTTGTCTGGTTGTAAGTTCTTCCGCGAGGGTAATCAAATCCACAGGCCGATTTTCGTCATACATCTCACGCATCAGGCGAAAGATGATCTGGTGCGATTCACGGTAAAAATCATCGGGCCTGATAATATTGACAACATCGTGAAGGATGTCGTTATCTAAAAGAACACTTGCAAGCAGGCCCTGTTCAGCCTCAAGATTAAAAGGAGGCAACCGATCCGCAGCGGCAGTTTTGATCTGATTGGAAACGATTCCATTTTCGACATTGATGGACACGACCAGCCTCCTCAGTATGTTCAGAATGTCGAATCAAAGAGCCGAAGTACAGATTCAATGCCGAATCCCAGAGACCACTAGCCTGAGGGTTAGGATCGTCTGGGATTCAAGATAACAAGAGTCTGGCCATCAGTGCCAAATCATCAAGTCAGTCAAAATCATTCGGCGTGTGCTGGAACAACCCAGAGATTGATTTCCGAGTCAACATCCATACCCAGGTGAAGACGAATGGTGTATTGACCAAGTTCCTTCAGAGGGCCATCAATCTTGACCATTTCTTCCGTAACGGCAAAGTTAGCGGAACGGAGAACCGTGGCAATCTGATCGGCGTTGACTGAGCCGTAGAGATAGCCTTCGGGATTGGCATTGGCTTCGATTGTGATCGACTTCTGGTTGAGCTGAGCTGCCAGATTGACCAATTCGGAGCGCTTCGCAGCTTCCATTTCTTTGTTGCGTCGTTGATGCTGTTCAACGATACGCAGATTATGGGCTGTGGCGAAAACGCCCAAACCTTGTGGAACAAGGTAATTACGGGCAAACCCTGGACGGACTTTGACCAGATCGCCAGTCTTGCCGACATAAGGCACGTTCTGCATCAAAATCAGGCTTTGATAGCCATCTTTCGCACGCAGAGGGTGATTTTTGCGACGTTCAACACCTGGCTGACGAGCAGGGCCAGCAGGCGTTGTTTTGCTCTTACCAGACTTGCCGGCGGATTTCGCGGCTTTTGCTGAGCTTGCCATTTGAGGAAGAACTCCGGTACTTGTCTACGAGTGAAATATCATATGTTGAAAGTCTGTCATTGAATACGACAATAACTTTCAAGTGTTTGATCAGAATGGGATGTCATCTTCATCGCCGCCATCAGGCGGACTGGTCTCAATCGACGGGCTTGGGCGTCGAGGTGGTAATGAAGGCCGATCGCTGGGAGCTGGAACAGATGGACGTCTCGGTGCATAACTCGAACTCGAACCGCCAGCGGAGGGAGGCGACGAATAACCGCCATCATCCAAGGGCTGAGAGACGTTCGGTATGCTGTCGTCTCGCTTTTCCAGAAATTGAACCCGCTCGGCTTCCACCTTGATTTTGGAACGCTTTTCACCTTCACGGGTTTCCCAGGTTTCTTCCTTGAGATACCCTTCAACGTGAACGGCTCGCCCCTTACGTAGGTATTGACAACAGTTTTCCGCCTGACGATTCCAGACTGTCACTACGATATACAAGGTCTCCTCGCGAGTTTCACCTTCACGAGTCGCATACTTCCGACTTGTAGCCAACTTGATGTCAGCTACAGGAGTGCCATTCGGTGTATAACGCAACTCAGGATCGTGCGTTAACCGACCAATCAGAAATACCTTGTTTAAATCTGCCATCGTAGGACATTCTCCAAAGCGTCGGGCGGCTATCTATAGATGTCAATCGCCCTTGGTCCTGATATCAGGCGTCGTCACGACGACGACGGCGTGGACGCTCTTCGTATTCATCTTCACCACGACGCTCTTCTTCAACAGAAGGTGTGGAGTTCATCGCGGATTCGATTAGAGGTTCCACCAACTTCGGGTGAATCTTCAAAATCATCTCACGAAGAATCGTGTCGTTCAAGCGGCAATCATGGCTGATTGTGGCAAGAGCCAGCGAATCCACTTTAAAATAAGTCAGCAGATAGACGCCCTTGCGGTGTCCGTCTACAGCGTAAGCCAAACGACGCTCGTCCCACTGACGGCTCGCTACGATTTCAGCTTTCTGACGGGTCAGGATTTCATGAATCTGCTGAACCGTCTCATCCCAATTGACGGACGCTTTTGTGCTGTCCAGCAAAAACATCGCTTCATACGTTTGAACTGACAAGGATCGAACCTCCGATGAACTGGTGGCCGCAATCTCCTTCACACGGAGAAGCCACCATGTTGTTATCTGTACTGACTCGGACAAATTCCTGACATCAGGGTCTCTTACGGTTGATCGAATTCACGAACCCGATCAACCCGTCTCACTTCGTGGTCAGTGGATCACTTGGACCATTGAACCGATTCATCGCCGGTTCAATCCCCTGATTCACCCACACACTGACAGCCTGCATTGTCGTCAGAATCCCACCATCAACTGCCGGACGCTCACTCGGCCTGAACTTGGCAAGAACATAATCGGCAGCATCTATGATGCCACGGTCCCCAATACCAAGTCGAAACCGGGGGAACTGATCAGTCCCCAACGCCCTTGCAATATCCTTGAGCCCATTCTGACCACCAGCACTGCCTCCACCACGAATCCTAAGTTTTCCCAGAGGAAGACTTAAATCGTCGCAAATCACGATTAGATCTACAAGAGGAATCTTGTAAAACTGGATAATTTGACCAACTGATTTACCACTCAGATTCATGAAGGTCATGGGCTTAACCAGCATGACTCGCTGGAAGTCGAGCTCAATCTCTGCGATTTCAGCGTCAAACTTCCTGGCAAACTTCGTACCCGACTGACATAAAGCCAGTCGGTCAATCACGTCAAAACCAATGTTATGACGTGTGTCTTCATATTTCGAACCAGGGTTACCGAGCCCAACAACCACTTTGATCTGGGCCACTGCTGTTGATCTCCAGATTTATATCCGTATCGAACAGCTTTCGCTGGATCACCCTGGGGCTTCGAATCAGACTTCAGTTTTCTTCTCAGGACGTGTGATCACTTCTGGCTGAGTCAGTGTCTCAGTTTCAGCAGCGGACTCACCGGTTGGGCGAATCAGGTGAACGATGATATCGTCGGCATTCGAAACGGCTGTCACACCTTCAGGCAAGATCACGTCTTTGACATGAATTGACTGACCGAGGTGAAGGTTGGAAATGTCGATACGAATTGAGTCAGGGATAGCTGCTGTCACGCAACGCACTTTGATAGAGTGGTGAGGCACGTCAAGAACGCCACCTTCTGCCACGCCTGGTGCTTCGCCCTTAAGTTCAATGCGGACATCACTTTCGACTTGTTCTGTCAGGTCGGCCCTGAAAAAGTCGATGTGGATCACAGACTTCCCGAGGTAATCCCATTGAAGTTCTCGCACAAGAACTGTTTCGCTCTGACCTTTTCCAAGGTCGAGTCCAACAACGTGCGATCCACGCTTGAGGATTCCCAAAACATCGTCAGCTGTGATGCTGATGGGCTGGGCGGCTTGCTTGTGCCCGTAAATGATTGCAGGTACTCGGCCTGCAGCGCGAAGACGGCGGCTCACTCGCGTGCCTGTGCCTTTGTTCTTCGCTGTATCTCTGGCTTGGGCCGCGATGGTGACGATCGTACTCATGTGTCCAGTGATCTCGCACTCAGTTTCAAGTCTGTCAAGGCGTTAAAAATGACGTTCAACATCATCCCAACTCGCCTTTAGGGTCGATTTTCACGCAATTCCCGACTTCCGTCAGGAAAGAAATCCGCCGGTCATATCCGGCGACAAGTCGCACTCGACCCGCCTCACATCACCTTACAAACCGGTGCTGAGGTCGATTCGGGAAAGGATACCCCACATCAGGCTTTTTTGCAAGCCTCCAACGGTGCGGAAAACCGCTTTTTGTTACGACCTTATTATCCATCGGCCTGCGGAATGGTTAATCTCGCTGAAATCTTGCGACTGAATCGTCAAATCTAAATCGTTGACTTGACTTGGCAAGACCACATCTTCGAAACCACCCATCACTTTTGCAAGAATCCCCAGAGTACCGATCAGAATCGCTCCTGGCCGAACCAGATGACGGTGGCCATCCACGACATATACCCTTGCTCCACATTGCTTAAGGCTCGTTTGTAGGATGTGGTCTAATGGTAGAAGGTTGAGTTCGTGAAGGCTCCGTTCGACGGTAAACCCGCAAACACCCAAAATGACCCGCTTACAACTCTCAAACGCTTCTTGAATCATCTGTTGCGTGAGTATTCTTGAATTCGATCCGGGTAATGCGGTTCGCTCTTGGCCACCCACCATCCGAATCAGTTCCGGGTTCCAGTGCCCGCTACCCATGACCGGATCCAACCATTCCAGATGCACCACATTTACAGACGGTCGGCCCGCCTTGCAACTATCAAACGCAAGCTCAAATTCTTCAAATTTTCTGACAACCGTTTCCGCTGAACGACGATCTTCAAGCAGTTGACCCACTTCGCGAATCATTCCAAATATGCTGCTCATATTCGTCGGATTCACAGCCAGAATTTTTGGCCTATGATCCAGCAGAGACGCGGCCTGCTCCACTGTCATCTGACTGACAGCACAAACATCGCACTGAGCTTGTGTCAAAATAATATCAGGCTTAAGCTCTTTTAGAATCTCAACATCGAGCGCAAATAAGTCGTCAGAAAGTGGATCCCTGACCTGCTCATCAATCTCAAGGGATGTGGCTTGGTCGTGAATCCTGCAACTTGTCAATCTGGGTAGTTCCGGCCAACCGGCGGGCAGGTCACATTCGTGACTGATACCCACCAGTGATCGTCCCTTGCCCAGCGCAAGTATTGTGTCAGTCAGACCAGGCAACAAGCTGACGATTCTTGGAGGATGATTCATCAGCACTTCACCTCGACTAGATTAATCGACAATTTTCAGGTCTGTCCGTGGACCGACCGTAGAAAGCGTGAGTGGTCGTAGAGGATATCTATCAAGCACCTGTCGAACATGATCAACAGTGACGGACTGGTAAGCTGTAACATCTTCGTCAAGCGACACATATCGATTGAAATACGTGTAGTAGCCGCCCAGCGGCATCAGCCTGCCCATTGGGCGTTCAGCACGTATCATGGCTCTGGATAGGGTCTTATTGCGAGCCCGATCAATCTCTGACTGATTCAGGCCTGTTTCGCGAATCCTGTGCAGGACATGCGAAACACGGTCCAGATTCGCTTCGGAATTATCCGGATCGCATCCAAGGAACAAGAAATAGGCCCCTGCGTGATTGTATTCCTGATACGACAGATCGCACATTTCGGCATGTCCTGGATGAACAATTTCCCAGTAAAGGCGCGATCCTGAAGCGTCGCCCAATGCCGTTGCAAGCAAACCAGCAGCATATCGAAGTGGATCTTCAAGCGACGGGGCAGCACCGACCAGTACCATGGTTTGTTGCTGATCGTCAGCACGTTCGATGGCGCGATATCCGCCCTGCCCTGTGGATTCAGGGGTGTTTCTTGAAGCCGTTTCAGCAGGCTCCCAGGACTCACAATGTTGTTTTGCCATCTCGAGAAGTTGCGACCAATCGCCATTCCCGGTAAATGCTAGAACCAGATTATTCGGAGCGTATTGGCGCCGGAAGTAATCTCGCATCTGCTCTACGCGCATGGCCATGATCGAATCGACGGTCCCAAGGACACTTTGACCGAGTGGGTGACGGCCGAAATGCGCTTCTTTGGCTGACTCGTAGGCGACCATCATCGGATTGTCGTCGTACATCTTGATTTCTTCGACAATCACGAGTTTCTCGGTGTCGAAATCTTCTTCGCGAAGTACAGGCCTCATGATATCAGAGAGCACGTCGAATGCGGCTGGCATGTATTCAGGCAGAGCCGTAACGTGGTAAATCGTGTCCTCTTCACTGGTTTGGGCATTATGGCGAGCTCCGACGCGGTCGAAATCGCGGTTCACCGAGAGAGCATCGCGACGCTCTGTGCCCTTGAACAACATATGCTCCAGAAAGTGGGAAAGCCCGCTCTCCTCTACCGTTTCATCGCGAGCACCAGTTCGCACGAAATACCCGGCACTGATGGAATGGGCTTGATCGTTGATCTCAGCCACTACCGTAAGGCCGTTGGCCAATCGAGCTTCGTGGAACTTCATATTTTGGATTCTCTCGGGTCTCTCTATTAGAAAATTGGGTCAGGCCAAGGCAGGAGTGATATCGATGACGGTTTCGTCATCCTCAGAAAATTCTTCATCCTTCACCTTGACTCCAGCAAGGGCAAGTGCTGCCAGAAGAGCAACAAATGTCCCCAATATCAATGCCATACCCATCCCGGCCATCACAGCCGCGACGAAGCCCAGCAAGACTTTACGTGTGAGATCAACAACGCCTGCAAGGAAGCGTTTGACGACGTCGACCAGGTGTTGAATCAGATTGACCACTTGCATGTTCGTGTCTCCTGTTCAAATCGCACTCTATGACAGATACGGCAGCAATGGAATGACTTATGATATCTTCAGAGGCTGTGGGCCAAGGGTCAGGATCGTCCGGTTTTCGAGATCAAGGCCGGCTGCATGATGGCTGACATCGTCGGCCGACAGGCGAGCCAAAGCTCCTCGAATCTCGTCGATAAGCCTAACCCGGCCAAGATGATAGAAATCGCTTGCCAGTGAAGCTGACCGCGAAAGGCTCGACTCCTGCTGCATGACAAGGCCACTCACCAAGCCAGCCCGCATCATGTCAAGCTCATCTTCAGTAACCCCATCTCGTTTCAGACGAGCAAGTTCAGCCAATGTCACATCCAGAGTTTCCTGAGCCCGATCCGCACCTGTACCGGCATAGATCACGGCAGCGGCCTGTTTGTACATCGCTTCATAGCCTGCATATACAGTATAGCAAAGACCACGCTTCTCGCGAACTTCTGTAAAAAGTCTGGCCGATGAATACCCACCCAGAATCGCAAGGGCAGCTCGTGCTTGATAATAGTCAGGAGCCTGAATGTCAACCGATGGGAACGCCATCGTGATTTGGCACTGATTGGTTTCTTTGGGTAGATGCTCGACCAATTTTCGTGGAGGATTATTTTTTGGAATTGGAACAGGTTTGGCTTTCCAATTTCCGAACAAGCGGGCAACCTGATCTTTTAATTGACTGAAGTTCATCGAGCCGGCCACAGCAAGAATTGCACCCTCAGGCTGAATCAGATCGGAATGGGCTTGACGGATATCCGATGTCCGAATTGCTTGAAGACCTTCAGGTGTACCGCCTGCATGACGTCCCCAGGGGTCACCAAAATACCGTTGGCGAAGGTGAGTCATAGCCAAAGATGCTGGATCATCCTCAAGGCTTTGAAGACTTTGCAAGGCAAGTGCCTGAATCGGCTCAAACGATTCTTCCCCAAGGTGAGGGCTCAAAACCATGTCAGCCATGATTTCCAGAGCCGGACCCAGGCTCGAACCCAACATGGCTGCCGATAGGCTGATATGTGTGACCGATGCCGACTGCTGGTGGCTCACGCCAAGTGCATCGAGTTCGACGAGAATTTCGGAAGCGTCCCGATGCCCCGCACCACGAGGAAGCCATTCAGCCAGCATCGACGACCGACCTTGTAATCCGGTGGGGTCGTAGATCGCCCCTGCTGGAATCAGCAAGGTCATGGCGACCGACCTTAATGCCGTCATGGGCTCCGCAACAATCGTTAACCCGTTTGGTAATTGTTCGATATGAATCGTTTTGTCTGACACGCGGCAAGTGCTCCAAAACCATCTTATGGGCCTGTCATCTATTTGATTAGGAGCAATGTATCATAAATATGGCTTGAATTGCGCAAGTTTTGAAAATAGAGGTGAAAGCACTTCCATGATTCAGGTTTTTAAGATGCATAATATCAGCGTCAAGATCGCAAATCCAAGGAAGCTGCATATGCCTGCTGAAAATTCCAACCTGTCAGAATCAAACGCATCACAAAATGCCTGGCAACAGCTTCGCAAAGAACTGATCGAAATCGGGCTGACCCAAAAATGGCCTGAGGCCCTGGCCCTGATTGGAGTAGTACACTTTGTGGCAAGCCTCATGTGCCACATACTTTACAGGTATATCCAGACAATTGCAGCTGGTCCTTATCTACTGATCTGGTCCGTTCAGCTGACGACCAATCTTTGGATCATCCGCAAGCTCGTCGGGAAAGGCTGGACGAAATCGTCACCGCTGATCGGAATCCTCGCAAGAATCTGGGCCACATTTCTGATTATCTCATTCAGCGCAACCAGTTACAGCGAAATGTCTGCCGATCAGGCCAACAACTTCAACTGGTTCAAGCCAGTTTGGGCAAGCCTCTCATGCTTTGCCTGGGCCGTGACGGCCTGGATCGTAAATCCATGGTTTGTTGTGGCTGCCGTCTGGACATGGGCCATGGGCTGGGCGATGATTTTTTGGATCAAAGACGCATATTTGATCTATGGTGTTGCTTGGTCCACATTACTCTGGATCATCGCAGCGATCCTGGTCCGTCAGCGACACAAGCACTTTCCTGTGAAGGATGTTTAAGGGCGAAACACCCATCAACCTGCACGTCAGGTGGTGTATTGCCCTACCCTGTAATCGCTTAGATAATTTCGAACATATTCGATGGTCGCCTCCAGGCCTTGATCAAGCGTGTATGCAGACTTCCAGTCGAAAAGTTCTTGAGCCAGTTTCGTACCAGCCAGAAGCCGACCGACTTCACTTTTCTGTGGACGCACGCGTTGCTCGTCGGTTTCCACTTCGATTTGAACCCCCATAAGGCGTCCAATCCGTTCGACGAGTTCGCCGATCGTTAGATCTTCACCTCGGCCAACGTTCACGGTTCGTCCCAGAGCGGCATCACATCCAGCAATCGCAATAAAGGCAGAAGCCGTGTCCTTTACATAAGTTAAGTCGCGCCGGGGATCGAGCGAACCGAGCTTGATCTTAGGGCTTACCAGAACCTGGCTGATGATCGATGGAATGATCGCCCTGGCGGATTGGCGGGGTCCGAAGGTGTTAAACGGGCGAAGCACGGTGACTGGCAACTGGAACGACCTATAGTAGGATAGCCCCATGGCGTCGGACGCGATTTTGGTGGCTGCATAAGGCGATTGGCCGACCAGTGGGTGAGCCTCATCAATTGGTACATACTGTGCCGTGCCATAGACTTCCGAAGTACTTGTCAATACAGCACGCTCGATGCTGGTGCTATCACGGCATGCATCTAGTATATGAGTGGTTCCCAAAACGTTGGTCTGAACCACGTCGAGTGGGTTTTGATATGAGTAAGGAATGGCGATCAAGGCACCAAGGTGAAGCACCCACTCCTGACCACGCACGGCTTTACGCACGGCTTCAGGATCTTTAAGATCGCCTCTGTGAACTTCCACGTGGTCCATGATGGAGGCTGGAAGTCTATCAAGGTGGCCACGGTCGTCTCGGCCGTTATATCGAACAAGAACACGGACCTGATGCCCGGATTGCACAAGTGCTTCCACCAGGTGGCTACCGATAAAGCCTGCTGCACCTGTGACTAACGTCTTTTTGGCCATGACATTTCCCTGACAGATAGAATCGTCCTTGATGGTCGCATCTTAACGAATCCTGATGATTCCGCAATCGGAAAGCTCGTCAAAGCCGTCAAACTCTTCTGAGGTCTTAGAATCCATGCCAATCCGATTACACTACGCAAGCCTCTAATCTTACTCAAATGACCTGAGCCAGAATCTTTATCCAGCCGATAACAATTACGGATAGATCACAGATTACCTGTCCGACTGAAAAATGGCTGACCTTAAAACCAAGGAGGGAATAAGGGTCATCACTGCCAGGTTAGAGGAGATTCTCCCATGGCCCTTCGAATGCTGCTTGTGGCAATGGTTGTCACGTTAAGTTTACCGATGCCCGATATGGGCACTTGCCAGTTTTTTGTGACAGAAGTCAATCATGAAATCGCGAACGCTTTCATGACCTTAAGGAACGAAATTCCCGTTTCGGCTCCTGACAAATCCACGGAAATCGTCGTCAAAGAGATTTCACCGGTCACCATAGAAGTCCCTGTGACCGAAATCCCAGAGGTGGTTACAAAATCTGCAAAGATTGAATCGAAGTCGATTGAGTCGCCAGCCGACTTGGCCTTCGAGTTGATCCAGGAAGAATTTGCGCGGGAAGCGTCGGAATTTACAATTCAGGAAGCCAAGGCCGCTTTGGCCAGAATCGGTGTCAATCACGTTGAGATTCCGCTCCCTCCAGCCCCTGCGGCCGAAGAATTAGTTTTTCCTGACCCAGGTCTGGCTCCAGTCGATGCAGTGAAAGTGATTCGAGTCACGTCGCCTGATGGAGTTTGGGACAGCCTTTCATTCATGAAACCGGAATTCGAATCTAACCCATTCTACATTTTGACAATAGAGTCAAGCACAGAGTCCTCAAGTCTGGGAGATTGGGCGTTGATTACGGCTCAGGTTTGTCCACTCGAAGAGTCTTGGTTGATACCTGACGATCCCTTCGCCAAAACCTCTGTTAAAACCAATAGTGATAAGATAATAGAGGTCTCAACTGAATCAGAATGGCTGGCGATTCTCTCCTCAGACGACGCCCCAATTTCGATGGTCGAACCTAATCATCATGATGAGTTGACAGATCGAACGACTACGCCCGAAAACGCACCCAAAGCGGTGATAAAAAACGCGATCCGGCTCACAGCCGAAGCGATCGCGGCATGGTCGCAGCTCGTTACCAAAGCATATTGATTGGCAACCTTTGTCGCAGATCATGATTCATTCGATCATCCAGAATGTTGCTACAGACCCGCATTTGCCATGCGGGTCTTTTTTTATCTCCAGATCACCGCTTGCTCACCTTCTGACTGAATAATCCTGATAACCAGAACGTCTTAGTTCATAAGTAGGTGATGAGCATCGATAGACTCAGGCAAATTCTGCACAATCGGACCAACTGATAAAAAACGCGACTCTTTCGAGTCACTGATCACTTGGCATGGCTCGATCGTTGTGCGATACTTTGCCCAAGTTGCGAACTCCTCCTCGCCAACCCAAACCACTCATTCAGCCGAAATCACGAGACAGGTCAAGGATTCCAAATTTTGATCCGACGCCAGTTGAATTTAGTGGTATATTGGAGTCAGTGCATGGCCGGGGACATCGGTCAAGGTGGAATAACGCGCGATCGCGAAATGCGTTGGATACCAGAGCGGCATGGCTGCTGCGAGGTCTCTAACCCGGACTTATCCGAACCACGTCGTCGAAGGCTGAAATGGAGACTCGCGACATGCTGAACCGAACCCGACTGCGAAAACAGGCCCTTGCATTAGCCCTGACCGGGCTGATCACAGGCACATCTTCTATTACAATCGCTGACGGTGTTCCTCTACCGGAACAACTCGTCAAACTGGGTCGTCAGGCCCAAACACAGGGTTACCCTGTTCAAGCTCGTGATTTTTACAATCAGGCTTTGAAACTTGACCCAAAGAACAATGACGCCAAATCTGGCTTGAACCAAGT
>Ga0208720_1000363_pt1 | contig 11640 bp, 9 predicted proteins | sample LakMenEpi20Apr10_FD_150716 | JGI IMG/M metagenome (GOLD analysis project Ga0208720, IMG submission 150716) | Freshwater microbial communities from Lake Mendota, WI - 20APR2010 deep hole epilimnion (SPAdes) | ecosystem: Environmental > Aquatic > Freshwater > Lake > Epilimnion/Euphotic zone ...
CTCCAATTCAAAGTAAAATTGTAAAAGTTAAATTCTTTTACAATTCAAAAATTAAATATAGAATTATCTTTATCTCCAATTCAAAAGATAAAGTATACATCGAACTTATCTATCGATTAAATATAACCGATCTCCAATTCAAAACATACTTAAAGAAAATACATAATTTATCTCCTATCTCCAATTCAAAAGATAAAGTATATATCGAACTTATATATCGACTAAATATAACCGATCTCCAATTCAAAACATACTTAAAGAAAATACATAATTTATCTCCTATCTCCGTTATCTCCAAACTAACCAGATATCCAAATACAAATTTATATTCAAAACATCGATATAATTTATCGATAGATATAAACCGATCTACAATTCAAAGTAAAATTGTAAAAGTTAAATTATTTTACAATTCAAAAGTAACGATAAATTTATCTCCGTTCAAAGCATCAATATCTTTACGATAAAGATAATCTATATAATTTATCGATAGATATAAACCGATCTCCAATTCAAAAGTAACGATAAATTTATCTCATTTCAAAGTACCTATCTTTATCGGTAAGATAATCGATCTTCATTTATTGTATAAATTCAAAAATTAAATATATAATTATCTCCAAAATAAACTGATCTTCAATTCAAAACATACTTAAAGAAATACATAAATTATCCTTATCTTCAACCCAAATTAAATTATAAAAGTTAAATTCTTTTACAATTCAAAAATTAAATATATAATTATCTCACAATTTAACCGATAAATTTCAATATACAACTAGTTGAGTAAATAAGATAAAGTTATCATCAACAATATACCTTCTTTATAACCCCAATAACCTTTGTTCTTCCTTCTGATAATAAAATCTTAGTTCCTAAAGGCAGATATTCATCCTGATAAACAAACTCAAAAGTAGATAAAGATTGATCACCTGTTCTCAATATCTTATCCTCAACTTCTGTAGGACGACTACTCGTTTTACTTATTATATCACTCAACCTTACAGTCTGTCTAATCGATAATGCATTTAATACAGGAGAATAACCAACCCTAATCGTAGTCGTATGAGAATGCAAAACTTTAATATCAGCATCAAATTTCCTTATAAATAACTGCTGACTTACATCAGATAATATCACATTCCCTCGACGAATACTTTTTCTATTGACTATCTTTTTTAAACCTAAACATATATAAGAACCGAAACTCACAGACTGAACTGGCACTCGCTTAGAATGTATAGACTTTACAGTAATAGATTCATACTCATTATTATTTGGTCCTAAAAACAATTTATCTCCAACCTTTATTTTACCAGAAATTAAATTACCACCAACTACAATTCCAATTCCAGTTACATTCCAAATATAATCGATAAAGAATTTTACATTAGTATCAACTACTTTTACAGGCTCTTTTTTAAGGACATTCAAAAATTTTCGTATGTTATCCAACCCTTCTCCAGTTACATTAGATACATTGAAAATAGGAACTATACTTTCCGTATTCATCTGCTTTGCACAGGTTAATATATCTTGCATATTATTGATTTTAACCGGTATTCTTCTCACTATCGGAGACTTCAAAATCTTATTAATAGTAGTCATCGTATCCTTGTACACCTTTTCATTATCTTCAATCATATCCATTTTTGTAATCACAAAAGCAAACGGAATACAAAGTGTAATGCACAAGAAAATATGCTCCCTTGTCATTCGTAATACACCTCTATTTGCACCTATCATTATAAAACTCATATTCGGAGGACAGGATGTTAAACCAAGAATCGTAGTTTTTAGATATTTCTCATGACCTGCAAGATCGAAAAATGTAACTATCTTTGAACTTGATCTCACTATATCAGGCCAACTCATCTTTCCACATACACTACGATAATTAACAATATCACCATTCTCATCAAACCCCAAGATTTGATGAGATATAGACGATGTTCTACCAGACTTAATTTCATGAGGATAATTGAATATCATCGACCGTGCATATCCTCTTCCATCATCAAATACACCATTCACTAATGCACCTGTAAAAGTACTTTTACCAGAATCAACACTTCCTGCAATTGCAACCCTCAAATCAATATACTTATTATCATTTTTCTCCCTCACCATAACTTCGTATATTTTCTTGTTTTGAGAAATTGAACTAGAAGACAACCTAGTAATTGAATAATTATTCATCTGGGCAGCACTATTTAAAACATTAATAGTTTCTTCATATTCAATTTCTGATATACCTATAATCATACCCTTATCCTCAACACCAAGATTATAGATACATTCTCCATCTCCTTCCTCTGTCCTAAATCTCATCTGACTAGCTAATTTCTCTATCCTTTCCTCATCCTTATTTATCAATTTCAACTTATATTCAATATTTCCATCTTCTCGTTCAGGAAGCATATTTGATTCTTGAATTATAATATTCATAAAATTTTATAATATCAGCTTAATTTTAAATTGTTAATTAGTCGATCATATCGTTCATTTAATAATATTATTTTAATCAAAAAAAATATACTTATAATAAATGGCAACTTTAGACATATTTGCAAATAATATAATTGGTGGTAATAATTCGGTTAGCGATTCAGCTATAAATAATGGTGAAAATCCATTTAGATGGGTTAAAATTGGTCCCTCTAAATTTTTTGTCGTTAAAAAATTGAATACAAACGATTCTCAAATCGTATGTACTGCATTAGATGCTGCAAGAGTAGGAACTATCATATTTGATCAAAATGGTAACCTTCAAATTAAAAATAGTACAAATACCGTGCTATTAAATATAAAGAATCCTGTTCAAGAAAATGACATAGATACTATTTCAAACAGAAATATCAAAGATTTTAGCGATAAATCATCACCTGGATATTCAGCAAGTAGAAAAATAATATTATCATCTATGTTAAAATGGATATTACACAGAGATGATTCAGGACAAGTATACATACTCTATAATCCTATGCATACTAAAAATGTTAAAGATTATTACAATGCAAATAAAAGTACTAATTCAAGAGGTGGTCAACAAATGGATAACTTAATGCAACAATATACCAAAGCTCTAACTGTTGTTGAGGGATCAGTAGCATCGGAAACTATATCTGTTTATGCAGATCCAATTTGTAATTGTTTTAATAATGTTAGAGACTGTGTTGATTCCGCATTTACGGAGAAAGGATATCTTAAAAATTATGAAGTTAATAACCTTGGATGGGCTTGTTCGTGTAAAAGTACACCATGTAATGAGGAGTTAGTTAATAAGGATGAATCTTTTTTGGCATCTTTTAAGGAAAAAATTCGAATAGAAAATAATTTAACTAATTGTAATCCATCTATAACTATATGTAGTATAGTTTTGGGTTCTGGAGGAAATATGAATGTTGATAATGTAAAAATGCAACAAGATTGTAAACCTCCAGCTTCATCTGCAGGTACATCTTCAAGTACAGGTACAGGTACAGGTACAGGTTCAGGTTCAGGTACAGGTTCAGGTTCAGGTTCGGGATCAGGTTCAGGTTCAGGTTCAGGTTCAGGTTCGGGATCAGGATCAGGATCAGGATCAGATTCCGGATCAGGATCAGGTACACAACAAGTAGACACACCTGCACCTGATCCTGGTGCACAACCACCGGCACCAGGAGTGCCAGTTCAAACTTCAAAAAAATTACCGATAATTATAGGTTCAAGTGTTGGCGGAATTCTATTGATTGTTATTTTTGTTATCATTTATATGAAAATGAAATAAGTATAAAAATATTTTTAAATTTATTAAGTTTAAATTGTCTTTTCTATATATAAATGTCAGAACCCCCAAATTCATTAACGACTTGTTTTTCACCACCAAAGGAATTAAAAGCCCCCGATTTTTTTAATAAAGTAGCAGACCTTGCAAAATCAACAGGAATGGACCAAAAATGCGAAAAAACTGCACAAAGTGCAGGTGCAAATGCATCTGCATCAGGCAATGTCGATACATTATTTGGTGCAGGTGGTTTTCAAGCATCAGTTGCTGCATATGAGAGAAGTATGGCTGAATCAGGATGTGGTCAATTTGCCTTAAATGCTTCAAATACTTTAAATAGTATGGCAAATATTAGTTGTTCTATTCAAAAAACAGAGAATACTGTTAATGCTAGTCAAGTATCAGGAAACAGTATAATAATGGAAACAATACCCTTGACACAAAATGAAGAAAGCATGAAAGCTTCAATTAGTAGTCAACTTATAACAGCCCAAAATAATGCAATGATTCTCATATCCAACCCAAAACTTACCCCTGAACAACAACAAAAAATGGTAGATTTGAATGATAAACAAATCGGTACATACAAAGCTCTATTAGCTAATTATAGCAGAGATATAAACATCACTAATTCAACAATAAGTCAATCTATTGTTCAAAGCATGAAATCTTCGATCAGTCTATCAACAGGCCAAATAACAGACATAGTTTCACAACAAAAAGCAATTGCCCAAAATACAGCCGAAAGCAAATTAGCTCAAGATTTAGGAGTTGATGCATTAAGTCCTAATTCAAAAAATATAATAAGTTCAAATATTGCAAATTCAAGTTTGTTTTCGAACCAAAATGTTCAAGATACTGTTAACAGTATTAAATTAGAGCAGAGTTCAAATAATCAGATAAAACTATATGCTCCTGGAAATATAAATATTACAGGATCAACAATTAGTCAATCTATTGTAGCTGATATGGTTACAAAAGCTGTAATTGGTAATGCAGCAACAGCAGGACTTAAAATTTCTACGGATATTACATCATCAGCACTTGCAGTTATTGCAAGTGACGGAAAATCGGCTGGTTCTGATGCATTAATTGCAGAGATGAATAAAGGAAATGCAAATGCAATTAAGGCTGGAAAAGTAACATATGGAGGCGGAGCAATATTTGCTGTTATTATTGTTGTTATGTTTGTTCTTGGATTTGGTGCTATAAAATCAGGAGGTGGCATGATTATAAATAATGGAATTTTTATTATGGCATTTGTTTCGATTATAGCCTCTATAGTTTTCTTCACTAAGGCAGGAGTTGGTAATAAGATATTAGGTGTGATATTAATGATTTTTGGATTAGGAGGAATTGTTTTTGGTTTAATGTTGAAGGCGAGAATGAATGCAATTGGAGCAGGAATGAATGCAATTGGAGGAGGAATGCAACAACAATAAATAAAAACAATTTGAATATAAACTAAATTATATTAATTTTATATTGGTTAATATAAAATTATGTCGGAAGAAATAAATATTGATAACCTTCTATCCAATTGGTTTGAGGCTAAACAAAGAATCATAGAACTAGAAAAGAAGTGTGATAAATATAAATCTATTGCAGATAAAGTATTAAATATGAGGGGAGAAGACAGTATAAAATCAAAAACATTTAAACTTACGAAATCGGATATTGAAAGACAGTCTATTTCTAAAAAGGATGTTCCTAAGGATATTTGGAAAACATATGCTAAACTCTCTTCATTTTCAACATATAGGCTATCTCAAATTAAGAAAAAGTAAATTTAAAACCATAATCACTCTATAAAAATGCAAGAATCAAACCCCGAAACTGAAAATAACAATGAAGATTATATTCCTTCTCATAATATGGAAGGTAAATATGCTGTCTTAGCCGAAACCAATAACCAATTCAAGGAGACTTGGTACTACTTCATCCGACATGATACAAACATCGATGCTCTTGATTATCTCTATAAACAACTCGATTCTATTGAATGGGAGTATCTTGAAAACTATTCAACCTTTTCTCTTGACTTGGAAAATTTAGTTTCTCCTCAGACTGCAAAAGAACTTACGAAGATATGTATCAACGACGGATCTTCTCACAGGAAGTTCGACGGAACCCTTGAGTTCGTACACTTTGAATTTCGTAAGAAGGATAATAATATCGTTCGTTTAATCAAAATCTGTGAGACAATCGGAAGCGGTAATATTGAAAATTATATTGATTGTGAGGATTTTGATCCTGAAGATTATGAAGATGAGGAGGGTGAAGATGAAGACGAGGAGGGTGAAGATGATTCAAGTAGTAGTAGTGATTCAGAAGAAGAGGAAGATGATGACGACGATGATGAAGAAAAGGAGCAACCTCAACTTCCAAAAGAGGAACAACCTCAACCTCCAAAGGCTAAACAACCACCGCTTCCTAAGGAACCACAACCTCTAAAAACAAAAGGCAAAAGCAGAGGAAATAATAAATAAATTTATTTCCATTTAATTTTCCATTTATTTAATAAATGGATAATACAAAAATCATTGTCTATGCGATCATATTACAACTCATATTGGTACTATTAATTATATCAAGTGCTTTTTTTAGTTCCGAATCAGGTTTATTTGCAATATTCAAAAAAATACCATCTACAGCTTATATTATTACTGGAACCAGTATATTATTAACATACCTAGCAATTCAAAGTGCATCCTTTAAAGAAGCTTGTAATACTGGTTTTACTATGGTTGATAGATGTGAAAAGAATATATATAAAGAAATGGTGAACTATCACGATGATATTCCGATATTTATAGATTCGATGCAATTCAAAATTGACAAATCTCAAACTCAACTTCAAACTCAAGCTATAAATACAAGTACATCAAAACAAGTTGTCTCTGAAAACTATATTTCTATCTTAATATTCCAAGCTGTCGAAGATTATATTATAAGTGCTCCTATTACAGACTTGAGTGATAAAGAATGGTTTATTATGTTTGTAAGTTTTTTTCAGTCTGATTTTCTAATTGAAAAATGGAAAAAATTATATATCAATTTTGCTGAATATACTGTAAAGTATATAAATAAAACGATTGACTTTTGCAAAGAGAATAATGATCGTTTTACTTCATACGATAAAATCAATGAAATTTGTGGATCGTTTGTTCTTTCTCCTTCCTATACAGAATTGCTTTCGAAAAAAGATAAATATAACATATCATTCAAAGGATATTAAACTCTCTTACAATTCAAATTAATTATAATAATTTGAATTGAAATACAAGTTAAAAATTGTTTTCTGTCAAAGTTCCGTTGACATATAATCTGTTAGCCTCCTCTTTATCCTGACACATTACTCTGCTACCTAACGAATTGCATTTACAAAAGTTATCCTTTTTTCTAAGGGAAAGAACTAGAATAAATACTACAGTTAAAACTGCAAAAACACCAAGACCAATCTTAAAATTTCTATTCTCAAACAAGGACATTTATTAATATATATAATATTATTTTTCACATTACTGCTTCTCTTGGATTACCTGAACACATATTACGATTTTCGCTATTCAAGGGACTAGGCTCAACTACAGTTGAACCATTCTTCAATGGACATTTCAAAGGCATATCGTATTGAACACCACCATAATCATTAACATAACTAGGACCCCTTACAGCATAAGAGACGAAAAAATTCTCCCTGTTATCAAATCTGATCTCATCATATGCATTATCTAATTGACGGTAGATAGCTATTCCTTTTTGTTTCGTTGACATTTATTATTCCCAATAAATTAAAATGAAATTTCAGAATCTACATACACAGAATTAGTGTAAACACAATGATTTCTGAACAAGATACATGGACTATTCTTGATGACTATTTTAAGAGAAATGGCTTGGTTAGCCATCAAGTTGACTCATACAACTACTTTGTCAATGTTGGTATACCAAGCATTCTCCGTGATGAACCGCCAATTATTATCAACAAGGGAAATAACAAATATTCTCTAATTTTCAGTGATGTTTATATTCCAAAGCCAACTATCATCGAAGAAGACAGAGAAATAAGAACTTACAATCCGTCTGAAGCACGACTTCGTGACTTAACATATGATTCTCCAGTCTATGTTACAGTTACCGAAATAATAGAGAACGAGGGAGAAGAACCAGAGATTAATAAATACAACAGAATTACCCTATGTCGTGTTCCTGTTATGCTCCGTTCAAGCAAATGCTATCTTACCGATATGACTCCGGAAGAAAGAATTGAAGCTTCCGAATGTCCTTACGACGAAGGTGGTTATTTTATTATTAAAGGAAAAGAAAGAGTTATCGTTTCTCAAATTAGAGGTGCTTATAATATTCCTCTGGTTTACCTTCAAAAGACAGGTGAAAGATTTAAATATATTGCAGAAGTAAGAAGTATGTCCGACGAAACAGGACATTCAGTCCTTATTCAAGCGATGGTTGGTACCGATGATAGGACCCTATTCTTTTCTCTCCCATATGTAAAAGAATATATTCCAATGGGTATCGTGTTTAAAGCTATGGGTATAATCGACGAACAAGAAATAGTCAACTACATTGGACTTTTTACGGATAATGCAAAGAAGTACATCAAGCTTATTCTTCGTGATGCATATGTCGTTGAACAAGAAAATGGATTTGAAATGTTTAAGAGTCAGTGCAAAAAAGACAACGATGATATGACTGACGATGACATACAGGAAAGCTGGGATGAAATGGAATTAGAGGATCAAATACCTTGGAAAAATATTGCTACACAAAAGGCTGCATTAGAATATATCGGTTCTTACTCTCTTCACATCATCAAAGAAGAAGAACGATTTGACTATGCTTATCAAGTGGTTCACAGTGACTTGTTTCCTCATATTGGTGTTACAGCAACAATCAAGGAGAAAGCATTTTTCCTTGGACATATCATCAACAAGCTCATTTCAACTCATATTGGAAACAGAAAAGATGATGATCGTGATAATATGATGAACAAACGAGTTGAATCACCAGGAATTTTGTGTAAAGAACTTTTCAGACAACTTTTCAAAAAATATACGGAAACAATCGTTAATGCAATTGATAATAAGAAACAGAATCCAAATGCAATCTCGATCATCTCCAAACTTACGACAATTACAAACGGTATAAGACATTGTTTTAGTACAGGAAAATGGGGTGTACCGAAGAACAATTACATTCGAATGGGTGTCTCTCAAGTTCTCTCAAGACTTTCATATGGTGGTGGTCTCTCTCATTTGAGGAGACTATCAATTCCGGTTGGAAAAGAATCTAAAAATTCAAAGATTCGACAAATCAATCCTTCTCAACTGATGTATATCAGTCTTCACGAAACACCAGAAGGACATGCTGTCGGTATCGTTCTCAATATGTCATTATCCGCAAAAATATCAGATAAGTTTTCTAAAATTCTCGTGAAGGAGATTATTCAAGAATGCGAAAACATCATCCTGATTAACAACTTTGATGACAGAAATGATAAGACCAAAATATTCATTAATGGAATGTTGGTTGGAATGACCGAAGATCCATATGCTTTTATTGACGAGATTAGAATGTTTAGAAAATCAAAGATAATCAACTACGATGTGTCGGTAAGTTACGACGATGTGGATGAGGAGATTAATATCTTTTCGGACGAAGGACGATTGATTCGACCTGTCTTTACGGTTGATGAAGACCATCTTCGAATTAGAAAAGAAGATTTGACAAAAAATTGGGATCAACTGGTTGAAAATGATTTGATAAGATATGTTGATGTCTCCGAAATTAACAATGCTGTCATTGCATTCTATCCTCAAGAACTCACTAAATATCGTAATGATTATTGTGAGATCAATCCTTGTCTGATGTTTGCTGTTATGGACAGTACTATTCCATTTGCGGAACATGCGCCAGCTCCAAGAAATTGTTATTCAGCAAGTCAGTGTAAACAGTCAATGAGCATGTATTGTCTGGCTTATCAATCAAGAACATACACTCATTCACATGTTCTTTCCTATCCACAAAAACCACTCGTCAATACTAAACTTGGACAGTTTATGGGATTCAACGATATGCCAGCAGGAATCAATGTTATCGTCGCAATTGCCTGCTATTCAGGCTACAATCAAGAGGACTCGGTTATAATAAATCACAGTGCGATTCAAAGGGGATTATTTTGGGCTACTACATACAAGACATTAGTTGAAGAAGAGAAGAAACAAGGTTCGTATATATTTGAAAAAATCGGTTGTCCTCCTCTCGATAAAAGGAAAAAGAATGTAAATTATCATCTTCTCAACGAGAATGGAGTTGTTAGGACAAGAAATCCAGACGGTTCTGCAGTCTATGTCCAACCTGAAGATGCAATTGTTGGTAAATTATCCATTCAAAGCAGTAAATCAGGACAAGAGACATTATCTTGTTGTTCTTTGATTGTGAAGAAGGGAGAAGAAGGATTCATCGATAAAGTATATGATTTCAAAACTCCTTCCGGATATAGAATGGTTAAGATAGTTATTAGAAAAGTAAGAATACCAGAAATAGGAGACAAGTTTGCAAGTCGGACAGCTCAAAAAGCTACTCTAGGAATGGTATATAGTCAACAAGATATGCCGTGGACACAAGACGGAATGACTCCAGACCTTATTATCAACCCTCATTGTATTCCAAGTCGAATGACTATTAATCAGCTCCTTGAATCTGTTCTTGGAAAGTCTTGTGCTATCGAGGGGAAGTTTGGTGATGGTTCTCCCTTTGGAAGTAACAGCATTGACATTGCCGATCATCTTTGTGATCAACTTGGGATGAACAAACACGAGAGAACTGGAAAAGAATTATTATATTCAGGATTTACAGGAGAACCAATTGGTGAAGTTTTTATTGGACCAGTTTATTATCAAAGATTAAAGCACTTGGTTTCTGACAAAATGCATAGTCGTTCTACAGGTCCGATTACAACTTTGACAAGACAACCACTTGAAGGAAGATCAAGAGATGGAGGATTAAGAGCTGGTGAAATGGAATGTTCGGCAATCATAGCACACGGAGCATCAAGATTCCTCAAAGAACGAATGTTTGAACAATCAGACCCATTCCAAATTCCAGTATGCGAGTCCTGTTCAAACATATCCACAACTCAAAAAGAATGCAAGAATTGTCATACAAATAATGTAGTTAAATTAAATATTCCATATGCAAGCAAACTATTGATTCAAGAATTGAATGGAATGCTTATCAAGACGGAATTCAAGTCTAAAAAATAAAAGATTTATCTAATCATATAATATCATTTTTAATGATATTATATTCTGTTTCCTATAATAAATGAATAAATTATCTCTCAGTAGATTAAAGATAATAGCAAGAAAATCCGGTTCTAATGGATATTCGACTCTTAACAAAAATGATCTCATCAATCTCATTGGAAAAAGAACAAAATCACAAAATATAACTGTAATACAACTCAAAAAAATGGCTAAAGAGTTAGGAGCAAAAAACTACTCAAATGTTCTAAAAAAAGATCTTGTTAGACTTGTTAATTATAAATTAAAAAAAAGTATAATTCGTTCACCTTCAATAAAAACAAATAGATTAAGTACAAGCTTATTAAAATCATATCGAAAATCTACACCTAAAAAGAAAACTTCGCCTAGAAGACAAGATATTTCTATTCTTGAGGAAATTCAAGCTAGAAGAGTTGCTCTTCCTCTGAAGAAACCATCGCCTAGAAGACAAGCTATGAATATGAATATTCTTGAGGAAATTCAAGCTAGAAGAGTACCTACCCCACAAAAACAACAAGCTCAAAAGCAAGCTATGAATATGAATATTCTTGAACAAATTCAAGCTAG
>Ga0208720_1000366_pt1 | contig 11614 bp, 7 predicted proteins | sample LakMenEpi20Apr10_FD_150716 | JGI IMG/M metagenome (GOLD analysis project Ga0208720, IMG submission 150716) | Freshwater microbial communities from Lake Mendota, WI - 20APR2010 deep hole epilimnion (SPAdes) | ecosystem: Environmental > Aquatic > Freshwater > Lake > Epilimnion/Euphotic zone ...
TGACGAAACCGTGTTTTTTGTAAGGGCAATTGGATTATGGAGTTATCTTGGTTTATGGCTGAAAAGTACGGCTTAATAGGCATACACGCAGGACATCAAGAAACCTCGTAAGCGTTACTCTTTGGGCTCCGGAGGAGACACCTCTTAATAGGCATACACGCAGGACATCAAGAAACCTCGTAAGCGTTACTCTTTGGGCTCCGGAGGAGACACCTCTTAATAGGCATACACGCAGGATATCAAGAAACCTCGAAATCGTTGCTCTTCCTGACAACATTGAACCAGTCATGTCCCGCCTCATCCCAGCCCATGCTCTTTGATCTTGGAGTAAAGGCTCGAGAGCCCAAGGCCCAGTCGGGCCGCCGCTCGTTTTCGATCCTCTCCAGATTCAGCCAGGATTCGCTTGATATGTGACTTCTCGTATTCACGAATCGAATCGCGTAAATCGTCGATCATGATAGGATTCAACATGCTTTCATTCATTATCGAATTCTCTACACCTGATTGCATCTGCTGTACCTGAAAACTTCCATGAGAATGGAAAAGCTCCGCTCCAGTCAAATTTAGACCATCCGCAAGAATAATCGCCCGTTCCAGTAAATTATCGAGCTCTCTCACATTTCCAGGCCAATCCATTTCAGACAATCGACTGATTGCATTAGAATCCACCGATTCCACCCGTTTACCCATCCGTCGAGTATGCTTCTGGATAAGCACATCCACAAGCTCAGGGATATCTTCACGACGACTTTTCAACGGCGGCATCGGCACATTCACCACATTAAGCCGATAATACAAATCGGCCCTGAATCTGCCTGCCTTCACTTCCTCATCCAGGTTCTTGTTCGTCGCCGCAAGAATCCGGGCTTTCATGATCAAAGCTCTGGTTGCACCCACCGGCAAGACCTCGCGATTTTCAATCACCCGTAATAATTTTGCCTGTAATCCTAATGGCAACTCTCCAATCTCATCAAGAAAAACTGTCCCCTCGGCAGCGGCCATAAAAAGCCCGTCGCGATCTCTGTCAGCTCCTGTAAAAGCGCCTTTGACATGCCCAAAAAGCTGGTTTTCGAGCAGCTCTGCCGGAATCGCCGCACAATTGATGGCCAAAAACGGAGAATCAGGACGCTCTCCCAAATCATGTAAAGCCCTTGCAGCCAGCTCTTTGCCTGTGCCTGATTCGCCAGTGATCAGAACGTTGGCCTTGGTCGGCCCCACTCGTGAAATCCACGCCTTAAGCGATTGCATCACCCCACTTGAACCCACCAAAGCCTCAATTCCCGAACCAGTCGACAAATTCTCGTTCAACTTACGTCTTAATGCCTGATTCTCACGCTTTAATGACAGCCATTCAATCATATGCTCAAGCCGGGCCGTCAGGTCGTCAAATAATACTGGCTTAATCAAATAATCTCGCGCCCCGGATTGAAATGCCTTGATCGCACTTTCCACCGTCGCATAGGCTGTGATCATCAACACAGCCATCCCCGGCCTGGCCTTCAACATACGCTCCAGAAGGTCGAGGCCACTCGTGCCCGGCAATTGAATGTCGCAGATCACAATCTCGGGCTCATGCATTTCAAGCTGTTTCATCGCTTCCTGGGCATCAAATGCAACCGATACTGCAAACCCCTCGCCTGTCAAGAATTCGGACAAGGTGGATGCCAGAACGCGTTCGTCGTCGACGATCAGGATTCTGGGCTTGCCTGTCACTGATTTTAAATCGCTCATCAACCGGCCTTTCTTTCAAAGGTTTTGAGTGGTATGTTCATTTTTCCTCATTCGATTTATTTGAAATCAATGGGACATTCGACCAATTCGGATCGACTGGAAATTCCAGAAAGAACGTGGTTCCTGCCCCTTCACCCGTTTCAAATCGCATCGTTCCGCCCAAATCTTCGACAATCTGCCGGCAAACGTAAAGCCCGAGGCCCGTTCCATTGGTTTTGGTGGTGAAATATGGCTGAAACATGCGACACTGATCCACCAGCCTGATCCCCCGACCATTGTCGGCAATGGTTAATCGCAATCTTGTATCAGATAGGAGTTGGGCCGAAATCTGGATCAATCCCTGGTCGCTGGTGGCATCAATGGCATTAAAAACAAGATTCAAAACCAGTTGCATCAAGTGATCGCGTATCGCTCGTACTGGCGGTAAATCGGGTTCGATAAAAGTTTCAATTCGGCGTTCCTGAGTCCTTTGATAGTATTTCAGAATGTCCATGGCCTCCTGCACGACATCGGCCAAAATGATCTGGCTGATCACTTCATTTGCCGGTCGGCTGAATTTTACCAGCTCGCGTACAGTTCTTGAAATGCGCTGGAGCTGGTTGTCGATCAGGCCGAGTTTTTCCTTCGTATAATCATCTTGATCCTTGCGGCGTCTGAGGATCTGGATCAAAGAGCTCATCGCGGCCATCGGGTTACCGATTTCATGCGCGATTCCTGCGGAAAGTAGCCCAAAAGCAGCCATTTTCTCTTGATGGATCACCCTTGCCTGTGCCAGCCTGAGTGCTGACGATCGCTCTGCCACGCGTGCTTCAAGCTCTTCTGAAGACGTCCTCAATTCCTGATTCAACCGGTCTGAGTCAGATGTAGCAGCTTTCAGGAGTCCTGCCAGCGCGGAACTGGCCCACGTGGCCCAGGCCAGCATGACAACTGTCATGACCATGTCTGTCCATTGGGTCTGATTCTGAAGTCCGACCGCCGTTGCCAGAGCCATGAGACTGACGGAATCAAAAAACCAGGTGGTCCAGGCAACCCTTGGCGAATATCGAATGGCGACACAAATCAGGCTGAGCAAATAATACCAGCGGAAGGGGCTTCCCAGGCCGGTGTCGTGATAGCAGAGAAGGCCGATAAACAAGGCCTCCAGCAAGGAAACGATGAGTGGTAGTCGCTTGAAAAAGACCTCGCCCATCAGGTGCCATGCTGTGTCGAGCGATGCATAGCCGGCCCCAAGAGCCAGAAAAGCCCTTACGGCGGAAGGGTTTGCCAAGCCACTGCGGGACTCGACCAGGACATATCCCATCACGATTCCGAACCATCGGATCCGAACAATGATCCGACCGGCAGCCAAATCCCAGCGGTTGGCGGGATTTGTGGCTGAGGCCTGAATGTCTCTCAGAAAGTTGTTCCAGAATTGTCGCCAGTTCGTTATGCCCATCCCAAAGCCATTTCCTAGCCGATTTTCAGAAGTCGCAGGGGTAAATGAGGGTTCGAAGGGTTTTGTCTGTCCCAACATTTAGCTATTATAGACAAACGAGCCGAAATGATGATGGCCCGATCGCCTTCGAATCTCGATTTCAGCCAGAAAATCAGGCCAAACGTTGACCGAGGAACGTGCGTTCATGGAATCCCAGAATCAATCGCCCTTGACCGAAGCCGGTCCGAAAAGTTCGTCCCGTCGCGATCTTACCAAGGTTTTCTGCACCATAGTTCTGGGAATCCTGTCCATTTCGCTGGCCATCGGCTTCGCACCAGTGCTCACAATTTTGGCACTGGGGCATCGCTGGGTGGCCCATCAGTTTTTTGAAGTGCCCCAGCTTGCAGCACTTAGGGCTGAATCGCAAGTGGTCCTATTGAGAGGCCATTTGACAGCCTGGTGTGGCTTGATGGCGATCTGGGTTTACGCAGGCCGGAAATGCAACCGCGAAATAAAAACACTTGGATATGTCATTCTTGTCGGCTGGGCAATACGTGCCGGAGCATGGATTGTAGGCGGAAACTTGCCATTAATACCGGGCGATAGCAGTCATTATATTGAAACATCAAATTCAGTCGCCATGGGGCTGCCATCATCAAAACACTATGTCGAGAGCTTTTTTCGAGATTATCCATCGATCAGGGCTGGAAAGCCCGTGCTTGACGACTGGGCGACTCCGTTGTTCGCAGATTGCCTTGGCCTGATTTATCGAATCACAGGCTCTGGGATCGGCCCTGGTAAAGACCTTGCAATTACCTTCGGGCTTGCCAAAGGTCTGAGTTTCATCTTCAATTTATTGACACTTCCGTGCCTTTATTTATTCACCCGCCGCTGTATTCATGCTCCCGCGGCTTTACCCGTTACTGCTCTGGCAGCTATATTGCCGGTTCATGTGATTTATGCTGGTATGGAATTGCGTGAGAGTCTGGTGGGACTGACAAGTGTCATCGCTGTCTGGCTGGCTCATGAATTTGTAATGGCAAAACAAATGAAATGGAAGCTGGGACTGGCCATATTTGCAGGACTTGCCGGCGGGCTTGCTATTTTGTCGCGTAACACAGCCTTGGTATTGGTCTTTTGCCTCGGACTCTGGCTGATCTGGAACGGCGGAAAACGAGGATTTCAACTCTTACCGATCTGGGCCATGACAGTTCTCACGGTGATTGCACCGTGGGCATGGCTGACCTATAAAGAATACGGCAAGCCGTTTTATAGCTATACCGAACATTTTGCCCACACTTTCAGCTGGACTGTTCACCATTATGCTGCTGGTGTGCCTGATCCTAAAAGCTTTTATCAGAATAACATGCCTGAATTGATCCGCGTGAAAATCAAATCTATGCTGATCCTGTTCGGATATTCCACCATGATATTATCGTTGCCAGTCGCTTACGGGTTTTATAGCCGAATGCGGAGGCCATTGGAATTGGCCGGCAGGGCTTCCGATCAACTTGCATTAATGCTCTTTCTAGGATTTGCGGGAGCGACCATTCTGAGGATTGCCGATGTGACGCAAGTGGCCCAGCTGGGCCGGTATTATATGCCGATATATTTGATCATGTTGCCCACAGCCGTGCGAGGTTTGATGGAGCTGAAATGGCCGGAAATGCATTCTGTGCGAAGTCTCAAAACGGTGGCTGCATTAAGCCTGATCGGCTGTCTCTGGGCCGATCCGACATGGGCTTATGATGCAAGCTGGTTCGTAAAGCCATTTCAATTGCATTGGCCAGGTCTGGTTGATGCAGGCCGATTTATCGAGGAAAATCCCGATCAGGTTCCAGCAAATGCGCGGGTCATGAGCTGGTTTCCGTGGGAGATGCGCGTCACCAGCAACCGGATTACCGTGCTGATGCCTCGGAGTTATGATGCTCGCAGGATTCGTGAAGTGATGGACCAATATGGAGTGACGCACGTGATCTGGGGCTCATTTGAAACGCCTCAGCATGTCGATCCCGAAACATTTGGTCCTTATCTGACAGGCGTCAAGGCAGGCATTGGCCTCTCTTCTGCGAACGAGATTTATCGAACCCCACGCGAGTCGGGCGGAATGTATCCTGTCTCCATTCACCGACGATCCCGATAATCATCACCATCAAAATGAAATCGAAACATCTGAAAAGCCTGATTTTCTGGACTCTACCAGTCATTTTGATGGTCTGGTGGAGAGGCCATACATTTGGCCCGACCGTTCTGGAAAAAACTGGATTGCATTTGTGGCCCGTTGTCACAGGTCGGTCTGAGCCACTTGATTGTGATGAATCGGCGTATGGATATATGGGCAGGAGACAGGTGCAAGGTGCTGCCCTTTATCGGGACCTGACCGAATATAAGCCACCGCTTGGATATTGGTTTTATGCTGTTGGAGTCGGTGTTGGTGGAGCCTTTGAAATGACCATCAGGCTCATGATTATCCCAATCCTGATTGCAAACATGTGGCTGATTGCACGTATCTTAATATCGCTTTCAGGCCGATTCAGCGCATGGATTGGAATGATTGTTTTTATTCTGGTCTCTACGGACCCCTATGTCTATGGGAATGGATCGAATCTTGAGCATTTGATGAATCTTGGTCTGACAGCAGCACTTTTCGCCGTTTTTCAAGGTGAAAAGTCTGAGAATCCATGGAGATGGTGGATTCTTGCGGGAATTGCAGTCGGATTGTCATCGGCAGTGAAGCAAGTCTGCCTGCTGGGACTGATTCCTCTGATGATTTATGAAATCTCGCAAACGAAAGAGTTGAAAATCAGGCTAAAACATATTGCATTCCTAATGGCCGGTTTTATGGTGCCATGGTTGATCGTGGGGCTGATTTTGTGGTGTCAGGGAGCGTTGATGGCAGCTTGGGCGGATGTGGTGCAATATAGCCGTGCACTGGCTGCCAATACACCACCAGATGCCAACGCACCGCCCGGTTTTTACCGGTGGTTGACCGGCAATGCCGACCCTCGCAATGGTCGATTACCGTGGCCATTTGGGCGCACCGACTGGCTTGTCTGGTGGGGTACAGGTTCGTGGCCGATTGTCATTGCAAGCGTGTTCGCAACTATTGCAACCATGACGCGAAAAAGAGCCGATGCGAATCAGAAAAAGCTGGTAGCCGGAATGTGGCTGATGTGCTGGGGAATGATAATTCTTCCAGGATTATACTGGCAGCATTACTACATGCTGCTGGGGCCAGGTTCAGCCTTGCTGATTGGAATATCATTAGGGGCTCCGTTAAATCGCCGTCTGGGATCAGTTCTGTTGCAATTCTGTATGATGATTGCCGTGGTGTTTACGATAGGAATTCAGGTCAGGTCATATCTCATGGTGCCTGCCGAGCAATTGACGGTGAAATACAAGGGCGGGGCACAGTGGGTTTCATTAAGGCTGATGAGCGAGGATATTGAGAGACGGATTGAAAGCTGGAGCCCTCGGCCTAAGCTGGAAATGTGGGGTTGGCAGAGCCCGGTTTTATTTTATGCGAATCTGGATGCTCCGAGTGCATATTTCTTTACAGATCCATTCATGAAAGCGTTTGCATTAAAGGGGCATCCTCAGGTTCAGCCACGGTTGGAGCAATTGACGAAGGATCTTGAGAATCATCGGCCTGAACTTATTTTCTGTGGTGACGTACCATTCCCTCGATTAAAAGCGATGCTGGATCAGGATTATCTGGCATCGCCGCTGGTACCGAATGCTCCAGACGGGCGAGGGTTCTTTGTTCGTAAGGATTTGTATCAGAAGTTCCATGCCCCGGAATTTCAGCAGCCGAGGGTAAAGTGATGTGGATGGGCTTTCACGATGAGTGATCGCTACTGTCAAGATTTTCGGCTAGTGCTCCGTCAAGTCAAGATTGTTGGGTAGGCGGGCGTCAATAGGCATGTCCTCTGGACATCCATAAATCCTGAATCAGTAATCTTTTGGGCTCCGGAGGAGACAACTATTAATAGGCATGTCCTCTGGACATCCATAAACCTGGAAAGCGATATCTTTGGGCTCCAGCGGAGACAATTATTAACAGGCATGTCCGAAGGACATCCTTGAGTCTAGCCTCGTTTGGTTTTGAAACCGGAAGTTATTCTCGGCCTGATCCTAGGCATGTTCTCTGGATATCTATAATCTTGAAAATCTTGATCTTCTGGCTCCATTGGGAGACACCAAAGCAAACCGCCCCGATTATTAGGCATGAGGGGGCACTTGCGCCGAATTCGCCCTTGACCGATTCTCGAGTTTGACTAGGATTGTGAAATTGATTCAACTTGTGTGATGGTTTTGACGATCACGCGAGACGTTGTCGGAGAGAGGATCTTTCCGGCCTGAATGACTTCTGCGGATACCAAGGGACGCAAGGAGGCGGCCTTGGACTCGCTCATCGAGCCGTTCGAAAATACACCTGTTCACCGACCCGTCATGCCTGTTGAGGTCATGTCCTGGCTCGATCCCCAGCCTGGCCAGACCATGGTGGACGGGACCGCCGGTGCTGGCGGCCATTCGGTATTAATCTCTGAAAAACTTGGTCCGACCGGTCGACTCATCGGCCTTGATCGGGACCAGAATATGCTTGCACTTGCTGAGAAAACTGGCAGGGAGGCAGGCGTTTCGCTCACCCTCCGACAAAGTTCTTATGCCGATGCTGGAGAGGTTCTGGAGTCGCTTGGAATCGAGTCTGTCGATGGATTTCTGGTCGATCTTGGGCTTTCCAGCGATCAACTGGCGTGGGCTGATCGCGGATTCAGCTTTCAAACGGATGGCCCTCTGGACATGCGTTTTGATACCACCAGCGACCGTCCCACGGCGGCTGAGATCGTGAACGAATGGACCGAAGTTGAGTTGGCCGACATTATTTACCGTTATGGTGAAGAGCGTCACAGCCGACGGCTGGCAAAGGCCATTGTGGAGAAACGCAAGCAGGAGCCGTTTGAAACCACCGGGCAGCTTGCAGGGCTGATGAGGCGGGCGATGCCAGGGCCGAGGGGGCGGATTGATCCAGCCACTCGTGTGTTTCAGGCTTTGCGAATTGCGGTGAACGACGAGCTTGGAGAGCTCGAACGTCTCTTGGAACAGGCTCAGAACTGGATTCGGCCGGGCGGTCGATTTGTTCTGATTACATTTCATTCACTGGAAGACCGGATGGTCAAGCACGCGCTTCGGGATAACCCGGAATGGCAGGTTCTGACGAAGAAAGTGGTGATTGCCACTGATTCGGAACAGGCTGTGAATCCACGTTCCCGAAGTGCCAAGCTAAGGGCGGCCCTGCGATGTCCAACGACGACCGATGGAATGATGAATCCATGAATAACGACGATCAATACCAGGATTCCGATTCCTATGAACAAGCCGATTATGGTGCTTCAGAAGGAGACCATTATGACGCCGCCATGGACGAGGAAGTTCAGCAGAATCGGCGTGGTGGTGGTGGAGGCTTAGGAGATCTTGCTCCGCGTGAAAGCCGTAAGGAACGGCGTCGCCGGCTGGCAATGGAGCAGCAGAATTCGCCTGATGACGGATCCTACGACGAACCTTCTCCGCAGGCTGAAGCTGGAACGGGTTATTCAGATCCACATGCGACTTATTCGGCAGAGCCTGAGCCTCACGATGAGCATCCTGTTGAACCGGCTGGCCCGAAGACTCCGAGGTTTGGATTCCTCAAAAATCTGATGGTACGCAGTAAAATAGACGCCGAAACGACAGAATCCGATCCTTTGGACGCGTCTGTTCATGAAGCTGCACCAGAGCCGATTGCATTACCAATGAATGCGGTGATTGATCCAGAGATGCTTGCTGAGTACGGGCTTGACGCGAATACATTGGTATCCATGGGTGTTGATCCATCGACGCTGCCTCAATTCGACGAAGAATTTCTCACGGAACTGGGGATTAATCCGCAGATTGTGATTGATATTCTGAGGCGTCAGGCTGCGGCTGAATCGGTACCGGGCAAGCGTAAATTTGATACATCCAAAGCTTCGTGGGGCAGGCGTTTAGGGGTGGCCAAGCGATGGGCCCCGGCAGCGGCGGCCCTCACGGGTTTGACTGCCACAGGCGCGATCTGGTTTATGGCTGGTGGAGAGGAAGTTAAAGCGATTCCTGAAGTGAAGACGCAGCAGCTTGCAGGGGCTGAGGCGGAAGCTCGGACCAAGGAAGCGATTGCCAAGGCGGACTCAGGAGAATTAGAGCCGGAAGAGAAGCAGGCTGAGCCTATGACGCCGGAAGCCTTGCCGGTCGCGGCTGTTGCGCCGCCGAATGAAAATCTTCCAGGATTGCCAGGTGCAGAGGCAGCACCGCCGATTGCATTGGCTTCAGCGGAGCCAGTGGGATTGCCTCCGATGCCTCTTGAAACGGAGAAACTGAAAGATCCAAAAGATCTGCCGCCGATGACGGATTTACCAGCTCTGCCGGGGGTTGGAGATGCTCCGCCTCTGCCAGGATCGGCTGCGGAGAATGGGCTACCCGTGGCAGATGCGAAGCCACCTGGAGTGGATTTGCCTGTTCAGCCGGAGCCTCCAAAATCGACGGACAAGACGAATATTCTGCCACCTGTGGCTGCTGGAATTGGTGCAGCAGCACTTGCAGCGGATTCTTTGTCGAGCCCGAAATTGCCTGAGACTCCACCGATTGGAGAGACGCCGAAGGTGGCTCTTGAGGCTCCTCCAAACGACCTTCCACCTCTCGGAAATGTTTCAGAACCGCCTAAATCTACACTTGCTGAACCACCTGGGTTGCCTCCGTTGGGCGCTGAACCGCCGTCGGTTAAATCTGTACCGGTCGATGGATCGAAGGCCACCGCGGCAGTGGCAGGTATAGCAGCAGGTATTGGGCTCGATAAAATTGTCAAAAAGCCGGATGCAAATGTAAATACAAATGCAAAGCCGGCTGAGGTCAAGCCTGAGGAATCATTGCCAAGTTTAGGCGCTCAACCGCATGTCGATCTCCCAAAGGCAGCGGAACTTCCGAAAAAGCCTGAAGTTCTGGGTGGTTCGGCGGCATTGGTTGCAGAAAAATCATCAGATGCGCCAATTTCAGGGGCGGTGCGGGAGCCTGTTTCGAGTTTAAATAAAAACGCAGTTCCTGACTCGATGAAGACTGAACCGGCGAATGTTCAGGCGGGTGGGACGGCGACTCATGCTGGTTTGCCTGAAGCCAAGGCTGATTGGCCGACGATTCCGAATGGTCGGGGCCGAGTGTTGAGGTCGATCGCAGGCTCATCAGCCAGCGGCGGTTCGCAGGCATTGGCGGCGGCTGCAGGGGTTGGAGGAGGCATGGCGATTGCCAGCCTGGGGAACAGAAATGACCGTGCGACGGCGGCTTCGTTTGATCCATCGCAAGGTTCATCTGGGTCTGAAATTGCGCCTATCAAGCATCTGGTACAATCGGGCGAGAATTTCTGGACCATTTCCCGCGATTACTATGGTTCAGGGCGTTATTACAAAGCCCTTTGGTCAGCGAATCGCAATCAGGTTGCGAAGATTGATCAATTGCATGTGGGCGATACGATACGAATTCCAGCCATGGAATATCTTGATAAATCATTGATTGAGACTCCAGGGGTAGCGAAAAGCAAGCGTCAGGGCTCTGGGAATGGCGATGAAAATCCGCCAGAAGTGGCCCGGTCGCTGGATAATCGGGCAGTACGGACTGGAAATGATATTGAATCAAGGCCAACTGAGCAGGAAACGCCTGCCAGCAGGCCTAAGGCGAGCAAGTTGCCAGCAGCTGAAGAGCCTGTGAATGATAAGGAAATTGTATCTCAGCCGTTAGGCGAGACGGCATCTAAGTCTTCTGCTCCACGGCACAGGGTTCAGCCTGGAGAGACTTTGAGAACGATCGCCCGCGACCGTTTGGGCGATGCCCGTCGTGGGGATGAAATTGTGGCTCTTAATGCGGATATTCTCGAAAGTACACGGTCACCAATTATTCCCGGGCAGGTTTTGAAATTGCCGGCTGGGAGTAAGGATGATTAAATTGCTGGCAAAGTGGCGCCCGGTTTCGGTGGATTTTCTTGAGCAGAAACCTGGGCTAGTGCTCCCTCAAGTCAAGATTGTTGGGTTGAGGGCAGTAGGCATGTCCTCTGGACATCCATAAACCCGGAAACCCTGATCTTCGGGCTCCGGAGGAGACACCTAAGCAAATCAACAAATTTTTAAGGCTTGAGGGGGCAATAGGTAAGCATCGGCAAGCTGAGATTCGATTTCGTTGATTTTCTTGAGCAGAAACCGGGGCTAGCGCCAAGCCCGGCTAGGTAATCATCGGCAAGCTGACAATCTATAACCGGGGCTAGCGCCAAGCCCGGCTAGGTAAGCATCGGCAAGCTGAGATTCGATTTCGTTGATTTTCTTGAGCAGAAACCGGGGCTAGCGCCAAGCCCGGCTAGGTAATCATCGGCAAGCTGAGATTCGATTTCGTTGATTTTCTTGAGCAGAAACCGGG
>Ga0208720_1000368_pt1 | contig 11563 bp, 6 predicted proteins | sample LakMenEpi20Apr10_FD_150716 | JGI IMG/M metagenome (GOLD analysis project Ga0208720, IMG submission 150716) | Freshwater microbial communities from Lake Mendota, WI - 20APR2010 deep hole epilimnion (SPAdes) | ecosystem: Environmental > Aquatic > Freshwater > Lake > Epilimnion/Euphotic zone ...
ATGTTGTGTGTGGCGAAGCTTTGCTGGTGGCCTATCTGAGGCCCAGCAATATTGATGGCTGCAAGCACACGAGGGCGATCCTCAAGCTCCTGACTCAGAAAATGCAGGCCGCATGGCCGAATGTGAAGATCACGATTCGCGCCGATAGCGGATTTTGTCGCTGGAGACTTCTGCGATGGTGTGATTCCCATGGTATTGGCTACGTGATTGGAATGGCTGGTAATCCAGTCCTTAAAAAAATGGCTGTGGGATTGATAGAAGATGCCGAACGGCTTTTTGACAGGACCCAGACCAAGCAGAGATTATTTTCGACGGTGTATTATGGTGCTGGCAAGTGGGATCGGAAACGGCGTGTGATTGTGAAGGCCGAGCACACGGAGAAAGGCTCGAACCCGCGTTTTGTGGTGACCAATGTTCCGGGGGATGCGGAGTATTTGTACGACGAAATCTATTGTCAGAGAGGCGAGATGGAGAATCGGATCAAGGAGCAGCAATTGGGATTATTTGCGGACCGGACGAGTTGCAAGCGGTTTTTGGCAAATCAGTTTCGAGTTTTGTTGAGCGCAGCGGCATATGTTCTGATGGAGCGATTGCGACGCAATGGGCTGGCAGGTACGGAACTGGCGAAGGCCCAGGTGGGAACGATTCGGCTGAAGTTGATGAAAGTGGCATCAAAGGCTGTGGTAACGGTTCGGCGGGTGGTTTTTCAGATGTCGAGCAGTTACCCGTATCGGGAATTATTTGAGAAGGTTTTAAAGAATCTGGAAGGAGTCAGACAGACCGTGCCAGAACCACCTTCATAAAAGCCGGGAAAACCTGAAAAACAGAGGCTCCTGAAGGTGGGGGTCAGGGGGAAGCTTTGCGCAAAAACAGGGTTTCCAGCAGGAAAACGGATTGATTACATAAGAGATTGTTGATGTGTTTGCGAATCAAGTACTCATGAAATATACGGGCTAAGGGCCGTTCTCGTCTGTTTCAAGGAGAGTCGGCGTTACGTTTGGTCAGAACTTGCTCGGTTTGGATCAGATCGGCCTTGATCGAGACAATCGATTCGCAAACTTGCAGATATGCCTTAATCAATAGACTATTTGTCGGATCCATCGAGGCTTCCTGCTTTAGTCTTTCAGCGGTTTCTTCCAAGGCCCGAAGCGTCAATCGCTTTCGTTCGATGTCGGGTTGGGTAACCTGCCTTGGGGTTGGAATTACAACCGAGTTGGAATTTAATTTCGAGTCGGAGAGTTTACTTGTTTCGGCGCTCAGTGCGGCTCTGGAATCGGCGAGTTCCGGCAAAGGAATTTCGATAGTGCCGATTGCAAATGCATTTGAGGAATTGAGAGGAATTTGCAAATTATCGAGTGTGTTCTTACCTGACTTGAGAAGATAGACCTTTCCAGACCAATCTCCAACAACGATATGAGAAGGACTTGTCGCAAGTTTGGTCGGAATATCGTTGATTGGTCCGAATTCCGCAATCTTTTCTGCAGAAGCGTTCCAGATTCTGATCATGCGATCCCGGCCAGTGCTGACAAAATCACCGGTTGATGTGACGCCGAGGCCCGTTACACCTTGCTGATGTGCAAGCCATTTATGACTCTCCTTCCCGGAATGGAGATCCCAGACCCGGATGGTTCCGTCCTCACTGGCTGAAGCCAGGCGATCACCTGATGCATCCCACGCAAGCGAAGTAATTCCCTTGGTGTGCCCGCGGAGGGTCAGAAATTCTTTGCCGGATCTGGATTCCCAGACAAACAGGCCGCCAAAACGATCGCCAGCCGCCAGCAGAAGAGAGTCCGGACTGAAGGATGTCGAAAGAACCCAGTCGGTCGGTTTTCGAAGGGTGTGGATGAGTTTGGCATCCGGCAGAGTGTAAACCTTGACTGTTTTGAGCGGGCCACCGACAACCATGAGTTTCCCATCGGAGGAGAGATCCGCAGTGATAATCGCTTCGGAATCGTCTCGCACCTCCGCCAGGCGTTTCCAGTCCTTCGTATCGAAAAGCACAGCCGCACCGGAGTCGGCCCCTACACCGCCGGCTGCGATCAGCCGTTGACCGTTTGCATGAAATGCCAACGAATGAACCTCGCCCTCGGGAAACTCAATTTGCCCTTTTGGTTTTCCGTTGGCCAGGTCATATAAATGAATCGACTTGACAGCCGGCAGTGCGATGAGGCCGAGTTCGGTACTCACGGCGACCGCTGTCACTGCAGTCGCTGCCGTCATGGGCTGAAAAGGCTTAAGACCAGTCGGAGTTTGCCGTTCTCTGCCCGTATCAGCAGCGCCTTGTCGAGACGTTGTCATATTCGACCCTGCTTTCTCAACGGCTCCACGGTCGATCCATGTACGGATCAATTCGATCTCGGAAGCCGGAATTTTGGGCGAATTCGGGGGCATCGAAGGCTCTTCAATTTGTGCTGTCAAGGTAAAAAGCAGGCTATCTGCGGAATTTCCTGGAACGATGGCAGGGCCTGAGATTCCACCATGCATGATGCCATCGAAAGTGCCGACTTCGAATTCGCCACGGGGTTGATCACCTCCATGACATTTGCCGCACCGCTTGATCAGAATCGACTTGATCGAGCCGTCGTAGGTCGGAACGTTCTCCTGAGACATGCTATTCACAGGAGCCAGCATCAGCAGAATTATGGCGTAGCGAAGCGATGTAAACATGAGAACCTGATCATCTGTTAAAGAGAAATTCGTTGGTATTGAGCAAGGCCCAGAATAGGTCTTCCAAGCCGATTTGGGGATCACCCGATTGAGCCAAAGCCGCCTTGATCTTTTCGGATTCGGATCGTGACGGGCGACGCCCCAGACACCGAAGATACAAAGCCGTGGCCACTGCGTTCGGATCGCCCAACTGTTGCACCAGTTTCGGAACAACCGTGCCCGAGCTGATTTTTCCACCCGTGGTTTCGCCGTTGAGCAGGTGCAGAGCTTGTGATAAGGTAGGTGAATTCTTGACGTTGCAGGTGCAGGCGGTCTCGCGTTCGCTCCTGCCGAATGTCGACAAGAAGTAATTTTGGGCCGCTCCGTCCGGAATTCGAATCGCCCGACCCCCTTCTGGCAAACCACGATAACTATCGGTGGTTCCGGTGACTTGATTGATGCAGTCCAGGAGAATTTCGGCCCGCATTCGCCGCGCCGTCTGCCGGCTGAAATTCCGATTGTCCAGCAGATTGGTTTCGTTTCTGGACGTCTGTCGCTGATAAGTCTTGGAGAGACAAATCTCTCGAGCAAGCCTTTTCACGTCAAATCGGTATTCGACAGCTTTTCTTGCAAGCAGATCAAGCAATTGCGGATTACTCGGAGGATTGCTCACGCGTGAATCGTCCACTGGCTCGACAATGCCAATCCCGAAGAAATGAGCCCAGACAATATTACCGAAATTACGCGCGAATGCTGGGTTGTCAGGGGTTGTCAGCCATGTCGAGAGTACATTTCGATAATCGGTTCCCGGGGGAATCTTTGCTTCATCGCCGCCGAGAAACTTTGGTTTGACCGATTTCGAGGTCACCGGATGGGAAATTCCCCCTTCGGACGTGTTGAAGATAGTCAACTCTCGCGGGTCCATGGCTCCCTTGTACCCGACCCGACTGAAGAAGGCGGCGAAACCGTAGTAGTCATCCATCGTCCAGCGGTCAAACGGGTGGTTGTGACACTGGGCACACTGGATTCGCGTTCCGAGAAAGACCTGAGCAACGTTCTCGGCCAGAATTTGAGGTGAAGTCTCGGTTTGAAAATAGTTCACCGGTGGATTATCGAACGACCCACCCACCGCAGGTATCAATTCACGAACTATGGAATCGATCGACTCGCCTTTGCTGATTCGTGAACGCAGCCATCCATCGTAGGATTTCAACGCTTTGTCGCTGATCCCGTTGGTAGTGCGGATCTGAAACAATTCTGCCCATTTCATGGCCCAGAGATCACCAAAATCCGGTCGGCTGATCAGTTTGTCCACCAACTTTTCCCGCTTATCAACCGATTGGTCTGCCATGAAAGAGTCATACTCGGTCTCGCTGGGAAGCAGTCCGATCAAATCGATATAGGCACGACGTAAAAATGTTTCATCGTCGCAGAGGCCTGAGGGCCGGATATGAAGTTTGTCGAGCTTTGCCAGGACCAGATTGTCGATCTCGCCTGCTTTGGGATCAACGCTCTTTTCAAATGGCTTACCCGATCGAACGATAATGGCCGATCCTTCTGTGAATTTGTCGAATCTGGCCATGATGAACGCCTCACCCGGCCCTGTGGCCGTCAGTAGACCTGATTCGCCGACCTTGGCGGCGGACTCGTTGTTACAAACGAAAACCGAAAATCGTGTGACGTCCAAGTCGGTTCCATCCGAGTACCGAGCACGCACGACCAGACGATGTTTTAAGCCTGGATTGGCAAAAACGGCTTCTTTCGGATAGACATCAATTCCAACAAGAACTCTGCTCTCGGCCGGATCTGTCGGCGCGGATTGGTCCAGCCACGTAGTCAAGATCTTATAACTTTCCGAGTCTGGTTCGACACGCATCCCACCGGTATGCGGCACGCGACCGGTTGACTTGTTCAACAGCAGACAGTTTTCGGGCGAAGCAAGATTCAATCGGCGGCCGCCCATCTCGCGGGTGATTCGGAAATAATCACCCTCCGGGTCATATCCGAAAAGTGACAGACGGAATCCATCCTTGCCGGAAGCGGCACCATGGCATTTTCCGGTATTGCAGCCCGCACGGGAAATCACAGCCATCACGTCGTTTCGAAAGGAGAGGGGTAGAACCTTCTGAGCATCGCTCACCTGAACTGGTATCTTTACTGCCCTTGAGCGATAAATAACTGTCAAATTGGCTTTACCATCGGCAAGAGGGGCCAGAAAGCCATTTTTGATACTGGCAATGGGGGGATCGAGATTGAAATTGCTGGCATCAGTCACATCCAGACCGCTTCCATCGGCGAAGATGGCCTGCACGACCAGCCCCTGCCTGTCTCGGGCATGAGTCAGGCTGACCTGGGTCGGGAAGACCTCGATTTTCACCGGTTCCGGCCCGCCAGGCGGCAACATCGTAAGTAGACCGCAGAGAAGCGTTTGGAATGCAAACATCGGGTTTATTTCCTTGGAGTATGTGATTTGCCTGATTCAAGCCGTAAAGATTCCAGTGGGCTCAGCGTCTTGCCGTTGGCATCGAGGCGAAGCTCTCCTTGCCCAACAATCCGGATTACCGAACCCCGGCCCACGCGGTAAACCCGCTCCAGCCCATCACCGGATTCCACCAATTCACAAGAGAGGGAAGTTGATTCTCCGGTCGGCGTCGTCTTGTCCGCCTCGATTTCAAATTCGACCTGAGCCGCGTCGCTTACCACTTGGACCGAGCTGGATGCGACACGGGGGGGGCAGGCCCGAGAGTCGTGCGGTAAATCGACTGCCAGGGCGATGATTCTGATCGAATCGACAAATAACTCGTGCTTTCCTACCGGCTTCGCAAATGACGGGATCTATCGAACCGGTCAACAATACTGGCACTGTTTCAAGGCTCATCAGCTTGGAGCAGACCGGTATAAACGAGGCGGATTCCGCCGATCGCTTTCGGGAGGCCATCGCCCCTGGTGTGCCAAGACCATTCATACCGACGGAGAGTGAATCGCGGTCACCTCGACCACGACGGGGTGGCCCGGCTTCAGCAACGATCGGCCACGCACCCGGTTGTGCTGAAAGACTAACTGAGAGCAAGAACTTGGCTTCGCTCTGGTCTGCTGGCACAAGGATACTGGTGGGTGCCTCCACGCCCGGGGGAAGACAGGGAAGAGATATCTCGACTGGGCCCTGAAAACCCGATTTTCGCCGGACTTGAACTCGCATCTCATGTCGACTGTCTGGAACCAAGGCAGTCTTCAAAGGGACGATTTCTACTTCGACCGGCGACGCATCGACAACGCATAACGGCAAACGAGCGCTTTTTGTTGTATGAATTTCGGTATCGCCAGGTCCTCCCACCAGCACGGTTCGCTGTTCAAAAGAACCCGAAATCGTTCGACCTTCGGAACGCGCCACTGGTTCTGGACTCACCAGTGTCGCTCCTGTCACGGCGTTCTCGGAAGCTTCCCAGACGACCGGTACTAAATACTCATTCCTGGGAATAGTCGCACCTTCCAGCGAAACCCCGGCAGGCAATCCGGAAACGGCCATACGAACCTCATCGTCAAATCCATCCCGACTCACACCCAGATACTTTAAGATCCGGCCACCACGAGGTATAGTCACAATTTCCTCTTCCACGCTTCGACGGTTCCGTGCTGCTTGAAACAACGTCATCCGCTTTGGAGGCGCGTCGACTTCGATCCGGTAACTGTGAAACGGACCACCGTTGCCACGTTTATCACGAACCTCAACCTTATAAAACCCAGATTCGAGCAGTTTTGCGACGATACGGCTGTCGTGGGATAAATCGTCATCGTTGGATGCGATCAGCTTGCCGGATGGGTCACGTAAAGAGAGCACCGTATCGGTCAGCGCTCCAAGGCGTGCCGCAAACGATTCAAGCCGAACGAGGTCGCCAGCAACAGCTTTGAAAGAATAAACATCACGCTCCCCAGCCTGATCAATGGTTCCATTGAAAGCCACCGGCCAAACGGAAGGTTCGCTGACAATCTTTCCGGAAGTTGCATGTGCAAACTCCATGACATCGGGGAACGGCGAAATTCGAAAAGGGATTGGGGAGGGTGCCGAGTTGCTAAGAAAAAATAACGATTCCCGAGTTTCAGCAGTCAGATCGATTGAGATCATTTCGGATTTGCCAAGATGATCCAGCAATTTCAATTCTTTCCGACGACCGGCCTCTCCCCCCAACGGGAAGACCCCGTTTGGTCTGGGAAAAGAGCCGACACACAAGAGATAACGATAATCATCGGCACCCTCGCGGGTCGCATGGACGACCTCGATACGGTACTCACCATCCTGTGAGGCCTCGAAATTCAGGAACGGATCCTGGCGGGTCAGGGGGGTGTCATCGATTTCCAAGATCAACTTGCCAAGCGGGTCGAACAGCTTTAACTGCGTATCGGTCAAGCCGTAGCCCAGTCTGATGCCGACCACCTCAACGCTTACACGCTCACCACGCTTAAGCTTCAAGAGATAGCGATCCGGTGCGGACGCGTTGATGATCCCAGAAACCGTTATTCCGTTAGGAATGGATATCGCACTCTCAGCGTCTCGCTTCTCAACAAGCACGGGGAATGGCACAACCCAGAACGTCTTGAGCGGCGAGACACCCTGAGCCGAGGCCGCCCTGATCGCAACTTCTCCGAGTGCACACTCAGTTCCAGCCCGAAAAATGGCAACAAGATGATTGTCGTCGGTTGATCGGACGGATTCGCATACCAACCCGACGCGATCAAAAAGCAGCTTGCCAACACCTTTCAGACCAGTCCCGCGCATGGAGAGTTCAAACCGGTTGCCTCGCTGACCAGCGGCCGGTTCAATGGATTCAATCACGGGTGGCCCGGCGAATGATTTACCGATTGTGCAAGTCAGAAGAAGGACAATCCAGAAGCGATTCATCGATCGATGCTCCGGCAGTGATGGTACTACAGATCAAGCCAGCAATTGCTTCACGATTTTACCGTTCATGACGATCTGTTGAGGGCGATTGCCGGGCGACATCAGGTCTTTGCTGGCGTCGATTCCCATCAGGTGGTAAATAGTATGGGCATAATCCTCAACAGAGAGAGGACTTGCCGAGGGCTCGGCGGCGAGGGCATCGCTCGAACCATGCACCAGGCCACGCTTTACTCCACCACCAGCCATCATGATGCTGAAAACACGCGGCCAGTGATCTCGTCCGCCACCGGAATTGACTTTGGGAGTCCGACCGAATTCGCTGTTGACCAAGACCAGAGTGCTCTCCAGCAGCCCCCGGCGATCAAGGTCGGTGATCAGTCCAGCCAGCGCGATGTCAAGAATCGGCATCTGGGTTTCAATCCCGCGATAATGGAAGGCGTGCGTATCCCAGGCACCGAATGTCACTGAGACAAATCTTGCCCCAGCCTCAATCAAACGCCGAGCGATCAGAAATCGGGCCGCGCCGCCGTTCCGGAACGCCAGAGGTCCCGTCAGACCGCTCATTCCGTACAGCTTTCTCATCTCCTCGGACTCGGATTTCAGGCTGAATGCGTTCCTGACCGATTCCGACGACAGCATTTCATAGGCACGCTGGTAAAAACTGTCCATTGAAACCAGGTCGTCCTCACTCTGGGTTTTGACAAAGTGATCGTCGACAAGCGCTTTCCATGACTTCCTCCGCTCGAATCGCGAATCATCGATCCCTCGGGGTAACGACAAGTCACGAACCGAGAAGTTCGGTCGGCCCGGATCGGTACCCAACGCGAATGGACCGAACTGATTGCTCAAGTAGCCGCTTCCCAGAAATTGGCTGCCAGCCGTTGGGACCACGATGTAGGGCGGCATTCCGGCTCGCACACCCAATTGTTGAGCCGTCACGCTACCCATGCTCGGATAGACCAGAGCTGGACTGGGGCGATAACCGGTGAACATGCTGTGCTCACCTCGACTGTGATCCACCTCCGTGTGTGTCATGGACCGGACGATCGTCAACTTGTCAGCGACTTGTGCCATACGGCTCATATGTTCACTGAAAAAGAGACCCGGCAATCTCGTCTGAACTGGCTTGAGAATGCCTCGATACTCCTCCGGTGCGTCCGGTTTGGGATCGAAGCTATCCATATGAGGGAAGCCACCCTGCAAATAGATATGAATCACCGACTTTGCCTTGGGCTCCGAACGAGGACGACCCGATTGCGCCGCCTCGATCCGGAGCATGTCGGCCAGGGTCAGACCAAGCCCGCTGATCGCTCCAACCCTGAGAAAATCTCGACGCGATCGCTTGAAATGAGCCGGATCCGCATGCCAAGTTCCAACCTCTGGTTTACGATTCATCGCTTTTTCTCCTCGTTTCGTGAGACGACCGGCCTGACGGTCGATTGAGCCTTGGGTGCTGTGAAGTTCACTTCCAGTTGTGGACGTTGGCGAACGTCGTCAAACTCGGATGTGTAGAAGTCCCAGCCGTTACCGCCTGTATTGATGTAAACCCAACCATGATTCGCCCGGCCATCGGCCCATGCCTGAACGGCATCCGTGACCTCAAAATTGATCGAAGATACGCTCGCGGAGATCTTGCCGAAAGTGAATCCGTCCTTCTGAGGAAGCGCCTCTTGGCCGTCTGCTGAGATCCCTGCTGCCAACGAAGCCCAGGTCGAAGTCGATTTCCACGGCACCAAAATTCGGTGCAGATACACCGTGGTTCCCTCATCAAAAGCACTAATACGCAATTGTGCAGAGTGAATGGCCGAACCTGGTGGAATCTGATTCTCGCCAGATCCGACGATGCCGTCAAATCGAAGCAAAACCTGACTTTCCCCACCGTCATTGTCAGCATCTGAACTCGCGTTCGGATTCCCGTTCAGACACGTGTGCGGAGACACGGCCCAGATCTCCAGGTCCACCGTCCCCTTGTAGCCAGTCACGCCGTCTTGAAAACGTAACGTCCTGACCGCTGGTTCTTGAGCTTTGGCATTCATGCCTGTTTCAAGCACCAAATTCATCATGATCACGAAAAACCCACGTACCCAAAACGACATCTCTGTTGCTCCCAAACTCTATTGACATGGGTAACTTATATAACCGTAACGTTAAAGCATCGTTAAGATGACATGCGATTTCTGTTAAACATGGCTGGCTGGCACAAGAGGAAGTCCTGCCTCTTGGCAGGGGCTCTTCCACTCTCTGACTGATGAGCCGCCAGCCTCGACATGTGCCACGCAGACTTCAGCCAGAGTTGGTTCCACTGTAACAGCAGTCAAGAGCTCAACCTGCACCGGATCAGACAGATAATTGCGTTCGACAATCAGCGTACCGTCACGGTCAAGAAATATGGCAGGCTTGGGCCTTATTTTTTAGAACGATGCAAATCGACTTGGTATAACATGTTACATGCGTATTGACTGAAAGAGCGAAAACCGCCCGGTCTGGGGACCGGGCCTACAGAAATCCACTTCTGAGCGTGATTGGGGTTTAGATGCTCATTTCCATCGTGCAATATCCGGGCGAGTCGTTTATGAGGATCAAGTCCAGTCCTTTAGTTCATTTTAGACATTCCCAAGTCGCCCATTTCTGATACCCTCGGGTCCACTGGACGGTCTGCAGGCGAACATTTTGGGCAGATTTTCAGAAAATCTTCTGGGTATGTAAGTTCTTTGATTCCATTGGTTTGCCAGAAATTTCCTGGTGTGATCGAGGAAAAACCTGTAACCATTTTCAGAAAATCGCGAACGTTTTGGTCATTTTTCTGTCTTTATATGGTCTCAGCACTCGAACTATCTATTTTCGTTGTGGTGCTGTTCTGGTCGACCAACCCGGTGGGCCTTCAAGTGATCCATGTGATGGGTCGCGCCTGCCGAATGATCGGCTGAAGTGAATGTAAGTCTCCTTAAATTCCGTATCGAAGTGAAAGGGATATCAACCATGCGTTCGAGCCTTCAAGTAATGATTATCACGTTTCTGATATGCATCGCTTCAAATACTTTGTCGCTTGGAGCAGATATGCTTTATGTGACAAACTATGGAGGTGTAGGTGATATTGGACGTGTAGGGAAATATACGACAGATGGTATGACCATCAATAGTAGTTACATCACCTCTCTGATCAATTACCCAACAGACGTCGCTCTTGATTCTAGTGGAAATATTTACACAGCGCATCACGGGACTGGAGTTGTGATAAAAACAGATCCGACAGGTAATAACTCTGTGGTATTTATTGATTTGAATAGCTCAGACAGGGAGATCGCATTTGATAGCCAAGGCAATTTTTATACGAATTACTATGTATGGCCATCTGGTGCCACAGGTCCGACGGGGACTATTAATAAATACGACTCAACCGGCGCTTTGCTAAATGCTCAGTTAATCTCAGTGCCTAATGGATATCTTGGCATAAACAATTTTTCTTTTGATAGCCAAGATAATCTGTATGTAAACTATTCGATTCCAATTGGAACGACTAACAAAGCAAGTATCATCAGCAAATATGATAGCAATGGAAACTTGCTGAATGGGAATTATGTCACAGGCCTTGGACCCTGGGCTGGAGAAATCGTTTTTGACAAACAAGGAAACATGTTAGTGGTTGATTGGAACGTTGTAAATAAATACAACCCACAGGGTGTTGGCATGGGTGTTTTTGCCACAAATACAGGTGTCGACAAAGGAGGGATTGGGATGGCGATAGACTCGAACGACAATATTTATTTATCAAACCTTTACGACCGTTCAATCAGTAAATTTTCATCGTCAGGAGCGATTATTAGCCAGAGTTTTATTACTGGCTTAAATAATCCGAGAGGCCTTGCAATTCAGCCAGCATCTGTCCCCGAACCCTCTACCTATGCCCTGGCCACCATCGCCTCTGTCCTGATGGCATTGTCCGTACGGCGGCGGAATCGAAGCAAGGTCTGTTTGATTGATTTGTAAGTTGGCAGAAAGAAATAAAAAATACCCACCCGG
>Ga0208720_1000370_pt1 | contig 11531 bp, 10 predicted proteins | sample LakMenEpi20Apr10_FD_150716 | JGI IMG/M metagenome (GOLD analysis project Ga0208720, IMG submission 150716) | Freshwater microbial communities from Lake Mendota, WI - 20APR2010 deep hole epilimnion (SPAdes) | ecosystem: Environmental > Aquatic > Freshwater > Lake > Epilimnion/Euphotic zone ...
TTGAAACTGAATTTGCATCGTCTGATTGGAAAGATCTCGAGATTGCTGGGGCGAACAAGCAGCGCCCACTCATGGCTTCTACAGGGGTCAAGGACACTACATTGCCGGACACTTTGTATGTGACTGAGTTGATCGCACCAGAGCTTGTAAACACCATGCCTGAGGCCACCATGGAGGCAGTATTTGACCACGGTGTCATCTCCCCCGACACCATCACTGGAGAATACGCGAACTCCAGAGCTGTTCTCGCGGAACTTAGTGAGCTGGGTATCTCATACGACGAGGTTGTCGCTTTGCTGGAGTCCGAAGGAGTCGAAAAGTTTGTTGCCTCTTGGAATGACCTTCTAGACACCGTATCGAAGGCGCTGCAAGGTAACTAATGAACTTTGAAGTCGCAACAAGGGGTGCGTCAGCGGCAGCGGTTGAACTCTTTGTACCGGAACTAGTTCGCGAGAAAATTGCCAGCAGAATCTTCGGCAAGGACCACACCATTTGGGGCCCAGAAGCTGAGGCCGAGTCTTTTATTCGTCTTGGCTGGGTCGATGCCGCTAGCGAGTCTCTAGAGCTACTCCCAGAACTAAGCGCCCTTAGAACAGAACACCAAGGTAAAGGGCTCTCTAGAATCGTGCTCTGTGGAATGGGCGGTTCCTCACTAGCACCAGAGGTCATTGCAGCAACTGCTGGTGTTGAGTTGGTTGTTTTGGACTCTACTTACCCTTCCCAAGTGAGTGCAGCCTTGTCGAAGGATCTTGCTCGAACCATCGTTGTCGTCTCCTCTAAGTCTGGTTCAACCGTGGAGACCGATTCGCAAAAACGTGCATTCGAGGACGCATTTGATCGCGCAGGCATAGATAAGACCGAAAGAATCATTATTGTTACCGACCCAGGATCCCCGATGCAAAAACAAGCCACAGCAGATGGTTATCGTATTTTTCTTGCAAACCCCAGCGTCGGAGGAAGATTCTCCGCTCTTACAGCCTTTGGGGTTGTTCCATCGATCCTTGCAGGCGTTGACATGCAACCAATCCTTTTGGATGCGGTTGCCGCCGCAGATGTCTTGTGCCGTGATGAACCAGGAAATCCTGGCATAGTTCTAGGGGCGGCCATGGCCAGAAGCGCATCAAGTGTTGGCTTCAAGGACAAAATGGGGATTGCTTCGATTAGTAATCAAATCGTAGGCCTTGGAGATTGGATGGAGCAGCTCATTGCCGAGTCCACAGGAAAAATTGGTCGTGGTGTTCTACCGATTGTTCTTGATCGTAACTCCCCTGAACTCAAGACGCTTGCAGATGACTTTTTAACAGTGGGACTTGTTGACAAGGTGTCCGAGGGCGATTTTGATATTGCAGTGTCTGGTTCTCTAGGCAGCCAACTTCTTCTATGGGAGGTAGCAACAGTTGTCGCAGCCAAGCTACTTGGAGTGAATCCATTCGATCAGCCAGATGTTGAGTCCGCAAAGGTTGCGTCCCGTGCTTTCTTGGAGAACAAATCAGCTAACCAAAGTTCCCTGTTTACAGAATCTGGAATTGAAGTGTTTGCAAGAAACTTGGACTTAGGGCCTAGCTCAACACTCCGAGAAGCACTTCGCTTGTTCTTAGCTTCGGCAGACAAAGACAGTTACTGCGCCATACATGCCTATCTCGACCGGAATCGCGATGTTGCCTATGAGAAACTTCGAGGCGTGATTGCGGGATTTTCAGCTAGGCCAACGACTTTTGGTTGGGGTCCTAGGTTTCTACACTCCACCGGTCAGTACCACAAGGGAGGTCCCGCCCAAGGAGTTTTCTTGCAGCTAATAGGCACGGGGGAAGAGGACGTTCCGGTTCCTGGACGTGATTTTGGTTTTGCTGAACTTATGAACTCCCAAGCAGTTGGAGATGCGAACGTCTTGTCGTCGGCGGGAAGGCCAGTTCTAGCTCTCCGCTTCGCTGATAAAGAAAACGCCCTAGCTCTAATCCAAGAGCTTATTGAAGCTAACTAATCTTTCGGAATTACTTCTTCTTAGCGACCTTTGATGCGCTCTTTTTAACAACAATCTTCTTTGCAGTTGCCTTTGCCTTCGGTGCTGCTTTAGCGGCTTTTCTAACAACCTTGGCTGGTGCTGACTTCTTAGCGGTGGGTTTTTTTGCAACTGGCTTCTTGGCAATTGGCTTGGCAGCTTTCTTGGCCACAGCCTTTACTACCTTGGCAGGCTTGACCGGTTTGACGGGTTTAACGGCCTTTGCTGCTTTAGCTTTTTCAGCTGCCATCTTTGCTGCCAGAGCTTTTGCTGCTGCTGTTCGGGCAGCTTCTTCCTTGAGCTGCTTCTTTGCAGCTTCGGCAAGTTTCGCCCTTCGGTCCTTGATTGAAGAAAGTGCCTCGTCAAGAAGTGCTTTTGCCTCATCTGAAGTCCGGCGCTCTTTGACGTAAGCCAAGTGAGTTTTGTATGGTTCGTGCTTCAAGATCTCTGGCGGGTTCTTTTTGTCTTGTCCAGCTGGGAGGCCACAGTTCGGGCAGTCAATCATGTCGGGTATTTCAGCTGGGTCTACATGAGCTGCGAACTGGGGACTCTGAGTGTGTCCGTTTATGCAGTAGTAATGACGCTCAACTCTTTCGGACTTGAATCCGCGGTATTGCTCACCCATTGGACCCGCGCCAACACGAGAGCCTCTTATTGCTGATCCTCCGCTTGACAAATTTCCCCCTAGAACCCAAACCTGGTGAACAGACCAAGTGCAATGACTGAACCAACCCAAACAAGGCCCAAGATGATGGTGATGCGATTCAGGTTTCTCTCAGCTACACCAGAAGAGGAAACGTTAGTAGTGACTCCACCACCAAACATGTCTGAAAGTCCGCCACCTCTGCCCTTGTGGAGCAAAATCATGAGAATAAGCAGCAAGCTGGTGATTGCTAGAAGCACCTGAAGCGCGATTTGGATTGCAGCCATGGATTTACCTGTTCTTTATAAGTACTAGAAAATTATAAGCTGACATGCTTCTGGAAGCGGCAAATACCGGTGAACTCATCAACCACCAGGCTTGCTCCCCCAACCAAAACCCCGTCAACCTCTGGGGATGCAAGGAATCCAGCGACATTAGCGCTCTTCACAGATCCGCCATACAAGATCCTGGTCTGCTCCGCGGTCTCGGTAGATACCAGCTCACCGATGGTCTGGCGCAATTTCTTTGCGACCTCTGCGGCCTGCTCGCTTGTGGCAACCTTCCCAGTGCCAATCGCCCAAACCGGTTCATAAGCGACTACGAAATCACCAACATCTTTGTGACCTTCGAGAGCCTTGGTTAGTTGCCTAACTGGAACTGCAGCTGCGCCTTCCGCTTCCAGTTCTTCCAGCGTCTCTCCAACGCAGATAACCGGAACAAGTTTGTTCTTGAAACATGCTGCTACCTTGTCGCGCACTAGCTCATCGTCTTCGTCGTGATGCTGCCGTCTTTCCGAGTGGCCTACCAGCACGTATTCAACATTCAGCTTCTTGAGGAATGCGCCTGCAACCTCACCGGTGTACGCACCGGATTCATGCTTCGAAACATCCTGGGCACCTAGGCGAAGTTGAAGCTTGTCAGCATCCAAGAGCGTCTGAACTGTTCGAAGATCAGTAAATGGTGGAAAAACGGCAACTTCGACCTTTTCGTAGTCGTGATCAACATCTTTTAGAGTCCAAGCGATTTTTTGAACTAGGGCAATAGCCTGCTGGTGGTCGAGGTTCATCTTCCAGTTGCCAGCAATCAGCGGCTTACGATCGCTCATGCGAGCACCTCCAGTCCAGGAAGGGATTTTCCTTCCAAATACTCAAGACTAGCTCCACCACCGGTTGAGATGTGTCCAAACGCACTGTCCTCGAATCCAAGAGCCCTAACTGCTGCAGCCGAATCGCCGCCTCCTACCACTCCAAGACCCTGAACCTTTGTGAGAGCTTCGGCAACGAACCTGGTCCCTTTGCTAAAGCGTTCAAACTCGAATACCCCCATTGGTCCGTTCCAGAAGCAAAGTTTTGAAGAAGAAATGATCTCTGCGAACACCCGTGCTGATTCCGGTCCAATGTCAAGTCCGATGCCACTAGCACCGAAAGAGGTTTGCTCGAGTTCGTCCATTTGAGCTACTAAGTTTTCAGGATCCGCAGCAAATTTACTTGCCATAACGATGTCAGTTGGTAGCACGATGTTCACGCCGAGAGCCTTAGCCTGTTCAAGATAGCCCCTGACGGTGTCTATTTGCGACTCTTCGAGCAAGCTCTTGCCGACTTTGTGGCCAAGAGCGGCAAGGAAGGTAAAGACCATTCCACCACCAATCAACAAGTTATCTACCCTTGGTAGCAACGCTGAGATAACGCCCAATTTGTCTGAGACTTTAGATCCACCAAGAACAACTGTGTATGGATGTGAATCGCTTCTTACCAGCTGCTCGAGAACAGAAAGTTCCTTTTCAACTAGATAGCCAGCTGCAGAAGGAAGCAGGTTTGCAATCTCATAAACACTCGCCTGCTTTCGATGAAGAACTCCAAAACCATCACCAACATACACGTCTGCAAGCTCGGCCAGTTCTGTCGCAAATTCGTGGCGCTCATCCTCAGAATCACTAGTTTCGGCAGAATGGAAGCGAAGATTCTCTAGAAGTAGCACTTCCCTATTCTCAAGTCTTGAAACCTGATCTTTCGCCTCATTGCCAACGCAATCTTCTGAAAACGTTACGGGCTGGCCGAGAAGTTCAGAAAGTCTCTTGGCTACTGGGCGTAGCGAATATTTCTCAACTCTGTCACCATCTGGTCTGCCAAGGTGTGAGCAGATGATGACTTTCGCGCCCTGGTCGATTAGATATTTGATGGTCGGGAGCGAGGCTCGGATTCTTCCGTCGTCGCTGATGACGCCGTTTTCTATCGGAACATTCAGGTCACAACGAAGCAGTACCCGCTTTGACTCAAGCTGTCCAAGGGAAGATATAGTTCTCAAAGTTAGAGTTTGTTCGCAACCAAAACAGTAAGGTCAACGAGTCTGTTTGAGTAACCCCACTCGTTGTCATACCAGGCGCTTATCTTCACAGTGTCATCAATTACCTTCACAAGTCCCGCGTCAAAGATCGAAGAGTGTGGATCGGTGACGATGTCTGAAGAGACGATCTCATCTTCGGTGTAAAGAAGAATTCCCTTAAGAGGTCCCGCTGCTGCCTTCTTGTAGGCGGCCTTGATCTCTTCGATTGTCACTTTCTTGGCTGATACCAGCGTCAAGTCGGTGATAGAACCGGTCGGAACTGGAACACGAAGCGCAAAGCCATCGAGTTTGCCCTTTAGCTCTGGAAGCACGATACCGATGGCCTTCGCTGCACCCGTTGATGATGGAACTATGTTTATCGCTGCGGCGCGTGCGCGGCGCAGGTCACCGTGGGGCCCATCCTGAAGGTTCTGGTCAGCAGTGTAAGCATGGATTGTGGTCATCAGACCATTGACAATTCCAAACTCATCGTTGAACACCTTCGCCAAAGGAGCAAGACAGTTGGTTGTGCAGGATGCATTTGAGATGATGTGATGCTTTGCGGGATCGTAAAGATGCTCGTTAACACCGATAACGAAGGTTGCATCTTCACCGGTAGCCGGAGCCGAGATAAGAACTTTCTTAGCACCAGCCTCGATGTGCTTGACGGCGTCCTTGGCATCTGTAAAGCGACCGGTTGACTCGATAACGATGTCAACACCAAGATCTCCCCAACCAAGGTTTGCTGGGTCTTTTTCAGCCAAAACTTTGATCTTGTATTCACCAACCAGAATGTGCTGGCCCTCGACTCGAACATCTTGGTTTAGGCGACCTGTTACCGAGTCATATTTGAGTAGATGAGCGAGAGCCTTCGGGTCCGAGAGGTCATTTACAGCGACAATCTCTAGATCAGTACCTTTAGCTAGTTCTGCTCTGAGGTAGTTGCGACCGATTCTTCCAAAGCCATTGATGCCAACTTTTGTAGTCAAGATGTTCCATTTCGCTTGGCGCCAGAGGCGCGACTTTCAACAGTGAATCCACGCAGCCTCGGGTGGAATTATCAGACTAGCAGTAAGCCCTTTGTTTGGCCGCGAGCTGCCTCAAAACGAGCCTGTACGTCCGGCCAAGACACGATCTTCCAGAATGCAGCAACGTAATCAGCCTTAACGTTTTGGTAGTCCAGGTAGAAGGCGTGCTCCCACATATCCAGCATCAAAAGCGGAATTGTGGCGGGGGCGAGGTTTCCCTGGTGGTCGTAGAGCTGCTCAATGATAAGCTTTTGGCCAAGAATGTCCCAGGCAAGAATTGACCATCCAGAACCCTGGATACCAAGTGCGGATGCGGTGAAGTGAGCTCGAAACCCGTCGTAGCTTCCGAAGAACTCGTCGATAGCTGCTGCCATTTCACCGGTTGGCTTGTCCCCACCATCGGGGCTCAGGTTTCTCCAGAAAACAGTGTGGTTCACGTGACCTGCGAGGTTAAAGGCAAGGTCCTTCTGTAGCTTGTTAACCCAGGTCAAGTCGTTCTTGTCGCGAGCTTCTGCTAACAGATCTAATGCGCTGTTGGCGCCATTAACGTAGGCAAGATGATGCTTGTCGTGATGCAATTCCATGATGCGACCCGAGATGTTTGGCTCTAGTGCGCCGTAGTCGTAACCAAGGTCTGGAAGAGTGTACTTGCCCATTTACTGTCCTATTCGTCGATAGTTCTATTATGCGTTACGGAATCTTCTCTAGTCGTTTTCAAGCTCTTCAGGCAAGAATGCGTCTGTGCCTTCAATTCCCAGCTCCTCGGCACGCTTGTCAGCCATGGACAATAGCCGCCTAATCCTGCCAGCTACAGCATCTTTGGTCATTGGAGGATTGGCTAGTCTTCCAAGCTCATCAAGGCTTGCCTGCTTATGCTTTAGGCGAAGCTCGCCCGCGTACTTCAAATGTTTAGGAATGTCTTCCCCAAGGATTTCAAGGGCTCTTCCAACTCTCGCGCCTGCCGCAACGGCAGCTTGGGCTGAGCGACGTAGGTTTGCGTCATCGAAGTTTGCCAAGCGGTTTGCAGTGGCCCTAACTTCACGGCGTAGTCTTAGCTCTTCCCATTTCAGCAGCTGACCATGAGCGCCCATCTGGGTAAGCATCGCTGAAATCGCATCGCCGTCTCTGATGACTACTCGGAACATGCCGCGCACCTCTCGAGGCTTGGCGACTATTCCCAATCTTCTTGCAACACCAACAAGTGCCATGGCAACTTCGTTTCCAGGAGCTGTCACTTCCAGTGCGGCAGATCTACCTGGATCAGTTAGCGAACCGTGAGCTAGGAAAGCTCCGCGCCAAACAGCCTGAGCTTCACCTATCGAACCTGCTACAAGAGTTGCTGGAAGTCCCCTAGCTGGACGACCGCGACTATCTACTAGTCCCGTTTGTCTGGCAAGGGTATCGCCTTGACCCAAAACACGTATTTGGTATCTACTAGTTTTTCTGATTCCACCAGCAGAAATTACTGATAGCTCGCTTTCACAGCCAAAAAGTTCGGTGAGATCTTTTCTTACTCGCCTGGCAACTTGCGCGGAGTCGAGTTCCACTTCGATTACAACCTTGCCTGATACCAGATGCAACCCGCCTGCTAGTCGAAGGATGGTGGCTAGCTCAGCAGCCCGAACAGCGCTTTTTGGAACATCGATTCTTGCTAACTCGTCTTTTATATCGGCTGTAAGTGCCATTTACTACTCCTTGCCCAAGTCACGATGTCTAACCGTGACGGCGATGTCTTTGTTTCCCTGTAAAGCCTTACCCAGTTCGGTTGCAACAGCTACGGATCGGTGCTTACCACCGGTACAACCAATCGCGATAGTTGCATAGTGCTTGTTCTCGCGATCATATCCAGCAAGAACTGGTGCAAGAGATTTCACGTAGCTTGTTACGAACTCCCTAGCGCCCTCCTGAGATAGGACGTAATCGCTTACCTGTTGGTCAAGTCCGGTGTATGGGCGAAGCTCTTCGTTCCAAAAAGGGTTTGGGATGAATCGAACATCAGCAACATTATCTGCGTCCGCCGGTATACCGTACTTGAAACCAAAGCTCACGATAGTAAGTAGTAGCTTGCTTGTGGCCTCTAGAGAGAAATGCTCTGCGGTCTTTGTCGAGAGCTGATGAACGTTTAGATCAGAAGTGTCGATAACTACGTCAGCGGATTCACGAAGTGGAAGAAGCCTTCTTCGCTCCTCGGCGATACCATCGAGAATTGTCCCGGTGCCCTGCAGGGGATGCGGTCGCCTTACCGATTCAAACCTTTTTACAAGCGTTCCGTCATTAGCTTCAAGGAATGCAACCCTTACGCTTATGCTTTTCCCCTCCAGAAGGGCTATGTTCTCCTCAAGCTCTGTAAAGAACTCTCCACCTCGCACATCGATAATCACGGCAAGTCTTGGAACGGGTGTTTTTGTGTTTGAGAAAAGATCAGTTATTGGGCCCAGCATGATTGGGGGAAGATTGTCCACCACGTACCAGCCAAGGTCTTCAAGAGCGTTACCCACTGTCGAGCGTCCTGCCCCCGACATGCCTGTTACAACCAGCAGCTCGTGCCTTAGATTTTCAACCATTGCACCCTTTCGGGTCACAAGTCTAATGAAATTCCGACACGCCCGAGTGCGTTATTGCTCGATCTTTAGTCGCTCCAGAATTTGGCTAGCGAGCTCTCTTCCAATACCTGCAACATCTGAAATCTCATCCAAAGTGGCAATCCGGAGGCGCTTTGCTGAGCCAAATCGCTTCAACAGGGCCATGACTCGCTTTTCACCTAGCCCTGGAATCTCAAGTAGCGAAGACGAAATCGCGCTAGATCGCTTTCGCCTTGAAGCGGTTAGGGCGAACCTATGAGACTCATCTCGAAGCCGCTGCAACAAGAAGAGTTCTTCGGATGCTCGTGGCAAGATTATCGGGTTTTCGTTCCCCGGCAGCCAAACCTCTTCTAGTCGCTTTGCTAATCCGCAAACGGCAAGCCCAGTAACACCGCTAGCTTCAATTGCACGAGCTGCTGCATTCACTTGCCCGATACCACCGTCGACAACGATTAGAGACGGAAAGTAACTGAATCTCCCCTCGTCAACCGTCTCAGGGTCCCGAAGATACTTCAGCCTCCTGGTCAAAACCTGGAAGATTGCATCAGTGTCATCTTGGGCTGAATCAATGTTGAATTGCCTGTAGTGTGCCTTCTTTGGCAGGCCATCTTCGAGAACAACCATGGAACCAACAATGTCAGTTCCAGATAAATGCGAGATGTCGTAGCACTCTATGCGTAGTGGCGCGTCGGTTAGATCAAGCGCGGAAGCCAATCGATTAAGTGCCTCGGTACGTGCCGCAAAATCAGAAACCCTTCTGGTCTTGTAGAGAGCTAATGCGTGCTCGGCATTCTCAAGCGCGGTCTGCGCCAATGCTGCCTTATCTCCTCTTTTAGGAACTCGTAGCGATACGGCAGAACCACGTAACGCGGCTAGGAAAAGTTCGAGATCACTAGAGTCCTCGGGTAACGACGGAACTAAGACCTCCTTCGGTATTGAAGGGGCCTCTACTCCGGCCACCGGTGAGTAGGCGAAAAGGATTATCTGCCTGACCAGATCGTCAAGGCTTTGATCTAGTTCTTTATCCATAGTCCACGCCCTAACCCCACGTATTCGGCCCCCTCTGACAGAGAAGAGTGAAATCGTGGCAGCTAGTTCATCGTGGGCTATTCCAAATAGATCGGCGTCAGTTAGATCACTAAAAACAACAGTGCTCTTCTCCAGAACTGTCTCTAATGCCTCGATGTTGTCTCTAAGCCTTGCAGCGAGCTCGAAGTTTTCATTATTGGATGCTGTTAGCATCTTCTGTCGCAGTATCTCAACCTGTTGGGGGTCCATGCCGCTCATGAAGTTCACGAGCTCCTTAGCGATTTCAACGTGCTCTTGATCGGTTACTCGTGATACGCAGGGCGCCGAACATTTCCCAATGTCAGCCAAAAGACAAGGCCGATTGGTCCTTTTTGCAGTTGAAAACACACCAGATGAACAAGACCGAACTGGAAAAGCTTTTAGAAGAGTGTCTAGTGTTTGCCTTAGAGCCCAAGCCTGAGTGTATGGGCCAAAGTACTTGACGCCTTTTAGCTCGCGGTTTCGAGTCACAAACACACGTGGAACCTTGTCAGACATCGAAACAGCAAGGTAGGGATAAGACTTGTCGTCTTTGAAACGAATGTTGAAAGGTGGATTGAATTCTTTGATCCAGGTGAATTCCAGCTGCAGGGCTTCAAACTCGGTCTTGACTATGGTCCAGTCCACGTCTACCGCGCTTTTCACCATACGCCTGGTTCGCTCGTGCAGAGAGTCAAGAGGCGCAAAGTAGCTCTGCAGTCTAGCTCTGAGGTTCTTCGCTTTACCAACGTAGAGAATTCTTCTCTTACTGTCATAGAAGCGATAGACGCCTGGTCGTGTAGGGATCTCGGAAGTTTTAGGTCTAAACGATAGATCGTTTGACATTTAGCTCAGGATTTCTTTCAAGAATGATCCGGTGAAACTTGCCTTATTCTTGGCTACCTGCTCGGGAGTACCCTCGGCAACCAACTCCCCACCGCGGAATCCACCTTCTGGACCAAGATCTAGTAGCCAGTCCGCAGATTTGATGACATCAAGGTTGTGCTCAATCACAATCACAGTGTTTCCCTTGTCAACGAGCGAGTTGAGCACAATCAGCAACTTCCTGACATCTTCAAAATGCAATCCGGTGGTTGGTTCATCAAGTACATAAATGGTTCGGCCTGTTGAGCGCCTCTGCAGTTCCGTAGCGAGCTTGACTCGCTGGGCCTCTCCCCCAGACAAGGTAGTTGCAGACTGTCCTAACCGTACATACCCAAGGCCCACGTCGACAAGCGTGTCTAGATACCTTGAGATGGAGTTGATTGCCGCAAAAAACACTGCAGCTTCTGCAATCGGCATCTCTAAAACCTCAGATATCGATTTACCCTTGTACTTAACCTGAAGCGTCTCACGGTTGTATCTGGCACCCTGGCACACCTCACAAAGAACGTATACATCCGGTAGGAAGTTCATCTCAATTCTTATGGTTCCATCGCCGCTACACGCCTCGCAGCGGCCTCCTTTCACATTGAACGAGAATCTACCCTGCTGGTAACCACGGGCTTTAGATTCAGAGGTCTCCGTAAAGAGCTTTCGGATGTGATCGAATACACCTGTATAGGTAGCCGGGTTTGATCGAGGAGTTCTACCGATTGGGTTCTGATCAACATGCACGACTTTGTCCAGTTGGTTTACCCCAGTAATCCGAGTGTGCTTGCCAGCAACGAGCTTTGCCCCGTTAAGAGAGTTTGCTAAAACGTTGTACAAAATGTCATTGACCAAAGAGGATTTTCCTGACCCACTGACGCCGGTCACAGCGATAAAGACTCCGAGTGGGAAATTTACTGTCAGGTTCTTTAGGTTATTGGCCTTCGCTCCAACGACGGAAAGAGTCCTTTTTGGATCTATTGCTCTTCTCTTCTTCGGCGTTGATATGCTCTTTCTTCCAGCCAGGTAGTCACCGGTCA
>Ga0208720_1000375_pt1 | contig 11447 bp, 11 predicted proteins | sample LakMenEpi20Apr10_FD_150716 | JGI IMG/M metagenome (GOLD analysis project Ga0208720, IMG submission 150716) | Freshwater microbial communities from Lake Mendota, WI - 20APR2010 deep hole epilimnion (SPAdes) | ecosystem: Environmental > Aquatic > Freshwater > Lake > Epilimnion/Euphotic zone ...
TGGAAACACAGCCTTGTCAATGGCCGCTGCATGAGCCGCCGTTGTAAGGATGCAGCCACCGCGCGGGCCACGCAATGTTTTGTGCGTAGTGAACGTAACAACGTCGGCGTATGGCACGGGGTTCGGGTGTGCACCACCAGCTACAAGACCAGCCAAGTGAGCGATGTCGAACATCAACAATGCGCCAACCTCATCAGCAATTGCTTTGAACGGTTCTGGATCAAGTCGACGCGGATAGCTAGTAGTTCCGGCAACAATCATCTTTGGACGATGTTCAAGAGCAAGATCGCGCATTTCTTCAAAGTCGATTCGCTCTTCACCTGAAGTGACCCCATATGACTTGAAGTTGTACAGAATGCCGCTCGCATTGACTGGTGAGCCGTGAGTGAGGTGGCCGCCGTGGTCAAGACTGAGGCCAAGAACAGTGTCACCCGGGTTCAAAAGGCCTAAATAAACCGCCATGTTTGCGCTTGCACCCGAGTGTGGCTGCACATTTGCGTGCTCTGCACCAAACAATTGCTTCACGCGCGAAATTGCTAACGCTTCGATTTCATCAACGTTGACGTTGCCGCCGTAGTAACGCTTACCTGGGTATCCCTCGCTGTACTTGTTCGTCAGGATGGAACCGGTTGCGTGCATTACTGCAGGCGACGTGAAGTTTTCACTTGCAATCAACTGCAGTCCGGTTGTCTGACGAATCCGTTCTGTTTCGAGAAGGTCAAAGACCGCATTGTCTGGGTCCGTGTCGGAAGGAAAAGGCATTACTTGCTCGATTCTTGTTGCTCGATTTCGGCCAACATCGCTACGCGACGTTCGTGACGGCCTGCCTCGAAGGGGGTTGATAAAAATGTTGAAAGGATCTCTTCGGCAAGGCCTTCGCCAACAACTCGCGCGCCCATCGACAACACGTTTGCATTGTTATGTGATCGCGCCATGCGAGCGGTGTACAAGTCGTTACACAATGCCGCACGAACACCGTGCACTTTGTTTGCTGCAAGCTGTTCGCCTTGGCCACTTCCGCCAAGAACAATTCCTAGATCAGCTTTGCCATCGCGGACGTGACGACCGACTGAAGCACAGATTGGCGGGTAGTCACAACTCTCGGTGGAATGGGTGCCGAGGTCGATGACGTCGTGCCCTTGATTCGTAAGCACATCAATAAGGTGCTGTTTCAGGGTGTAGCCAGCGTGGTCGGCACCAATTGCAATTCGGGACATCTCATTCAGAGTAGTAGAGGCGTTATGTCTACGACCTAGCGTTATGGCATGACAATTGACCCACGCACCCCCGTTCTTATCGGTACCGGCCAAGTACTGCAGCGTGCCGAGGGTCTTGATGATGCTCGCGACCCCGTAGCGCTCATGGTTGAAGCCATCTCACTTGCTGCTTCTGATGCAGGACTGTCCTCAGTGCCAAACCCCGATGCCATACGTGTTGTCAGTCTTTTGTCATGGAAATACGGCAACCCGGCCCATTTCATAGCTCAAGACCTCGGACTTACTCCACGTGAGCTTGGCCTGTCAGCCATGGGCGGCAATACTCCGCAAACTTTGGTGAACACTGCTTCGCGCCAAATTCTTGCCGGTGAAGTTGACCTTGTCATTTTGACTGGCGGAGAAACAACACGTACACGTGCTCGATACAGCAAAGCCGGCCTCACCCCTGACTGGCGAACAACCGACATTGCGCCTGTTCCCGTCTCTGAAGATCTCACGATGAACATGCCAGAGGAACTGGCTCGCAAAATCATGATGCCAATTCAGATCTATCCCCTCTTCGAAACAGCACTGCGCGCACAGGCAGGACGGTCTATTGCGGATCATCAAGTTCATATCAGCGAGTTGTACGCCCGCTTTAGCGCCGTGGCCGCAACGAATCCGTATGCATGGAACAAGAAGCAATACACAGCAGAAGAAATACGAACTGTTTCTGACACGAATCGAATGATCGGTTTCCCGTATCCGAAGTTGATGAACTCAAACAACGACGTCGACATGTCGGCTGCTCTGATTTTGTGCTCAGCTGAAAAAGCAACAGCGCTCGGCGTTCCTCGCGATCGTTGGATTTTCCCACAATCCGGAAGCGATGCTCACGAACACGCATTCATTTCACATCGCAATCATTTCTACGACACACCTGCAATCGAATTGGCCGGTCGTCGAGTGTTGGAACTTGCTGGACTTTCAATCAATGACATCGACCTTGTTGATCTGTACTCGTGCTTCCCCTCTGCCGTGCAGCTTGGTGCGAAATCTCTCGGGCTTGACATCAATGGTCAACTCACTCGCACAGGCGGCTTGCAATTTGGTGGAGGACCATGGAACAACTACGTCATGCACGCCATTGCAACTGTTGCTGGTGAATTGCGCAGCGGGGAGGGCTCTACTGGGCTCGTGTGGGCAAACGGCGGGTACACCACGAAACATGCATTCGGTGTGTATGCAACCACCCCACCAAAGAACGGTTTCGCATACGACTACCCGCAAGACCAGATAGACGCATTGCCGCGCAGATCGCTCGCATCACCTGCAGATGCAGCCGGCGAAATGACTATCGAGGGTTACTCAGTGATGCATGACCGTGAGGGCAATCCCGAACGTTCAATCGCATCATGCATCCTCGCTGATGGTCGACGCGCCTGGGCAGACACCACAGACGTTGGCATTGGTCGCGATATGTGCATCAATGAATGGGTCGGCCGCACAGTTCGTGCCGATGAGTCAGGTACTCTGCTCGCGTGAGCGATACATTCCCCCGCCAATACGCACGAACACAACGACTCTCGCTCGGAGAACCACGCAGTTTCACCCTGTCTCCTGATGGCTCGCGTGTCATCTTCATTCGTTCACACTCTGGGTCTGATTCAGTGAACACTTTGTGGAGCCTTGACACCGCTACGGGCATTGAACGCGAACTACTTGATCCGCGCGCACTAAATACTGACTTATCTGAATTGACCGCCGCAGAACTGCGGCAACGCGAACGTGCTCGTGAAGGCGCAAGCGGTGTCACCAGTTATGCATGCAATCGCGATATCACGCGTGCTGTCACAGTTCTGGGTGGAAGCGTTGTGATTATTGACCTCATTACAGGCGACGCAACGATGCCCGCAATCGAGCCTGGTGTCTTTGATGTGCGCCTCTCCCCCGACGGCAACACCATCTCATATCTGCGCGGCACATCACTATGTGTTTCTTCACTCACTGGTGACGAACGTGTCATTGCGTCAGATTCAAACGAAACTATTTCGTGGGGAAATGCAGAGTTCATTGCGGCCGAAGAGATGGGGCGATTCCGTGGGTACTGGTGGTCACCAGACTCACAGTCCATTGCCGCATGTCGCGTTGATGTCTCACCTATCAACGTTTGGCATATTGCAGATCCCGCACACCCTGAGTTACCCGCAACAGAACACCGGTACCCGGCTGCAGGTACACCGAATGCTTCCGTGTCTCTTCACATCATTTCTATTGCAACAGCTACCGCAACCCCCGTTGAACTTGCAGGCGATTGGGAATACCTCAACACCGTTTCTTGGAATAGTGCAGGACTAATTGCACAAACCCAAACACGTGATCAAAAGCGGATTGATATTCACTCCATTGATGCCAGTACCGGGAAAGCCACGATTGTTTTCACTGACACCGATGATGCATGGGTCGAATTAGTCTCTGGTGTTCCCGCACTGCAGCAAGACGGCTCCCTTATTACATGCGCTGATCGCGAGGGTTCACGACGTCTACTGGTGAACGGTTCGGCGGTAACACCAACCACGATGCAAGTTCGTAGTGTCGTATCAGTCGGCGACAGCATCGTGTTTATGGCAAACGAGATCACTACACCCTGGCAGTTAGACGCTTGGGCATACCGCAATGGTTTGCTAGAACAGATCACTCAGTCACATGGCGTGGCCTCAGTCAGTGGATCTCGTAGTTGTTACGTGTCGCGAATATCTACGCTCGACACAGAACGAGCACAATTCACAGTTCATACACCCACCACAACTCACAACGTCACCTCACTAGCTGAAACATCACTGGTGCAACCAAATGTTCGCATTATGTCTGTTGGGCCCCGTGGTATACCTGTCGCAATACTTCTGCCGCGTGACGGACTCTCTACAAAATTGCCTGTGTTGTTTGATCCGTATGGCGGCCCGCACGCACAACGCGTTGTCGCCTCTCGCGCTGCTTACAACTCATCTCAATGGTTTGCCGACCAAGGTTTTGTCGTTGTCATCGTTGATAACACCGGAACACCAGGCAAAGGTAGCGAATGGGAACGGGGCGTAATGAACGACCTGGCTGAACCCGTGCTTGATGATCAAGTAGAGATCTTGCGAGACCTCAATGACCTTGAACCGCGTGCCGATACTTCACGGGTTGGTATTCGCGGATGGAGCTTTGGTGGCTATCTCGCAGCTCTCGCCGTACTGCGACGCAGTGATTTGTTTCATGCTGCTGTAGCTGGTGCCCCAGTCACAGATTGGCGCCTATACGACACTCATTACACAGAGCGTTACTTGGGTAACCCAGCAATTGATGCCAGCGCATACGAGGCGACGTCATTGTTCAATGATGCCGAACATCTACAGCAACCGTTGTTGCTGATTCATGGATTAGCCGACGACAATGTTGTTGCAGCACACACTTTGCAATTGTCGTCTGCGTTACTAGCCGCAGGGAAACCGCATGAGGTGTTGCCGTTGTCTGGCGTTACTCACATGACTCCACAAGAAGTGATAGCCGAGAATCTTTTACTACATCAATTGGAATTCTTGCAACGCCATCTTTGTTAACGCGGCGAAGTGCCCGTAACGAATCGGTCAAGCCCTGCAAGATCCTTGTGTACCGACACATTCTTGAAGCCCGCTGATTCAAATAACTGCGACACAACTGTTGCTTGCGTGAATCCCATCTCAACTGCAAGCAAGCCACCAGGCACCAACCAATCAGTGGCGCCGGAAACAACAACTCGCAGATCGTTCAGCCCGTCTTTGCCCGCGAACAACGCACTGTGTGGTTCCCATTTCAGAACTGACTCACCCACCAATGGATCACCCGTTGCGATGTACGGAGGGTTGCTAACGATCGCATCAAGGGAACCCTGAAGGTCTGCAGGCAACGCCTGGTACCAACTGCCATGACCGAATCGAGCACCCACTGCGTTACGACCAACACCGGCCGCATTTGCACGAGCGACATGAAGTGCATCTTCAGATACATCAGTCATCCACACTTCCGCAGATTCGAATGGCAATTCGTGCAACACGGAAAGCCCAACTGCGCCAGACCCAGTACCAAGGTCTGCAATTGTTACACCTCGACCAACGTCACGAATCTTTTGCAATGCATAACGCGTCACGTGTTCCACTAGAAGTTCCGTCTCGGGCCGCGGAATCAGCACGCGCGAATCAACGAGCAAGTCAAGACGTCGAAACGCCCATCGCCCCATTACATATTGCAATGGCTCACCCTTTGCATACCTAGCCAGCATGCTGTGCAGATGCTGAGCAGATCGCTCACTCACTAATTCATCAAGAATGTCACCAAATACGTCTGCATCACAACCGCTGGCGTGCTCACAAAGCCACTGTGCAATGTTGCGCTCCCCCACTTCATCTTGGGTGCGTTTCACCATTTCACGCCAGGTGATGTAAGCCTCTGAATTAGTCATTATTGGCTAGTTGACGTGCCCGCAGGTCTGCCGACAACGCTTCGATAACTGGGTCAAGTTCTCCGCCTAATGCAGCCTGCAATTGATACAACGTAAAGCCGATGCGGTGATCAGTGATGCGGTTCTCTTTGTAGTTGTAGGTACGAATCTTTTCGCCACGACCTCCACCACCAATTTGTGCTTTGCGTTCCACTGAAGCTTTGGCTTCTTGTTCTTCTTGGCGCAATTTCAACAAGCGAGACCGAAGCACAGTCATGGCACGCAATTTGTTCTGCAATTGGCTGCGCTCATCTTGCATTGCCACCACTAGCCCGGTTGGTTTGTGAGTAATTCGTACAGCAGAGTCCGTGGTGTTGACGTGCTGTCCACCAGCACCAGATGCACGGTACACATCGATACTAAGATCATTGGCGTTGATCTCTAAGTCAAGTTCTTCAGCTTCCACCATTACAGCCACAGTGGCTGACGATGTATGGATACGACCCTGAGCTTCTGTGGCTGGTACGCGCTGCACGCGATGCGGCCCGCCCTCGAACTTCAAATGGCTCCATGCGTCGTCGCCTTTGAACATCAGAGTCGCTTGATTGATTCCACCCATTTCAGAATTGTCAATCTGCATGGTCTCAACAGACCAACCTCGCTTTGATGCGTATGCGGTGTACATCTCCATCAGGTCGCGCGCAAACAAGTTGGCTTCTTCGCCGCCTTCAGCACCACGAATTTCCATAATGACTGGCTTGCCGTCATTCTCGTCTGGTGGCAGCAACAGCACCTGCAATTGAGCTTCAAGTTCTTCGACTCGTGCTTCTGCAGCTGCCGCTTCTGCCCGAAAGGACTCACGCTCATCACCGGTGGTTTCAATCATTAATTCTTTTGCTGCAGCTGCATCTCCACGAGCAGACCACAAATCACGAATACATTGCACAAGAGGAGTGAGCTGCTTGTATTTGCGCGACGCTTCACGCAGACGATTCTGATCACCGAGAACCTCGGGACTACCAAGACTTACTTCAAGCTCGTTGTAGTCCCGTTCAATGGATTCAAGACGCTTGTTCATGCAACACAAGGCTAGAGGATTGACGCAGTGTTATTTCTGGAACACATCGTCAAACACGAAAGAATTCGCTGACGGCAAATATTTCAACTGTCTACGGGAGCTATAGCGGCGATTCACATAGCCAGCCCCGTACACCCTGCCTTTTCGTTGGTCAATCTCAGGTCTATCAATGACTTTTGAAGAATCGCGCCCATTGTCGATATCAACCCAGTTCCAAACGCATCGGAAATCCCCACTCCAGGGAATGGCAAAAAAACCACCATAAATTGGTCCACTGTTTTTGCGTGTTCGGTAGGTAACGAAGAAATCAATGACTCCGTCATTCGTGTAATCCGAGCTGTACACCTTCTGTGGATACTTACCGCGACCACCAAGCAACACGTCAGACTTGTCTGACCATTGCACGCCATCCCATGAATAGAAAGTAAGGCTTTCATCTGTTACGAGCATGGCAAAAACTCCACACTCACTTTCGGAAATTTCTGAAGCATCAATAACTGCGAAAGTTGTTAACCATGCAGCCCACGCAGCTTCTGGCGCGCCCTCTTTCCACGGAACCGTGGTGGGAATAGGAATCGTTGTCGTTGTGGATGCAGTTGCACCATCAGAATCTTGGCTTGGAGAAGCAGAAGAATTACTGCAAGCAGACAATACGACTAGAACAAGAACTGATATGAGATGAGACTTTCGAATGAACTTCCTCATGAGATGCTTTTACCTAACTGCATTTCTCAGGACAAATAGGCAAGACGAACTTGAATTGAAGCCATGTTTGCCAAACGCTCGATGGATGCGATCACGTCTCGACGGCGCACTGCGATAGTGACGTCTTGCGTGCCAAGGCGAGATGCTGCGTCGACAGCGAAGCTCACGCAATCAAGATCAACTCCATGTACAAACACGGCAGTGGATAACCGCTTTGCGCCCGTGAGTCCAATGGCAACACACGGCACAGAATCCTTCACGTTCGTTCGTAGTACTGGCGGGTCTGCTGGTGCAAGAGTAGAAAACCCAATTGACGAAGGATCTTTAATTGCTTTCCATCGGGACAAACGTTCAACTCCGAATTGATTGAACGGATGTGCATCTGCTCCCTCCGTCCGATGTGGCAACACTGCATCAATTACTTGACGCATTGCTTGTGCAGTAGGAAGTTCACCGTGAATCATGGTGAATGCTTCGCGATCATGTCGACCCATGCCAACTTCCAGGCGCACTTCACCGGTGGTGGCGTCATCTACAACGCGACACATTTCAAGACCGCGTACTTCGCCCACAACCACACCGTGTTCAACGAGCGCATCAGCACCAGACGATTCGATAATGTCGATAAACGAAAGATGAGGATCACTGGCAGAAGCCGACACGATGTGTGGTTCAGCAGTGGCGTGCGTAATGGTGTGGTCATCAACATGCCACACCGTGATATCGGCATCAAACAAAGAGGCACGCCGCGCAAGCAGGCCGGCGTTGTTTTCCACCAACAGATTTACGTGGCGCTCAAAGTGAGATGTCCATGCCAAAACAGGGCCCAAAGATCGAGACGCATCGCCGTCAATCAGAACCCACACCGCATCGGTTGTGAGAAAACCTGCTCCGAGAGCAAAGGATTCATGGCTGCCATCTGGGTCAGTTGAAAGTCCAAGATGTTCGCGCACAAGCGCGCGCAGCTTTATAGAGAGCAATCGAGAACGTCGATCAAGGTCTGTGGAGTTCACGTCAGTCATAACGAGTACGGATGGAGGTTTGTGACGCATGCGTCACAAAAAATCACTCTGGGCGTGCAGGTGCGTTGGTGCGCTCGCCATAACGCTTGTTGAAGCGCTCGACGCGTCCACCAGTGTCGACAAGCTTCTGCTTACCGGTGAAGAACGGGTGGCACTCGTTGCAAAGTTCAAGGACGATAGGAACCTTGCGGCTGCTACGTGTGGTGAAGCTGTTACCACATGAGCACTTGACGCTGATATCTGCGTATTCAGGATGTGTTTCGGTTTTCATATCTCTGTCATCTCTTTGAAACGGACTCTGAAGTGTATCGGGACTAGGCGCCGGGCGTCTTAGCGATTTCGGCCAAGAACTCGTCGTTGGTACTGAAGGTCTTGAGGCGATCCATCAGCATTTCCAAGCCTGGAGCGGGATTTCCGTCCTGGGCAAGGCCACTGAGCACTCGGCGCAGCTTCCAGACCAGCTGGAGTTGCTTGCGCTCGAACAGCAGTTCTTCGTGACGGGTACTTGAGGCATCAACGTCGATGGCAGGGAAAACGCGGCGTTCAGCAATACGGCGGTCAAGGCGCAATTCCATGTTTCCGGTTCCCTTGAATTCTTCAAAGATGGCTTCGTCCATGCGGCTGTTCGTGTCTACCAGAGCGGTCGCAAGAATGGTGAGCGAGCCACCTTCTTCAACATTTCGTGCAGCACCGAAGAACTTCTTCGGTGGGTACAACGCACCAGCATCGATACCGCCGGACATAACGCGACCAGTTGCAGGAGCTGCCAAGTTATATGCACGAGACAAACGGGTAATTCCGTCGAGGATGATGACAACGTCTTCACCCATTTCAACCATGCGCTTTGCTTTTTCGCTAACCATTTCAGCAATGTGCGTGTGCTCATCACTTGGGCGGTCGAAGGTTGAAGCAACTACTTCACCCTTAACAGTGCGACGCATGTCTGTAACTTCTTCCGGGCGCTCGTCAATGAGCAACACGATGAGCTTTACTTCGGGGTTGTTCTTCTCAATTGACGCAGCAATGGTCTTCATCACTGTGGTCTTACCGGCCTTTGGTGGCGACACGATGATTCCGCGCTGACCTTTACCAATAGGTGCGATGAGGTCAATGATGCGAGCAGTCATGTTTGTTGGATCACTTGGATCTTCCATACGCAACTTCGAATCAGGGAACAACGCAGTGAGATCTTCGAAGCGAGGACGGTGACGTGCCTTCTCCGGGTCTTGTCCGTTGATTGTGTAAATCTCCAGCATTGCTGGGTTCTTTTCGTTACGCCCAGCAGGACGTGACAAACCAGAAACATGATCACCCTTACGCAAACCAAATTGGCGAGTCAGCTTCACAGGAATGTATGCATCTTCACGTGTTGGCATGTAACCACCAATGCGCAAGAAGCCGTAACCCTCATCACGCAGGTCGAGGTAACCCTCTACCTTTACTGGCTCAGTACTGATTGGTTCATTGCTGACATCATCACGTGATTCAAAACGATCTTCGCCTTGTGGGCCTTCATCGCGGCCATTACGTCCACGACGTCGACGACTGTTGCGTCCACCACGTGCATCCCAATCGCCTTCGCCTTGTTGACGAGGACCTTGATTCGGATTCTGCTGGCGGTTGCCTTGGCCTTGCTGACGCTGGCCTTGATTCTGATTTTGCTGACGTGGACCGCGATCTTGTCGATCTCCACGATCGCCACGGTCATTACGTTGGCCGCGACCTTGACCAGCGCCTTGCTGCTTCAGTTCGCCAGTACGTCCTTCATGTTGCGCTAATTCAATTTCCCATTCAGCTAATGGCTCGCCATCGGCACCGACATACACAATTGGTTCTGCAGATTCACTTGATGATTGTTCGCCGCGGGGCGCACGGTCTCCACGGTCATTACGAGAACCGCGCGCGGGGCGTTCATCGTCTGAATCAGACTCTTCTGCTGGCTCTTCATTACGGGGGGCACGTCCACGAGGGGCTGGTGCTGCTGCGGGTGCGTCGTTGGCACCAGTCTTTTCCAGAATCTTGTCGACCAATGTGGCCTTTGAATCGCGGGCACCAGCTTTAACGCCGAGCGCACCAGCGATTGCCATCAACTGATCTTTGTCCTTGGATTCAAGGGCGGATTTCTCAAGAGCTTCTGCAGCCATGATTTCCTGCTTTCGTTCAACCGTTCCACGGTTGGAGTTAGGGGTTTGGGCGGACCTACAAAAGGATTGAAGGAACTACCTCATCTCGACCCCCCAAAGACTTGGGCGGGGAGAACTCGGACACCCGAGCGACCTTCACCCTAGCGGGACACGCCCCTGACAACAACGATGCCCGACATCTTGTCGCAGCCCACTGGTACGGTCAGATTCATGAAACTCGGTCCTGGACTTACCTTCTCGTGGAAACGAGCCCTTGGCGTCACCGCCGCAAAACGCAAAATATCGCGCGCAACGGGAATCCCCCTCTCCCGCACAGGTCGCCGTAACAAGTTGGGCAAATTCCTAGGAATGAAATAGTGCGATCCCGTTCTGCGGTCATCGCCGTCGCTTCCCTTCTTTTCATTGCCTCATGTGGTGGCTCTGATAATTCATCCACAGCGTCATCTGTTGCTTCTCAGACCGGTTCAGGAAAAGTAAACCCAACATATGCAAAGTTCTGCGCAGCATCTTCAAAATTGAATGCAGCCATGTCGGGAACGCACGGCGAAAACCCTTCAGCAATCACCGACCCAAGCGAAATGAAAATCGCGTGGACAAAAATCACTGATCTGTCAATTGCACTGCAAGCACTCACCCCAAAAACTTTGAAGCAAGACGCTGACACAATGGTTGACAGCATTATTGCGATGAACAAAATCTTCAAAGAAAACGACTATGAATTGCTTGTTATTGCGAAGAAGCCAACAGTGCGCGATGCATTGACAAAAATTGCTTCAAACCCTGATGTCACTGAAGCTTCAACTCGCTTTAATACGTTCCTTACGCAGAACTGCGGCGTATAGC
>Ga0208720_1000376_pt1 | contig 11437 bp, 7 predicted proteins | sample LakMenEpi20Apr10_FD_150716 | JGI IMG/M metagenome (GOLD analysis project Ga0208720, IMG submission 150716) | Freshwater microbial communities from Lake Mendota, WI - 20APR2010 deep hole epilimnion (SPAdes) | ecosystem: Environmental > Aquatic > Freshwater > Lake > Epilimnion/Euphotic zone ...
AGAGCTTTTCCCAGAGCTTCATAAGCTCTGCTGGCTCCGGAACAACCTCAGGCGTTAGCTCAGTGTTGTCACCAACAAAATAGAAACAGACATCAATTTGGTCAACCGGCACATTTCGAAGCTTTGAGTAAGCAAACCGATATAGCGCCAACTGCAAGATCATTTCCTGCTCTTGCTCCTTAGATTCTGGGGGCGAGCCTGTTTTCCAGTCCACGATTTCATAGCGGGTCCCCACTTTGAAGACAGCGTCTAGCTTGCAAACAAAAGTGTTCACGCCCCGGGTGAGGTTGATTTCTAACTCAATTTCCGAATCCTTGAGGTTTGCAAATCTAGAGTTTTTGAATATCTCTGCCAGTTCGCTAACCGCGGTCGAACTTGTCTGGTCAACCTCGGCTACCAAAAAGTCTTCGACCCAAGAGTGAAACTGTGTTCCAATTCGAGTTGTGCGATAGGGCTTTGACGGGGTGGGCCTTAGGTACTTGGCAGCAATAGCGTCAACATCCTTGACGAATTCTTTGAACCTGGATGCTGGTATTCGAACCGGCAGATCCACAACCGATAACCGTGCAATTCGATCGTCTTGTTCTTTCAGTAGCAAGTCAATTTCTTCTTGCACGCTGCTTTGTTTTGTATCACTTGCTGAATCGGGTAACTGGTTTGTCGCCTGCTGAACTTTCTCGGCCGCTTGTCTTAAAACACTTGCGTATTTCTCACCCACGGGATCAAGTGGCCAGCTGGCTGTTTTTGGTTCCAGATCAAGAGGATTTGCTTGGCTGTTAATCTCCGGAAACTCAAAACCTTCACCGGCTAACTGCTCTAAAAAGCGTGAGGGTTTTCTAGATCCCGTGTTACCTGGTTTCCAGTAGGAACCGGTCAGTAGCAGTGCTTGCTTGGTTCTCGTAATTGCAACATAAATGAGGCGATACTCTTCGCGAAGTTGGTGCTCTTTGTTGTCTGCGCGGAACTGATCCTTGGCTGCTTTGATATCAGCCTGTGTTCTAGTTGCCTCATAGTCAAAAACCGGTAGTGATCTGGCGTCTCCTCGAAGTGGATACGGTAGCTCCGCTCCAGAAAGCCAGCCCGAAATTGATCGCGGTTTGCTAGGAAAATCATCTTCAACAAGATTTGGAACAGCAACATAATCCCACTCCAAACCCTTAGCCGCGTGGACCGTCAGAACTTGCACGACCCCTGCCGCCGGGTTGGACTTTGGTAGTTCAAACCTTTCTCGCTTTGCGGCATAGTCCAGCCAGTTCAAAAACGCTCCAAGTTGTGAAGCCGCGCTAGCTTGACCAAAGCCCGCAACTGTTTCATAGAAAGACTCGAGCTGGGCCATCGGGTTCTTTAGCTTTGGGTTGGCTCGAAGCTCAATATCCAACCAAAGCTCCTCGGCAACCACCCTAACAAAGTCGGCTAAAGGCAGTGATGTTGCCGACCTAAGGTTTCTAAACAATACCGCCGCGTCACGCAAGCGCCTTAGCGACTCTGCGGAAAACTCAGAAAGTAGCTCAAGGCTTTCGCTGGTTACCTCGTCGAGAGCTTCAACAATGGTGAGCTCTTGCCGGAAGACGCCTTCTTGTCTTGGACCAGAAAGTTTTCTTCCAATGACAAAAAGTCGATCTATGTCCTTTGCCCCGATGCGCCATCTTGCCCCGGTAAGTAACCTGATTAGCTCGCTTCCGGCATCTACCCGTTGAATAACCTTCAAAGCAGATACCAAATCAACAATTTCTGGAAGTTCCAATAATCCACCGAGTCCAACTACCTCTACTTCAATGCCATTGGCCTGCAGCGTCTCTACAAATAGGGCCATAGCTGAGCGCTTGCGCATTAACACCGCACAGCTCGATCCCTTGGCTAGCTCTGGCTTGAACCACTCTGCAATTGCTTGCGCTTCTTGCTCGATGGTTTCTAAAAAGCGAACCTGCACTTCACCATTAGGTGCATCAGGCATGGCCTCAAGTTTTACAGGAAGCACTCGCTGCTCCAAAGGCTTTGGAATCTCAAAGCTAGCCTGCTTGGCAAGTGGCGCGGAGATCTCATTTGCTTTTTCCAAAACTTGAATCGGGTTACGCCAGCTGGTTCTAAGGCTAAAGTTCTTGGCGGCTCCAAAATCAATACCAAACTCGTCAAGGTTTGATGCACTTGCCCCGCGCCAGCCATAGATGGACTGGTTCGGATCCCCCACCGCGAACACCGATCTCTTCGCAAACAGTGTTGCTAGCAACCTGGTTTGTAGCACCGAGGTGTCTTGATATTCATCGAGCATTACCTTGCTAAAGCTCTCGCGAATACTGGTTGCAGCATCTGGGAACTCAGTAACTGCCCGAAGAGCAAGTGCCACCTGGTCGGAGTAATCAACCATGGAACGCAATTTCTTTTCCTTCTGGAAAATCTCGGCCAGTTCTGCAATCAAGGGAGCTGGCTTTAGCTCTTCAACGATGGTGTCGACATAGGCAAATCTGGAGCTGACCTCCTCGCCTGCTTTTTTGGGAAGCCTAGAGATGTGATCCACAGTTCGCGCAATTTGGCTTTGTAGGTTGCCTGCGGTTTGGCCATTGTCATTTAGGGCTCTGGCTAACTCGATTACTTTTTCAACCAATGAATCGATGTTTAGCTCCAGATCGCTCAGCGTTCCAGAAACATCCGAGCCATAACGAACGCAGACCTCACGAGCCAGCTGAAAAGCGGTTGCTTCGCTTATCAGCGTGGCATCTGATTCGTAGCCCAGCGCTAAGGCGTTTTCACGAAAGACCTGGTTGGCAAAGGCGTTGTAGGTAGAAATGGTAGGGGCTTGAAAATCAAACTCCAGATCCTCTGGCCAGAAGCTCGAATCACGAAGTTTCAATAGCGATTCGTAAATTCTTTTTGATAGTTCGGTAGCAGCTTTTTTGGTGAAGGTAAGTCCGAGAATCTGCTCCGGTCTTGCAAAGCCGTTCGCCACAAGCCAAAGAACTCTCACGGCAAGCAATTCCGTCTTGCCACTTCCAGCTCCCGCAACAACCAGGCTTGGCGAATCAAGGGCAGCTTGTTCGATGGCGTCGATTTTTTCTTGGGAAAGCTCTCTACCTTTTACTACCTTGAATATCTCAGCCGCCGAGTACTTAGCCAACATATGACACCGCCCTGGTCAAGTGCAGCTTGCAGGTTCCGTATTCGCGGTCTGCCTCGCAGTGGTTAGAAAGCTGCGCTACAAAAACCTGCTTTGCCATTCCCTGAGTTGTTTCTAGAAGCAACTTCTTGAAATTTGCTGAAGTTTCTTGCGTCATTGCTGGTTGTGAACGCTCGGTGTAGCTGGCTCCACCGACAATCAGTAACTTCGCCCCAGCTAGCTGATCTTCATTGATCTTGCCAATCGATTCGAAGCCAGCTTCTAAAAGTGCCATTTGGTAGAGCGCCAGCTGAGGGTTTGATGCGGTGTCAGCTTCAGACGGAGCTTGGCTGCCGGTTTTTAGATCAACAATCATGATCGTGCCATTTTCATGTTGTTCGATTCGGTCCACCTGACCCTGCACCCTTACGTGGTCAAACTCGAAGCGGAAGTTTTGCTCCCTGCCTAAAACAACCGAGCCTTGGTCTTCGAACTTCTTTAAATAGCTAGCCAAGTTTGCAAGCATCTTGTTTGCGCGTCGTTTTCCTAGCTCTTCTAACCAGTCAGCTTCAAATTCAAGACTGTGCCAGCGTGAGTCGGTAAGTTGTTGTAATTCAGCCCGGTCAGAAGATCTGCTGAGCTCGAACACCTCGTGCACCAAGGTTCCAAGAGAGGCAGAGAAGGAATCTGATCTTCCGCCATGGTTTTGCAAGAACCAGTGCAGCGGACACTTTAGATAGCTATCAAGCTGAGAGGGTCTAACTGGAACCAAATCAGTTGCTAGATCTGTGAGTGGCTCCTCGGTGGAGATTGGCAATAGGCCATACCAACTTGATGGGTCAGTGCCTGGAACATTGGCCGAGGCTAACCTGGCAAGTCCCATCGCAAGCTCGACGCTATCCCCCGATCCGCTAGCTAATTCGCGACGCATGTCCCCCGCTAGTGAGCGCAGGGTTAGAGATCGAGGAATCGCACTTTCGGTTTCTGGGATGCTTCCATTTACCAGCGTCAAAAATTGCGAAATCTGCTCTTCTTCCTGATCGGTGGCCGTAACCAACACTCTGGATCTTGCAGCACCTACGGCCTTGTTGAACATTCGAAGCTCACCAGATAGCTCGGACTTGGTTAACTCTGAAGTGTTGTCTATCTCACCCTTAGCCAATGCATCCAGTGCTTGGGCGCCCAGCAACGAGGACCTGGGCTTTAGATTGGGCCAAACTCCCTCGATAAGGCCAGGCAATACAACAGTGTCGAAAGCTCTGCCGATCAGTCCAGAAGGAGTCAACAACGAAACGTATTCGCCGGATAAGTTGTTTAGCGCCAAGCTGTCTTCTGGAATCTCGCGCGCAAGTTGGTCCAACACAAAATCAAGCGGGCTACTATCTGGATTGCGTTCGGTGAATCTAGCAGCGGCTGCAAAAAGCGCCATTACTGAATCAAGATTCTTTCCCGCTTGCATCGCTAATTCTGATACCCCGCGAGAGGCCACAACCCAGCGATCCATCAGTGATGTGCCAGAAATAAGATTCCAGAGCACTGCCTCGGTGGTTGACTCTGGCTCCTTAGCTAGCGCCCTGGTTTGATCAATTAGCCCAATGAATTTTTCCACTTTACGAGCCTCTTGTGATCTAACCTGGGCAATCAGTGCCGGCTCAGAAATTGCTGAAAGCAATATCTCGTCACTAGAGACTTCTAAGTCTTCATGTGCTCTGCGAAGTGATCGCTTGAGGCGAAGTAGAGATAGCGCATCCAGCCCGCAGAATTCAGACAAAAGAAGTTGCTCAGCTTGGGGGAAAGTCAGTGGCTCATCAGATAGACAAACTGCTGCTAGCTGTAGCAGCTGTCCTGCAGCATGATCTGATTTCAAGGCAGTGGCAGTTCCCGATACTCGAACCGGAACCGAATGTGAGCTCAAGACAAGTGCTAGTGCATCAAGTTCTGGCCTGCTTCTTGCAATAACCGCCATGTTCGACCAGGCGATTCCATCAAACAGGTGTCTTCTTCTAAGCGCCCCCGCAACATAAGCAAGTTCATCGGTGCGCGAGCGAAAGACTTTGGCAGCCAGTGCGTCACCAGCTACTTGTTCCTTAACGGAAGTGGCCAGGCCTTTGCGCTGTCTTCCAGCTCTAGCAACTTCTATTTGGGAGCTGACTTTAGCCAAAGCTAAAGAAATCTCCGCTGGCCGAACAACGTGTTTAGGTTCCAGGTAAATAGTCTGGGCAGTTACGGACTTCGAAGTTGCAATCCGCTCTGCAAGCAAGGTCATCGCTTTTGGATTAGCCACCCTAAAACTAAGGGTTGCTACATCCGGGTCTCCAAAAAAACTAACTCCGGCACCTTTTTGAGTAAGTTCGAAGATAAACTCGGCGGCAGCTGGAGTGAGCTCTTGAGCATCATCAATTAGCAAGGTTTTGATTGAGCTGATTGATTCTGGAAGATCCGTTGAGCTTGCAACTACCCGGGCTGCTTCTCGAAGCAATGAAGCTGAATCGTACCTTTGTGATTCGGCTGAGTTTTGTAGCTCTAGGTACTTTTCAAAAACGATGCTGGCTGGCTGCCACTGCGAAACATTCTGATCTTTTGCCAACTCGGCTAACTTTGCAGCAGTTATGCCATGCTCAATGGCAACAGCAATTAGATCTCGAAGTTCAGTTCTAAAGCCAGTGAGCGATCTAACGGTGGCATCTAATTGCTTGGGCCAAATTTCAGGCTCTAGATTTTTGATTATTTCCTGCAGCATGGCATCTTGCTCGCTACCGCTTAGCAATGTTGGCTTTGGAGAATTTGATTTGCGCGCTTTATCGACCAGTATCGAAAAAGCCATGCTGGTTAGAGTCTTGGCAACCGGCCCAGCGGTTGCGCCTTGTAGTTCGAGCGCTAACTTATCGCGGTACAAATTCGCGCTATCTCTGGTTTGAGCAATTACAACCACTTTTTCCGGCTTGGCACCTTTATCAACTAGATGCAAAAAACGAGCTTTCAGGCAACTGGTTTTTCCAGAGCCCGGAGAGCCAATTACGGTAACTACCGCTTCGGCGGGCAAGTTCACCGCTTCGAGCTGGCTGTTATCAAGAGAAAGGTCCCTGACCGAGTCAATGTGCGAAAGGGGCACGAACTTCGGTTGGGTCATATCAATCAAGATACCCGAGCCTTCTGACATTAGATGTCTAGCCCACAGTTTTCCTGCCGTAATCTAGTAGTTGAAAGGTTGGTCATGGACATCAAAATCGGCATCGAAAATTCAGCTCGCGAACTAAGCTTCGAAACATCCGCTAGCGCTAAGGAGTTGGAGGCAACAGTTCGTTCTGCCATGGACTCCGATGCCAAGCTAATCAGCTTGACCGATTCCAAAGGCAACGTATTTTTGATCCCAACCAAGTCAATTACTTATCTTGAGCTTGGTGCGGAGGAAGCAAGAAGGGTTGGGTTTATCGCCTAATGGAGTTTCTATTCATTGTTTTTTACGCGGCGGTTTTGGCCCTGGTGGCACCAGCTGTGAACATCAACTCTGATCGCTATGGCTCTTTTGTGCCAACCGCAATTGCTTTAGCAACCGGTTCTTTTCTTTGGATACTTCTTACTGTATTGGGCTTTGGCTATACCGATGCATGGATCTGGACCATCGTTATGGTGGCTATGCCAGTAGCCATGTATTTTGGTCCAAAGTTTCTGGAATCAAAAAGAGAAAAGAAAGACCAGCTGACCCTTTTAGGCAGCTAGACCGATTGAATCCATTCTCAGCGAGTGAGCCGCAATCATCTCGCTGATAAGTGGCTCAATCTTGGAGTAAGACTCTAGGTTCACTTTTCTTTCCTGCTCAGCACTTAGGCTCGCACTCTTATCGATACCGGCAAGCTTTCTATTATCGAAAGCGGCCCTAACTTCCAGCAATACATCTCCCATAAGGCGTCTGCCCCAAAGAGCCAGCCTCGAGTCAAGCTCTGGATTCATTGCCTTGCCCTCTGTGATAACTTTCTGAGCAAATTTCTCGAAGGTCTTATCCGAAAGCGCCTTCTCGACCGACTCGCGAAGTTCCGAGTTCAGACCAACAGCCAATCTCTTATAGAAATCATCCAGCAGTCCAGAAACTAGATAGACCTTGATGATCGCTTCATACCAGTCCATCCCAGATGTCCTTGAGTGAAAAGTGTCGATTCGCTCAGTGAAAGCATCCATCGAGTCGGTGACATCAACACCCAAGCCAGCAAGCTTTTTTGATACCGTGCGGTATTTTTCAAAACTCTTGGCAGCTGCTTCACTGAGCTCAGCTTTGTATTGGGTGGTTGGAGCATATTTGAGCTCATTGGTAAGAATTTCAAAATTAGAAAGCAACAAGTACGCGAGCTGGCCCAGGTATGCCTTAGGTTCTGGCGTGTATGGCTTTAGGTTGATTTTGTTCTTGTTTCTAGCAGAGCGCTCTTCGCGATCAGGCAAAACAAGCTTGCCGACTTTTTTCCTTAAGGATTTCAACCACTCAAACACCTTTCAAGCATAAACGGGATAGCGCCTTGGCAAGTAGAGTAAGAAGAGCATATATAGGAGCAATTTGACTTTCAAAGACTTAGGTATCGATCAAGATATCTATCAGGCCCTCGAGGGCCGAGGAATCACCAGTCCATTTCCAATCCAGGAGCAAGCCATACCGCTTGCCTTAACTGGTCAGGACATTATTGGCCAAGCCAAAACTGGTACCGGTAAGACCTTAGGCTTTGGCCTACCTCTTATTCAGTCCCTTGGACTGAATCCAGAAAAAGGCGCCAAAGCACTGGTAGTTGTTCCAACCCGAGAGTTAGCCATCCAGGTCGCAGAAGATCTAAAGCACGCTTGCTCTAATCGCTCAACTACTGTTGCCGCAATCTATGGCGGAAAAGCTTACGAGGGACAAATTGCAGAAATCGATGCTGGAGCGCAGATCATTGTTGGAACCCCTGGTCGACTAATTGACTTGTCGAAGCAAAAAAAGCTTGATCTAAAACACATCCAGTTCATGGTGCTAGACGAAGCCGACGAAATGCTCGATCTTGGCTTCTTGCCCGATGTTGAAAAGCTCTTTGCTTACACTCCAGAATCACGTCAGACCATGCTGTTTTCAGCCACCATGCCAGGCGCCATTGTTTCACTTGCAAGGCGCTACCAAAACAAGCCAGTGCACATCAGGGTCAACGACCCTGATGAGGGACTAACCAAAGCCGACATCAAGCAGTTTGTCTACCGAGCCCACGCGCTCGATAAAGACGAAGTAGTTGGCAGAATTCTGCAGGCCGAAGGCCGTGGCAAGACAATTATCTTCTGCCGAACCAAGCGCCAGGCTGCCAAGCTAGCCGATGAGCTAATTGACAGAGGATTCAATGCAAGCGCTTTGCACGGAGACATGTCCCAAGAAGCCAGAGAGAAATCGATGGCTAATTTCCGCTCCGGCAAAAAAGACATCCTGGTTGCTACCGAGGTTGCTGCCCGTGGTATCGACGTTGACGATGTGACGCATGTAATTAACTACTCCGTGCCAGAAGATGAAAAGGCTTACCTGCACCGCGTTGGAAGAACCGGTCGCGCGGGGCGCCTTGGTATTGCAGTAACTTTTGTGGACTGGGAAGATCTTGCTCGCTGGACCCACATCAACTTAGAGCTAAAGTTTGGCCAACCAGATCCAACCGAAACATACTCAAGCTCCGAGCACCTGTTTACTGACATGAACATTCCCGCTGGTACCAAGGGAAGACTTAAGGCCAGCACCCGAGTGGAAGCTCCAAAGTCTTCCAGGCCACAGGGACAAAAAGGCTCTAGGCCGTCAAGAGGGTCTGACTCAAAACCTGAGCGCTCCGGTGAGAAGAAAACGGATCGTCCCGCAGCAACTGCTAACAGGACTCGTAACCGCACCCGCGGTGGCAATCGCTAAAGCGAAGCTTTAGTTCCCGTTCCAAGTTTCACAATTCGATCTAGCATCTCTTGGCTGGTGGTGTTCTCAGCCAACTGATTCGGTTTTCCGGCAACGCCGTGATAATCGCTAGAACCAGTGACAACAAGATCATGCTTGGAAGCCAATTCCCGTAACCAAGATCTGGCAGCTTCTGGAACATCGCGGTGATAAACCTCAATTCCGGCTAAGCCTCTTTGGATCATTTCTTCGAAATGATCCATTGGCAGATCTTCCGGGCTGACGTTTGCTCCAACCCCAGTCAATGGATGGGCGATTACTGCCACTCCCCCCGATTTGCCGATGAGCTCAATTGCTTCCAAAGTGGAAACCGTTGAGTGCGAAACGTAATAGGGGCCATCAATTGCCAGGTAGTGACTAAACGCCTCGCTTCGGGTAGAAACTTTCTTCATGGTAACCAATGTGTCCGCTATCGCCGGACGACCGATGGTCGCTCCCTCATCTAGGTGATCCAAAACCATCTCCCAAGTAATTGGAATATCTCTGGCTAAGTTCTCAACTATGGCGCGAGCCCTTGCCTCGCGCGTTGCCACGGTGTTGCCAAGAACAACCGAAAGCGCTTCGTGATTTGGATCTGGAAGGTAAGCAAGGAGGTGCACGCTGATACGAATATTGCGGCCGGATCGTTCGATATCGGAAACGCTAGTTACTTCGATTCCTGGTACAAAACCCAACCCAAGTTCTAGGGCTTTAGATCTAGCTTCATCCCAGCCCGAGACCGTGTCGTGATCGGTAAGCGCCAAAACGTTGATGCCGGCCTTAGCCGCGTTGGTAACGAGCTGGCTAGGGGTATCTAGTCCATCGGATCTAGTTGAGTGGGTATGGAGGTCAATTTTGACCATTGAAATTCCTGTTCTGTTAGCTCAACACTACCCAACACCCAAGACAGCGCTGGAATGACACAATAGTTGGATGGCTAGCGATAAAAAAGAGGGCACGGGAACAAACCGTTCCAGAACTCCAAACAGCAAAGAGTTCCTTGATTACATTTCAAGCGGCTGGCAAGAAAGCTCAAACAAGGCCATGTCCCAAAGCCCTGCTGCTGATTTTGCTAAAGCTAGACGCGACAAAGTCGCTGCAGCTTTTCCCAATCAACTTGTTGTGATTGAAGCTGGTGCACCCAAGACAAGGTCAAACGACACCGAGTATCGCTATCGGCCACACGCGGCCTTCGCGCACCTAACCGGATGGGGTTCAGAAACTGTTCCAGATTCAGTGTTGGTCATCGACACTAAAGAATCTGCTCAGATTCTGTTTTTGCGCCCAACAGCTGGCAAAGACTCAAACGAATTCTTTGCAAACCCAGCCATTGGTGAATTCTGGGTGGGAGCAAGACCAACTCTGGGTGATGTGTCTGCGCTACTGGGGATCGAAACTCGCGATCTCAAAGACCTGAATGCTTACCTAGAGAACAAAGAAGCCATATCCCTTGAAGATAGTGAACTCGCGCAGTTTGTGTCTGAGTTGCGTCTTGTGAAAGACGCTTACGAGATTGATCAAATGCGTCAAGCCGTTGCTAGCTCAATCCGTGGCTTCGAAGACATCGTGAAAGCTTTACCAAAAGCTGCCAAAAACCCACGCGGGGAACGAATCATTGAAACGGCATTTTTTGCAAGAGCCAGGCTGGAAGGCAACGACCTGGGTTATGACACCATTGCCGCTGCCGGAAAAAATGCCTGCATCCTGCACTGGATCACTAACCACGGGCCGGTAAATAGCGGCGAGCTGGTTTTGGTTGACGCTGGTATAGAAATGGACTCTTTATACACAGCGGATATCACTCGCACCTTGCCAATAAACGGCAAGTACTCAGAAGCGCAACTTGAGATTTACCAAGCAGTGTTGGAAGCTGCCGACGCAGCATTTGCGGTAGCAAAACCAGGCATCAAGTTCCGCGATATCCATGAAGCTGCAATGAAGGTGATTGCTCACAAAGTTGCCGGTTGGTCAATACTGCCAGTTAGCGCCGAAGAGTCACTTGAAGCTAACAAGCAGTTCCATAGGCGCTGGATGGTGCACGGCACTAGCCATCACTTAGGTATTGATGTTCACGACTGCGCTCAGGCAAGAAAAGAAATGTATCTCGATGCCGAGCTCAAAGAAGGAATGATCTTCACCATTGAGCCAGGTTTGTATTTCCACGAAAATGACTTACTTGCTCCAGAACGATTCCGCGGAATTGGCGTAAGAATCGAAGACGACGTGCTGGTGACCAAAGACGGTGTTGAGAATCTTTCAGCCAAACTACCAAGAACTCCAGCGGAGATTGAATCTTGGATGGCCAGTATTAGCTAGCTTTTAGAGGCTGGCTTTTTGGTGGCTGGTTTTTTGGTCTCAGTTGCCTTACTTGCCTTCATGGCTTTTTTAGCATCAGCTAATTGACCGGTTGGAACAATCACGTCGTACTTTTT
>Ga0208720_1000378_pt1 | contig 11376 bp, 8 predicted proteins | sample LakMenEpi20Apr10_FD_150716 | JGI IMG/M metagenome (GOLD analysis project Ga0208720, IMG submission 150716) | Freshwater microbial communities from Lake Mendota, WI - 20APR2010 deep hole epilimnion (SPAdes) | ecosystem: Environmental > Aquatic > Freshwater > Lake > Epilimnion/Euphotic zone ...
GGTCAAACGTCGATGGTCAATTTTTCATCGTTTAGAGATAGATCCGATATTGATCGCGTTTGCGACAAACTTTCAAGGCTCTTTGGATTATCTGGGATAATCAGGAAATTCCGTGCCGGCGATTCGGACGACGCGGCACTAACCCTGAACCAGTGATCTTTTGGGCTCCGGAGGAGACAGCTATTAATAGGCATGTCCTCAGGACATCCACAACCCCTGAACGAGTGATCTTTTGGGCTCCGGAGGCATGCGAACACTCTCAATGCCATTCCCCCCTGGAATCCGGTATGAGCCTCAATCAAAACAAGTCACACATTGGTAAGGTGTTTTTTTACCTCCAGAATGATTCTAAAGGTCCTACATTCCAAACATTTAAGAAAAAATAAAATAAATCGTAGATCGCACTGGCAACTCAACGACTTCTGGATATAGTTATCTGGTACAAAACAACAACTTGTGAAAAGGATACCTGGATGTTCACACAAACCGTCGAATACGCCTTGAGGGCGATCGTTCACCTGGCGCAGCAATCGCCTGCAGCCAGCACGACGGAAGACGTTGCTGATGCAACACATGTGCCTCGTGCTTATCTGGCAAAAATTCTCAGCGGCTTGCGCCGGTCAGGGCTTGTGAAGAGCCAGAGGGGGCTTGGTGGAGGAATTTCGCTCTCCAGACGGCCTGAAGAACTGACCATTCTGGATGTGGTCAATGCCGTGGAACCAATCGAACGGATCAAAATCTGCCCCTTGGGTTTGTCCGAGCATGGCTCAAACCTCTGCCCTTTGCACGCGCGCATGGATATGGCACTGGCATTGGTCGAGTCTTCATTTTGTTCGACGACCATCGCCGATGTTCTCAAAGAACCGACCAACAGCATTCCATTGTGCCCGTTCCCACCCACCGAAAACCCGACTGTTCCCAATCGGGCCTGGGCCTTGAATCGGTCTCTGGAAATTGAGAGAACCAAAGAAGCCGCAAAGAACAAGCGTGCTTTGAAGGCAAAGCCTATCGAAAAGCTGAAGGCCAAGTTAAAAACCAGATCAAAGCCCAAGTCCTGATCAGATATCTCCGGATCTCTGGAACCTGCGGATGATCAAAAGACCTGAGCAGCCGATGATCAGGCTTGTCAAAGAGATCGGTTCAGGCACCACAGTGATGGTGTTTATGGTGAGTTTCGGGCTCTCGACTGAAGAACTCCCGAGACGGACCAAATTGCCCATCGACTCTGACAGTGATAACGAGATGGTGAGATATCGCGCTGAACCTGATCTGGCCTGATTGAATGCAGCCACGAATCCCAATGGCATCGTGGCCGTATACCAGTTGATCGGGCCAGGAGCGCCGGGCCAGTTAGGTGCGATGTTAATCTCAACTGTGCCTAGACTTACGCCGCTGAGATCGTTGTAAATTGCCTGGCTGGCCGGGTCCTGGAAATCCGTATGGCTGGCTGCAATCTGTTCGGCGGTGAATTGGGTGGGAAGGCCGAGATTCAGGTGGATCACGGAACCTGGGAGCGGGATGGCTCCGATCATGGTGGTCCATGAAGTGACGCCTATGTCGAGAGTTGCGCCGACGATCGAGGCGTCTGCCCCAAGCGTGTCGAAGATCAAAAACGAGCGCATTACATGAGGCGCAAGCAAGCCCTGATTGTTGCCCACCTCGGTCGTATGCGTTCCGTTCAGACCGTTGGTGTTATTGACAGGACTACTTGAGTGATCGCTGGTGTAATTGCCAGACGTGTTCGGAAACAGAGTGATCTGGCTGGCAGAAACGCTGCACAAACTCTCTGCCAGAATGATGCAAGTCATTATTTTAAAAAGAGTTGTGAATGAAAGATCGGATTGGCACAATCTGGCTTTTCCGGATATGACGGGCAGGTTGATCATGGTTTTATCCTCCTTGGTGTGGGGCAGCAGGACTGGCGAAAGCCGTCTTGCCAGATGAACAAAGATACGTACACATCGATTCGTTCGATTCCTCCAGCATACGCTTTCGTTCAGATTGCCGCAAGCGACAGTTAATTCAGGACTTATGGTGCATCATTGCAGAATCGGGTTGGTCATCGGACGTGAATTCGTCTATAGTGAATCAGGTGTCGGAAGCGGGGCTTAACCTCTTGAAAATTGGCCACAATGCAACCCAATACGCGGTCCACTCCAAATCTGGGTGATCAGAAATCCGGCACTTCCGGGCGACGTTTTATCGTGCTTTTTACGATCACCGTACTGATTTTCTGGGCCTCTCTCTGGGTCAGCTTCAGATTCTGGAAGTCAGGATACGATCAGAAGGCGCAAGTGGGACGCGAAACGGCCCGCCATATTCGCAAGTTGGTTGAGGCCCGACCGGACGGAGTTTCGGCCTCTGTTTGGGAAGATACCGTGGATCATGCCGAGGCCATGCTGATCGCTGTGACTGGATCAAACCTGCTTAACATACAGCAGATTCAGGCTTTAACCGTCGAGATTGATGAGCGGGTCGCCGCTGCCACTCGCCAGCCGAACCAGGGCCCTGCGATTTTGAAGGAACTGTGGGACGAGTTGGCAAAGCGGGCTGGCCCTGTTGCAAATATTTATGGTCGGCCAAAGCTGGTGGAAGCTGTACCTGTAAAATAGGATGGTTGGGGAAGATGGGCGTCAGTCAGCAAATGAGTGACGAATCCCTGAGTTGAGAACCCGCTTCGTAAAAAGTTGTCCGGATAAGAAGCCTGGCTTGTTTGCGTAGTTCGTCCGGTTTGATCCGAAAGCGCCCGTTCAGCGATTGGGAATTCTGCTTGATGAATCAGACTTTCTTCGAATTGAGGGGTATATTAAAAGTGACGAGAAGATGTGAGCCGCGTTTTGAAGACAAAGACTTGATGCCGACCATCAGACCTTCAATCCCGAGTGGCTCTCTCTCGTTAACTCTCCTGTGCTTGCAACTTGCGGTTTGCTTCTGACGAGACGAAAACCCTGAGATGTCGCAAGACGCCTCAGGGTTTTTCGTTGGCAGTCAGACTAACCCGCAGCGCCAGCAAGGGCCGAGCGTCCCGGAAGCCATGCCGTTTAGTACAAACGTTTACAATGTAAGATCTTAACATAGACTAGCTATCCACTAATGCGGCCCTTGCTGGCGCCTCGGGTTAGTCTGGTCAGCAACATAACGCCTTGAATTCGCCCTCCTGCGTGGTTCATATAGATGCCATCTTCCAACGCCCGGATTCGAACGACCTACATTCGCACCCTCCACAGTCTCCTCCCCAAACCTCAGATTTCAGAATGAGAGAGCTAAAAATCGAAACGAATCCTAAAAAATCTTCAAAACTGACCTTGCTGAATTCTCGATTCGTGGCAAAATCTCGCAAAAGTGCGGAATTGTTCGCATGCGTTCGCTTTAATGTCCGATTCTATCCGATAAGGGTAGAGAAGGTTCTGGAAAGTGGGCGTGACTTTTAACGCTGCAGGAATGATGTCAGGAAGGGAATCCGGACACCCTGCGACGGGTCAAACACAGTCATTAAGTTGGACACAAACGCATACGATTCCCGGACATCGGGGTTCAGTGGTGGTCTTGTAGTCGAACGCTCTCAAAAATGGGCGAAAGTCTTCAGGAACGTACCTAAACCCGGTCGTACAGAGGAATCAGCAAGGAGGCGTAGCTTGCGTAACCCAAGATGGACATGGACGGCCGCACTGGCCGCAATGGGCCTCGCGGCATCGTCGCCCTGGATCGATGCACAAACCAATCGCGGGCTCGAACCGGGCGCTAACCCGAATGTTTCGCCAATGGATCCTGCCAGCGTTCAAATCGCTCCGGCTGGAAACTCCTCGGCCACGGCTCGTAAACCGGCCGTTCCTGCGATGGAACCTGGCGATGCTGCCATGCTTCGCAGCCGTAGTGCCAGAACCGTACTTCGTAACGGCATCGACTACATTAAATATCAGCAGTATGAAAAAGCTCTGATCTATCTTCGGGAAGCAGAGCGCCGCAAGGACCAGCTCAACCCCGCTGAAGTGACCAGCATGAGACAAGGCATTGAGGCGGCCCAGGAAGGACTTAGGGCACCGACGTCGATGGCCGGTTATGCCAAAACTCGTCGCCCTCAGGCCGGTTCCATTGCGGTTGCCGCCAAGTTGTCGGCACCTGTCGCTTTGGCCGATCCAGCCATGATTCCAGCCTCAGTCGAGATTCCCATTCAAGAGTCTCAGCCTGTCGTTCGGACCGCTCTTGAGCCGATTCCGCCTGAGGCACTCGCCAAGGCATTGCCGACAGCCTCCGAACTGGCCCGGTCAAAGTCAGCGGCTTCCGCTCGCAGACAATATGAATCCGCCGGTAATTCGGGCGGTTCTGAGACATTGCCTCCACTTTCGGCTCCAGCCTCGTTGACTCAGCCACTCAAGGCAAGAGAGACGGAAGCTGTTGCTGTATCAGAACCTGTGGCACTTGAACAAGCTCCTGTTATGGAACCTGTTGCGGTCAAGTTGCCTGAGAAGGCTGTCAACGCTCCAGAGCCTCTGCCAGGCAGCCCATCTGCCCGTTCCAGTGTGGCTCAGCAATCGTCTGCCACGTTTGATGAATCGGTGGCACCGGTCACCGATCAGTCCAAACCTGTTCATCAAGACACCCCATCGCTGCCTGCTCTGAGCGTCCCACCGGGTGCTGTTGAAGAGTCCGAAAGTGCTGCACCAACAACACTTCCGCTATTACCTGTGGCAAGCAGCCAGCCAGCTCCGAAGCTGGAGAGCGTCACTCCTGACGTGAAACCAGCTGCTCCTGTTGTCGAAACACCGGCCCTTCCGGCCGTGAATTCCGACGACGAGCCGATCGACAACCAACCGCCCAAGATCGAGACCTCTCTCCCAACACTCCCACCATTGGAAGTGTCTGAAGTGAAGTCGAAAGTCGAAGAAAAGCTGGAATCTGAGCCAAGCCTGCCGGCTCTTCCAGTCGTGGAAGTGGCGCAAGTGGTTGCAGAGCCAGTGAAACCGCCTGTGGAATCGAAGGTCATGGCCAAGCTCGAATCCGAGCCAAGCCTGCCGGCATTGCCAGTGGCGAATTCGATTGAGAATGCTCCTGAAGCTCCCAAAGCGGTGGAGCTGGAAGTTAAGCCTGCTACGGTTCAGCTGCCCACAGAACTGCCTCCTGCTGGCGATAAGCCACTCCAGGAAGCGGCCGGAATCCCTGTTCTGACGCCTCTGGCTGATGACGAAGAGCCTTCTGCTGCAACGACTTCCAATGCAGTTCAGGCTGAACGGATCGCTACCAGGTTGGTGGAAGAAGATTCAAAACCAGTGGCCACCGACAGCCTCCCTCCATTGCCTTCAGCTCCGGCGAATGACCTGCCTCCACTCCCTCCGATTCCGTCTTTGGATCAACCTCCATTGAAGTCGGAAGAGCCTGCCAAGGCAGCAGATAAGCCAGTTTCTGAACCGGCACCATTGGCTCCTGAAGCCGCAGTTCCAGCCAAACCTGAATTGGCTGGCGACCTGCCACCTCTCCCAGTGGGAACATCCAGCACGCCTGATACACCGCCGGTTCCTCCGGTTGTTCCAACTCAGGCTGAAGCGATGCCGGAACGAGTGGCTCGTGCTGAGGCAAACCCAGTTCCAGCTGTGACTTCCGACAATCTTCCAGCATTGCCTGCGGAAGAAGTCGCTAAAACGGTGACCCCATCGCCGAGCTCTCCAGATGGCGATCCGGAGATTGGCAAGATTACTGATAAGTACTTAGGTGGTCTATCGTTTGAGCGACGTCGCGAGATCGAACAGATGGCCCGGATTCAAGGTGGCCGGACAGGTTCCACGCCTGGCCTATCGCCTCTGGGGGCTCAGCCTCCGGAAGAGGCAGGTGCTGCCGCTATGACCCGTCCGGGTGTCCCAGGTTCGAGCATGAATATGAGTGCAACGGACGATCCTCTTGTTCGCCTTGAACTGCCCAGAGCTCCTAGTCCTGCGGAAGCTCGCCCGATCCGGGCCATCCTTCTGCCAGAGCAGTTTGATAACCTCAAACCACGTCAGTTTGACCCTCGTCGCAAGATGTGGGCCTCCGCCGCAGTGGCTCACTATCCTCTCTACTTCCAAGATCCAAGTCTTGAGCGGTACGGGGTTTCTGTTGAACAAAGGCTCGGTCGTGCAGGTCGTAAACTGACCTATCCGATTGACGATCCGAAGCAGAGCAAGCTGAGGAATCAGATTGCCACTCCGATGATTTCAAGTGGCCTGTTCGCCCTCCAGATTGCCACCTTCCCGTTCCGGGCCATTGCCGATCCCCCTTGGGAATCCGAATATGACCTCGGGTACTACCGCCCTGGCGATGTGGTGCCGGAAGATACCGTGGTGCTGCCCTGGAAGGGTGTCGGACCACTCTTCAAAGGCAACAAATATTGATCCCGATCTGTCACGAATTCTGATCTGATCGAACAAAAAGATAGGACAGCTCCAAGGAATTGGGGCTGTCTGTTTTTTTAAAACTTCATTCTTCAAATCGTCGTAAAGCATGACGTGGCAGACCGATATCGACGATCTCCACGCGTCCTGTCCATTCGCTGGCATAGCGTTCGTAGAAGCCGACTTTAGGGGCTACAAATGTGGCTGTAAGGCGGGCCTTGATGGCAACGCCCAAGACTTCGCCAGTGTTTGCGTCCATCCCCGACGGGATATCTAAAGCCATGACAGGCTTACCACTTTCGTTGATAATCCCGACAATGTCGCCCGCCAGGTCGCCGGGTATCAAGGGTCTGGTCAGGCCAGTTCCAAACAGTCCATCGACCACCCAATCCGCCGGTTTCAGGATCGACTCCAGCTCCATGGGTTCAAAAACCCGTGACTGCTCGATGCCTGCCGCCTGGAGAATTCTGTACTGGGCGAGGGCATCGCCTTTAAGTTCGCCGGGCGGAGTGGTCCAGACCACGCGCACCTTGGCCACGCCTGAGGCTTCCAAATGGCGTGCCAGAACGGCTCCATCGCCACCGTTATTGCCTTGTCCACAGATCACAACTACTGTTGCAGGCTGACTTTCAGAACTGATTAATCCGGTTTCAAACATAGCCCACGAGAGGACTCGGGCGGCACCTCGGCCAGCGTTTTCCATCAGGACCATCGTCGGCATATTCAGCTCGGCGACAGCATAGTCGTCGAGGGCTCGCACTTCTTCGCAAGTCAGTGGCCGCAGTCGATACCGCGAAACTTCGAGAGTTTCACGCCGTTCTGAACGATCATCAAAAATCATCGCCATCAGCTCCTTCCCAGCCACCATCAGCCGAGCTTTTCGGATCCAGCCTTGATGATTATATTTTCCATTGTCCCAGTCAGGAAAACCATCTATTCCTGAGAAATCTCTGCGATCTCTGTAGATTCCAATTGGTAAAGGCCTTGGAATTGCTTTATTTTAGTGGGATCAGTGGATCATAAAAGACGAAAAAACGGCTGGAACCGGAGTCGAGATTCCTCATGGAAAAGTTGTTCCCCAGATCACCAAATCGGTTTAAATTACGGGCTTATCTGGTTATGGCCACAATGTTTGGATCCTTTACGGGGTTCGCTCAGGACCAAGCCTCGCCGAAAGCTCCATTGCCGGTCTCCAATTCTGCGACCCCTGTGAAAAAGCGTCCGAATATCGTGCTGATCATTGCCGATGACCAGGCCTGGACCGACTTCGGATTCATGGGCCATAAGGTGGTGCAAACACCTTTCATTGATGCACTTGCAGCCAGATCAGCCAGCTTCGTGAATGGTTATGTCCCAACCTCTCTGTGCCGGGCCAGTCTGGCCACTTTGCTGACCGGCCAATATGCCCACCAGCACTGCATCTGCTTCAACGATCCCCCCAAGGGCATGCAGCGAGATGAAGCTCATCCGTTCATCGCCCGATCTCCCGCCTTGCCCAGAATTCTGGCCACTCAAGGCTATCGCAGCTTCCAGACCGGTAAATTTTGGGAAGGCCACTATGCCAACGCCGGATTCACCCATGGGATGACCGTCAAGGGGCGTCATGGCGATACCGGGCTCAAGATTGGTCGCGATACGATGGCCCCGATTGCAGAATTTCTCGATCAATCAGCAGGCACTCCGTTCTTCCTTTGGTATGCCCCGATGCTGCCTCATACGCCACACAACCCGCCGGCTGATTATGTGAAAGCCTTTGCAGGTAAAGGACTTGATCCAAAAACGCAAGCCTATTATGCCACCATTCGCTGGTTCGACGATTCCGTGGGAGCTTTGATGAAGCTCCTGAGTGACCGCCATCTGACCGACAACACGGCGGTTCTGTTTCTGGTGGACAATGGCTGGGCAGTCCCGTTGGCTGGAGAGCGGATGCCGTACGCCGTGAAGTCGAAAAACTCGCCCTTCGACGGTGGTTTACGGACACCTTTACTACTGAGCTGGCCAGGATATACAAAGCCTGGAACGCGTCAGGATCTGGTCTCGTCGATCGACGTGGTCCCAACCCTTCTGGACATCGCCGGTCTGGGCTATTCCAGCGCGGGCCTGCCCGGCTTGAGCCTTCTGAAAGCGGCTGGCGAAAAGGCTGAAAAGGTTCCAAGAGACACGCTTTATGGAGAGCTTTTTCTGCATACGGCTTCGCAGTTGGGTCAGCCCAAGGTGGATATGACTTACCGATGGGTTCGCCGTGGGGACTGGAAATTGATCCTGCCGACGCCTGTGGCTGAGGCTTCGACAAAGGTGGTGCCGGGCGGCGATACACAGAACCTGATCATCAACCGAACCGACGGCCCGTTTCTCTATAACCTCAAGAATGATCCAACCGAACTTCATAACCTTGGAGGAGATCCAGCACAGGTCGGCCGGATCAGAGAGTTGACAGATGCGCTCGATCACTGGCTTGAAGCTCGCTAAGGAACAGGCGGGAGATAACTTCCGGTTTTTAGGCTAATCGTGGCCAAGCAGAACTTGGCTGTTATCTAGCCGGTCTTGGCGCTAGCCCCGGTTCATTATCTTGTGCGAACCGGGGGCTAGCGCCCGGCGGCTAGATTCAAACCAAGAAACCGATGGCTATCGCCTCTTACCTAGCCGGTCTTGGCGCTAGACCCGGTTCATTGGTTTTTGGGTGATTGGGCTCCAGAGGAGATAGCTATTACTAAACCCCAATCACGCTCAGAAGCGGATTTCTTCAGGCGGTCCCCTGAGCGGGCGGGTTTTCGCCCATTCAATCCATGCGCATGTAAAGCATTACATAAAAACGATTTGCGTCGTTCTGGAAAATAAAGCCAAAGCCCGTCATGTCAGGGAACATGGCCTACGTATCTCAGAATGAGAGGAGTATAGTGCCACCTCAGGTCAAGATTTTGGGGTGGCCTTCATGGAACCAATTCCGAACTTCGACATCATCCATCCTCCATCCTCTCGACCACTTGGAACGAGCAAATAGCCGGCCACATAAGCCGCCATCGCGCATGACAGATGCCCGATCAGTATGGCCAGCTTGACCAGGGCGCTCTGGCCTGGTGCAGATGCGTCCAGAAATGCTCCTAAACCCAAGCAGGTCAAGCCTAAGAACAACGCACCTGCCAACGACGGGGCCAACGATCGGCGGAGGAATTCCCGAGGATCAATCGAGAGTGTCCTGTAAGTGTAAATTCCTGGTATCAATAGGTTTGAGAAAAGTGTTGTGAGAACTGTGCCCCAGATCACTCCCACCACTCCAAGCTGAAGCGTGAGGTAGTAACTCAGGGGCAAGTTGATGATCGCCCCGCCTAAAGCCGCCAGTGCCACCACCCGAACATGGCCTAGACCAGTCGAGACCTGAACGGGTACGGACAAAATCAGAGGCAGACAGGCGACAAGAAACAGGCGCATCATGGGGGCGTATTGAGCTTTTTCCGGACCGACCCAAAGTTCCAGAAACGGCCGGGCGTAAATCGCAGCCAGCAGGCCGACCGGCAGGAGCAGTCCAAAGTGAAGCCTGACACCGTCATATTTGACCCGATCCAGTCCGCCTTTATCGCGAGCCGCTGCCAGGCTGGCCGCTGCAGGCATGACAAAATAGGCGAGAGTCCAGCCAGTCTGTCTGAGTTGCATGAACGGCTTGGAAACGACTTGGTAAATCGACGTGGCTGGGCCTGGATCAGTCAGGGCGAATCCGAGAACCGTGGTGTCGAGCTTGTCTGAGAGCACAACCGAGAGCTGGATCATGAAGACCCAGAGGCTGAGCGGAATCATGCCGATGAACTCCGACCAACTCGCTCCGCGAAAGCCTGGGATCATGCCGAATTCGGAGGTCGCAATCCAGATGGCTGGCCCAAGGATCAGGACGATCTGGACCACTGTCTGAGCGATAACCACGGTGAGCAGTGGCCAGCCAAGCCAGATCCCGATCACAAGTGCAAGGAATCGGCCGATCACTGCCAGAACTTCAAACCTGGGAATGACTTCATAGCGATGGGCCGCCTGAAGGATGCTGGAAATCACCGTGGATAATCCCCAGCAGGGGGCGGTGATGGCTTGAAGCCAGAGGAGCTGGACAATGAGCTGTTTGTCGGCGGCTGCGTATTCTGTCAGTGGTACGGCGAAATAGGCGACACACAAAAGCAGGGCAGACTGGATCAGCGTTACGATTCCATAAAACACCATTCCGCTGGCCAGACTTTGCTCCACAGCCTTTCGATCGCCGCGAGCCCAGGCTGTGACCACCTGTCTCTGGAGGGCGGAACTCATTCCGAATTCGAGGAGCATCTGAAAGAACCCGAAACCCCAGGCGAAGCCATAGGCGCCGAATTGAGCGTCTCCATAGGTGCGGATCAGCAGGGGGATGGTCCAGAAAGCACAGACGGCGGCGATAGGGGTCTTCAAGGCCAGCCAAAAGCTGCCTGACAGAACTTTCCCCAGAATCGGCGAGCCGGTGGACGGGCCTTTATCTGGAGCAGTGTTTGAAGTTTTCTGGTCGGCTTCAGGCACGTCAGTTTGGTGTCGTTCCATCTGTAAAAAGGAGTCCAGGCTTCATGCCTTGATGGGTTTGGATTCAAGAACATTGGCCCTGTATGGAGTCATCCCATCATTCATGGAGCCTGTATGATTGAGCATGATACATGCAGGAGAGGTGAATCGACAACCAGTCGAGAACTGAATTTTAATGAATTTGCTGTGAAAGAGTGTCCCGACTTCCAGAGCCAATGGGCGATTCGCAATCTTCAATATCATGTTTATCAAGGCCATGTCCCCCACATGCCGGGCTTTGATTTGAAAACCGATGCGAATCAACCATGAATCTGCAATCAGAATTCATGGAATTACAATTCACGTATGATCATATTCGATACCGTCACGCCGGAATCCGGCATGAGCCAACTTTTTTTACTTCCCAGGCTTAGCCATTTCCTGACGTGCCTCGCGCAGCTGCTTCAGCACAGATTCCACAAGCAACTCGCCTGAACCTGGCTTCACC
>Ga0208720_1000379_pt1 | contig 11345 bp, 8 predicted proteins | sample LakMenEpi20Apr10_FD_150716 | JGI IMG/M metagenome (GOLD analysis project Ga0208720, IMG submission 150716) | Freshwater microbial communities from Lake Mendota, WI - 20APR2010 deep hole epilimnion (SPAdes) | ecosystem: Environmental > Aquatic > Freshwater > Lake > Epilimnion/Euphotic zone ...
CGACACAAGCCTGCCTGAATTCATTACGAGATTGTCCCGCCAATAGTTGAAAGTTAGGCGGCAGACTGATTTACTCTAGCCCACTTTCACCTCCTCGGCAATAGGCAGATTTTGCTCGTTAGGTTGTAAATTCGCCTTCAGCATCCAAAGATCTTTGTAACCCATCACCTTTCGGAAATTCTTTGATGATGATACCAACGCCGATGCTGTCCATCGTACCGCCATCTCACCGCTCTGCCAGTTCGTGACCCGATGGATCTTTTGGCGTGCCGCCGAATGCGAATTGTCAATGATATTTGTCGTCCCAAGGCAACGTTTCAGCATCGGTGACAACCCCAGATCATCTATCGTAAACATCTCATCAAGCCCTTCCCGAAGCGATGCCGCCGCACCTGGCTGATCGCGTTCAAGCCACTTGGCATATTGCTCCAGCTTCGCCTTGCCCTGCTTGCCACCCAGCCTGAACCCTGCTTTCATTGTCAAACGTGCCTGATCTTTCTGGTCTTTTGGCAGATGCCCTACAACGTTACGAATCTTGTGGTTACGGCATCTCTGTACCTTGGCATCATCTCCAAACACCGCATTGACCGCACAACGCAACGCCTTGGCTCCGTCGAGTACAAACAGGCGACGCTGGCTTGGATGCAACCCCCGGGCTACCAGATCCTCTAAAAGCGGTTTTACGACTTCCGCATTCTCCGTCGCGCCTTGACGCACCCCCAACACATGCTTCTCTCCTGAAATATCGACACCCACAGCACATACGACGTTATAATCACCGATTTGAATACCGTCGATCCAGACAGCCACAATTTCCAGGTCGTGGAAGGTTTTCTCAGCGAGAGCCTTCAAAACCTCCTCGCCCGCTTCAATTGTGGCACGCGAGATCTGGCTTTTGGAGACGCCCACGGTATGAGCCATCTCGGTAATGATACCTGCGTATTTTCTCGTAGAGACTCCTGCCATGATGATTTGCAGCATGCGGTCAGCCAGAGTCGCATCGCCGCTGTTCATCACCTGATAGGCAGGGATTTCGACTTCTCCTGACTCGCCTGGTTTTGGGTTGCGGTGTCGTAGACGTGGCTTTGAGACTTGAAGTTGGCGTTCCTTGAGCATGACACGCCCGCCCTGTTTGCCATGATAGGCGATGTCACGATCGGTTTTTTTACCCTGCTGTTTTGGTCCAGCGACTTCGGCTGCACTCATCATGAGAATGGCTTCGATGGTGGCTCTGCCCATGGTATGAATGAGGTCATCAAGAGCACATTCGGCATTGGTGAGCAGGTCGAGCATGGGGAGAAGAACTTGGCCATCTTTGGCGAGGAACTTTGCAATATCCAGAGACTTTGGCAACGGCTTCTTGTCGTTCGTGTGGACGACTTGGTAGTTTTTAGGCATCGGTGGTGGCTCCAGGGACAAGGGAAGATTCATGCTCCCGATGATACGTTATCATCGAGTCTTTGTCCGCCACCGACTTTCAACCTTCCACTATGAATGGGACAATCTCTCTGATCTCCACTTGCGGGGCAGTCAGTTTTGCACACGGTTCAAACGACGGGCAAAAAGGCATGGGTCTGATTCTGCTGGTTCTCATTGGCTTTATGCCAGGCTATTATGCTCTGGATTTAAACCATCCTGGCAAGGCGATTGAAGTCAAGTCAGGCGCAGAGTTTGTGTTACAGAATTTGCCTGAGTCGAAATTGCAGGAGAATCCAAAACTGAAATCTGATCTCGATCAAATTGTCGCAAGCCTCTCTGGCAAGTCGGATTTCTCCGAAGTTCCAGAGAAGGAACGATGGAAACTTCGTCAGTCCATGTTTGATTCGCGGCAGTTGATCCAGAAAATGAATTTGACGCCAGAACTTCACGCGAAATTGACAGGCCCGATCAGAAACTTTACGCATGCTCTCGAATACGTCCCATTCTGGGTGATTTTAGGAGTTGCTGTCGCCCTCGGATTGGGCACGACTATCGGATACGAGCGGATTGTGGTCACTATAGCCGAAAAAATCGGTAAGACGCACCTCACTTACGGTCAGGGAGCTTCTGCCGAACTCGTGGCCGCTATCACCATCGCCGCTGCCGACCTTCTCCATATGCCTGTCAGTACAACCCACGTTCTCTCGTCAGGGATCGCAGGAACCATGGTCGCCAATAAGTCGGGCGTCCAACCAGCCACTTTGAAACGCATTGCGCTGGCATGGGTTTTGACTCTGCCTGCCAGCGTCTCCATCTCTGCTGGACTCTTCTTTATTGGAAACCTCATCGTCTAATCGTTCCCGTCAAAAATGATTCAGCAAATGATCCCAAACGGGTCATTTTGCTGATTCATACTCGCTCCCGGAACTCTCGTTACCAATTCCCGAAAGCCAGACTTCAACGCCCCTTCCCAATCGGCCTTCCAATAATCGCCGACCGTGGCACCACTGGTCCGTGCTTCCAAAATCGAGAATCAAGGCTGAAGCCGCTGTTGTCACCCAACAAAAAATATCCATCAGGTGGTAAACGCACTGGTTCACGAACACCAAAACCGATCACCGGTTCGCTCGCAAGCCGGTTCGTAATGTAGATATCTCTGAAAAGCCGAAAGTTTCGAATCTTGCCCTGGCTCCCCATCAAGCCTATTCCGATCGGAGAATCTCGAAAGCTTGAGGGTGGCGACTTCGAATCGTTGATTTCTTTTATAAATGGCTCAAAAACCAACACTCCATCAATCCGGTACTCCAGCTGATGATCAACCCACGAAACTTCGTGGCTTGAGGGTTTTAAGAGATTTTTATCGAGTCTTTTATGCCAGTCCAAGTTGACCGTTTCGCCATTGATTTTGACGACTCCGGCTGGGTTAAAAAGATCTTGCCCCAGATTCATTTCCAAAACGATTTCAACCTCTTGGGTGGTGATCCGAAAAGCCAGATTTCGGCATCCATTCAGATCCAATTCCGCCTCAAACCAAAAATCACCAACCTCGTTTTGGCCCCCTGAATGGATCCCCTCATAAGCTAAAAAATCTCGCACCGGCCCGTATTCACCACGATCAGGGCAAATGTGGCGATAATTCGCCCAGTCCCATGCCTGCTCTGTTTGAGCTTCTCGAGTCAGGGATTTGTGCACAAGTTCAGACTGATTCTCAGAAATCGCCCAGCCGGTTGTTTGTTTGGAATCTGTGTTTAAAAATTGCCATCGCGGATATCGCAAGGCGTCCACAGAAGGGTATCGTAGATCGTAAACCAACACAGACAGTGCTTTACGGTCGTCGTCGTTTTTCACGATCCGCTTGCCATCAATAAAAACATCTCCTTTATCAATCCATACAGATTCACCAGGTGCCCCAGCCACCCGTTTCAGATGGGGAATGAGAGGAGCGTCAGGCGAAAAAAAAACCACTTCCTGCCAGCGTTTTGGCTGAACCAGCGCCAAGGTCGCTTTATCCACCCAAACTCGATCACCTTCAGTCCGATCGATAATTGTCGTGTCTAACGGGAGTCTTACAGCACAGTTAGGGCACGCAACCGTGGAATATCCACCGTTCGTTTTTACACCCACCGTGAAAGGGAATTTACAGTTTGAACAGAGCCAATTCTGATGGAGACCAAGCCTGTGTGGAGCCATCGACCCTGTCGGAATATGACTCGGTTCAGCCACAAACGTGCGCAGGATCAACCCTGACATCCAAATCAACGAGATCAGTCGAACCACCGTAAAGCGTTCCTGCCAAAGGGCAGAAGGCTGGTGGTCCTCGACGGTCATTCTTCGTCACCCGAATCCAGGATCGACAAGAACGCCTCTTGGCTGATCTCCACATTTCCCACCTGCTTCATCCGCTTCTTGCCTTCCTTCTGCTTCTCCAGAAGTTTGCGTTTACGGCTGATATCGCCCCCGTAACACTTGGCAGTCACGTTCTTTCGGAGTGCAGAGATCGACTCTCTGGCCACAATCTTTCCACCAATCGCAGCCTGAATCGCAATCTCAAACTGGTGACGCCCAATCTCGGCCTTGAGCTTCTTGACCAACCGCCGACCTCGACGCTCAGACTGAGTCCGGTGACACACGATCGCCAAAGCATCCACCCGGCTCCCGGCCACCAGAACGTCAAGCCTGACCAGGTCGTCGTCGCGATAACAGAGAATCTCGTAGTCCATCGTACCAAATCCACGAGTGGCACTCTTGAGCTTGTCGTGGAGGTCGTAAATCATTTCTGCCAACGGCAGTTCGTATGTCAGAATCACCCGCTTTGGAGTGATGAATTCCGTCTTGATATAGGTGCCGCGACGATCCTCACAAAGCTGCATGATCGCGCCGATGCAGTCGGAGGTGATGATGAAATTGATCTTCGCAATCGGCTCGCGAAACTCTTCAATATCACCGGCGTCAGGAATCCGGGTCGGGTTCGAAACGCGAAGCAACTCACCCTTCCTGGTCAGAATCTCATAGGTCACGTTCGGCGCCGTTTGAACCAGTTCGAGATTATTTTCACGTTCCAGACGTTGTTGGATAATCTCCATATGGAGCATCCCGAGAAACCCGCAACGGAACCCAAACCCTAGAGCATCCGAAGTTTCCGGGTCGAAGGTGAAGCTCGAATCGTTCAAGGCAAGTTTCTGCAAAGCCAGACGAAGATCTTCGAATTCGTGTGACGATTGCGGAAAGAGGCCGCAATAAACCACCTGTTTTGGTTCTTGATAGCCAGGCAAAGCGTCTTCCGAAGGATGATAGTAATCGGTGATGGTGTCACCGATCCGTACATCCGAAATCCGCTTGATATTGGCGTGCAAATAGCCTGACTGACCTGTTGTAAGCTCATCGACAGCCACTTCATGTGGCCGGAATTGCCCCATTCCCAGGATTTCATAATCCTGGCCGGTCGCCATCAAACGGAATCTCTGGCCTTTGCGGACCGTACCGTCCACCACTCTGATATAAGTCACGACTCCAACGTATTCGTCAAATTTGGAGTCAAAAATCAGAGCCCTGAGCGGACCGTTCACGTTGCCGGAAGGCGCTGGAACCCGTTCAATCACGGCTTTGAGCAGATCAGGAACACCCTGGCCAGTCTTTGCACTTACGGAAAGAATATCGTCCGGAGAGAAACCAAGCGTGTTGTAAATCTCTTCGCGAATCTCTTCAGGACGGGACGCCTGCATGTCAATCTTGTTCATGCACGGCACAATCGCCAGGTCGCCTTCCAGCGCAAGATACGCATTGGCAACCGTTTGCGCTTGAACACCCTGAGTGGCGTCCACCAGCAGGATGGCGCCTTCGCAAGCGGCAAGTGACCGGCTGACCTCGTAATTGAAGTCCACGTGCCCGGGCGTATCGATCAAGTTCAGCTCGTACTCTTTGCCATCGACCGTGTAGTTGATGGCCACAGCCCGAGCTTTGATCGTAATCCCCCGCTCCCTCTCCAAATCCATGTCGTCCAACAACTGGTCGCGACTCTCTCTTTGAGTGATCGCACCTGTGTGGAGCAATATCTTATCGGCCAGGGTACTTTTACCATGGTCAATGTGGGCAATGATGGAGAAGTTGCGAATCTGGTTCGGAGCAAAGCCCATAGTTTCAGCCAATGATCCCAGAATATAAGGCGTTCGACCCTTTTGCGAGGCGATCGTGATCAATCACCTGATAAGATCATAGCAACTCCACAGAAATAAAGGGAGAGCATTCCTTGCAAGTCGTTCAGGACGATCTCGAATTTCGACCCACATCCAACTCTAAATCGCTTATAAAATCACGACAGTAATTACTCATAAGTGGTTTTATTGGAACTTCTTATCGTAAGAAGTTGGAAATAATGCTTGTGATTGTTCAACGGATTGTTTATATCTAATCCACTTGATGGTTGGTTGATTGAGTTCACTTCATTGTTCTGCACCTATACATGATAGGTTCGACAGGAGCTATCGAATGCGCTTTCGTTCTGTTCCATTGGTTCTTGGTCTGTTCGCGAGTCTTTGGGCAGGTAAATCCACCGAAGCGGATTTTCTGATTGCTCAGGATTTCATGGGCAAGTCGATTTCCAGTATCGCCTACACATACTCTGGCAGCACCGCTGTTAAAGGCGCTGAAGCTGTTATTGTTTCAGGCTTTACAAGTATGCAGGGCGTGGCTGCAGGTGGCGACAAGCTGTTCGCCACAGGCAACGCAACGGCATCCAATCAGGTTGCCGGATATACACTTGGGGGTTCGGGTGGGGGACTTTCTGCCACACTCAATACCTCGTTCGGAACATCCGGCTACGCCACATTATCGGCAGCAGGCCGTGGAGTGAGTGTCACTCCAGACGGGTCAAAAATTTCCGTCGCTTTGCTCAGCAGCCTTCAGGCTGTAAATCTGAGTTCGAGCACGGGCGCGAATACAGGCCCAACACTGAGCCTGACGGTTGGTGGCTCAAACGTCTATAAATCCGTGCAAACGGTTGGTGGAGACTACTATGTGGTCAACCAGCCGGGCACAGGCACGACACCATACGCTGTGAATAAATTCAATTCCTCCGGAGTTGCTCAGGGCGCCATCACCCTCACAGGTTTCGCACCATCGACATCGGCCCTTCGCGACATCCTGTTTGTCGGGAACAACACGTTTTATCTGACAAACTATGCATCAACCGCGAATGGAGGTGGCTTGTACAAGTTCAACCTGAGCGGTACCACAGCCACTCTTGACGCCAGTTTCGGAACAGCGGGCCGGCTTGTCCAGGCCAATACCTTTGGCATTGCGATGGATACAGCTGGCACGATCTTTCTAAGCCAGTATTATACTTCAAGCGGTGGATCGAGTTCGATCCGCCAAGTCAATGCATTGACTGGCGCTTCCAGCATTTTCAAAGCGAGTGACGCCAATTTTGGTTTCCAATACCTCGCAACCACTTCTGTTCCTGAACCTTCCACCTATGCCCTTGCCGCTCTGGCAGTGGGTGTACTTGGGGCCACACGTCGTAAAAAAGCCTTGGTAAAATCCCAAGAACCCTGCTGATCGACTGAAGGCCAGAACGTCCTCCAGCAAAACTCTTTACAAAAAATGACCGCCTGATTCCCATCCTAATCATTGGATGGGGTCGGGCTTTTTTATTTCCAACCTTCCACTCTTTGATTCACTGGCTGCCTTTAAATATCCTAAATCAGCTCATATCGCCACACTCTGTATAAAATTATGATAGCCTGCATCAAATACGATGCCCCACAGAACTATCGCTGAGCATTTCGAAAATCATGGCTGCACGCAACCGACGAGAATTGTGGAAAACCCTCTGGAATAAACCAGTGGAATGGACTCCGGTTGTAAGCCGAACGAGCGAAGCCGCACCTCAGGAAACTGCTTTCCTGGTCGCAACTCGACAGGCAATGGGAACTTACTTCGAGCTCCGCATGGCATCCCACACGCTTGGGGCACTGGCACTGGCCGAGCGAAGTTTCGACCTGGTCGATGATCTTGAAATGCAGATGACCATCTATCGAGATGATTCCAGCATCGCTCGCCTCAACACGACGTATCATGATCGGCCTGTAGCACTTGAACCTCAGCTTTACAACCTGATCAAGCTGGCACGAACCATTCACAATGCGACTGACGGTGCATATGACATCACCACAGGTGCGCTCAGCCGGGCCTGGGGATTTGTACAAGGACCAAAACGAGTACCGACAGACGAAGAAATTCGAGACGCAATGAGCCGAACAGGCATGAAGCGTCTAATTTTTAATGATGAAGAGAAGACGATTCGCTCCACCGATCCCGGAGTCGAAATCAATCTCGGTTCGATCGGCAAAGGTTACGCCATTGACCGTGTTGCTCAACTTTTCAAAAATCATCCATGGCCGACCTCAGGTCTAATTCATGGAGGCCGATCAAGCCTTTACGCCTTAGGTACACAGCCAGGAACCCTGTTCGACCCCTGGACGATCGCCCTTCATAACCCTCTGAATCCAGATCTCCCATTGGTCGAGATGAAGTTGCAGGATCAAGCTTTAGGAACATCAGGCGGGACCTTTCAGTCGTTTGAATCGGAGGGCCGCAGCTACGGGCATATCATCGATCCTCGTTCAGGAATTCCCCCAATCGGGCCACTGTCTGTCACCGTAATCGCACCAACAGCGGCTGAAGCCGATGCACTCTCGACGGCCTTTTATCTGACAGGCCCAAAGATTGCCCAGCGTCTGATCGAACAAAATCCGGCCATCTCAGCCCTATTTTTAAGAACTGACAAGACCACTGAAAATATTCAGCCAGAACTTTTGATAATGAACATCAGTCGAGACCGGGTCGTCGTTGGCGAGATCAACTCGACATTCGTGATGCCGGGCGAAATCGTTCCAGAGTCTTGGATTGAGCCTTGATTTACTGCTTGAAAAGGAAAGCCGAATAAAAAATAGGCTTTATCATCGAATGAGGGATGGAATTTTGTGCAGGATAGGCTAAAATGAAGATTACAACACCGTGCTGATTGCCCCCGCCTGAACCTCCCGCAATCGGCTCTCGGCCCATTCTCTGTGGACAACGAATACTCATGAGTTTACCTGGCACAAAATCGAGTCGCTATCCAGGCTTCTGGGCTGCGTTTTTCCTCGTTGCCCTGCGAATGGCAATCGGCTGGCACTTTCTCTATGAGGGCATGGAAAAAGTTCACTCCTTTCAAACAGCAAAACCTTTCAGCGCAGAGCCTTACCTGAGAAACGCAAACGGTCCTCTGACCGACGTTTTCCGAAGTATCATTCCTGATGTGGACAGTAAAGAGCATTTGGATCTCCAAAAACTCCCGGCCATCTGGAAGCAAAATCTCGAAACATACGCCAGTCACTACAAACTCAGTGACGAACAAAAAGTTTTAGGCAACAAGGCTTATGAAACAGCAGCCAAAAAACTTGATGACTGGTCCAAGACGAAGGAAAATCGCGAAGACCTGAACAAGTACCTGAGTGAATTGGCTAAAAACGAAGCGGTTTTGAATAATCCGACTGCCATGTCGTATGAACGCGAGCGGTCCCAGTCCAAACGCAAAGATCTGGAAGCAGATCGCAAGAAGTTGGTGACTGCTGTTGATGCCCTCGAAACCGAACTTTTCACCGGTCTGGACAAATCACTGACAGATGATCAGAAGAAGGCCGGCCCAGTTCCTAAGCCTTTGACACAACTGGCTTTGATCAATCGGCTGACAGCATGGGGCCTTACGCTTTCCGGAGCCAGCATGCTTTTAGGCTTGTTCGCCCCATTTGGTGCATTGGGTGGAGCATACCTTTTGACCATGTTCTACCTGGCCATGCCACCTCTACCGGGCCTTCCCGAAAATCCCCAGGCTGAAGGCCACTACCTGATTGTCAATAAAAACCTGATCGAGTTCCTTGCCTGCATTGCACTTGTATTCACTCCGACCAGTCTCTGGGTCGGTCTTGATGCTGTCCTGTTTGGCCCTTGGATTCGAGCTCGCCGTGCCCGCCGCGAAGCTGCTAAGGTCTGACAATCAAACCCAATCCAGTCTGAATCGCCCTGAAATCTTTCGTCCTTAAACCCCTTCCGGATATGAGAATAAGAACATGACCAGCCTTACGCCCGATCAGCGTGTCATTGGCCGTGAGAATACCAATACGGCTCTTGGAGTCTCCCGCCGCGACTTCCTTAAAGGAGCAGCCGTTGCTCCAGCCGCTGGTGCCTACTACTTCGGCTATCAATCAAGCGAGCCAATCAAGCCTGTCAAGGCTGTGGTGATCGGCACCGGCGACGAAGGTTGCCAAGCCATGATCCGTTACCACAACAGAGATTACGTTGACTACATTGGCTTCTGCGACATTCGCCCGTCACAGGTCAAACGTGGCGAAAAAGAGTTTCTGGCTCATAAGCAATACACGGCTTCCGAAGTGGCCAAGATCGTCGACCGATCCAAGAACAAATACGACCACGATTATCGCAAAGCCCTTCAGGATCCTGAAGTTGAGTTGATCGTAATCGCCCTGCCCCTATGGCTTCATGCCCCTGTGGCGATCGAAGCGATGAAGGCTGGCAAACATGTATTATGTGAAAAACTGATGGCCAAAACGGTCGAACAGTGCAAGGACATGGTGAAAACCGCCCATGAGACGAATCGACTTTTGGCGATTGGTCACCAGCGTCACTATTCGGTGCTTTATGACAACGCCAATTACCTGATCCAGAACAATCATCTGGGCGACATCCGCCACATCCGTGCTCTATGGCACCGGAATAATGGCCAGCCAGTTTATGCCAAGGATAAAGACGGCGGCATCCAATATGACACCAACGGGAATCCGGTGATCATGAAGGATGAGGCTGGTCAGATTGTCTATTGGGATAGCTGGAAGAAGCCGATTCCTGAAGACGACCGTTCGATCGACGTCAAGAAATATGGCTGGAATTCTGTCGATGAACTTGTCCGCTGGAGACTTTACGAGCGAACTGGAGCTGGCCTGATGGCCGAGCTTGGAAGTCACCAGCTTGACGCCTGTTCAATCTTCCTGGGCAAAAAGCACCCACTTTCTGTTCAAGGATATGGTGGAACGATCCTTTACAAGGACGGCCGTCAAGTGGACGACCACGTCTTTACCACGTTCGAATTCCCTGGCCAGGCCAAAGACGATCGTGTGATTGTGACCTATTCATCGATCAACACCAACGCCTTTGAGAAGTATGGCGAAGAGGTCATGGGTACCTATGGAACCATGATTATCGAAGAAGAAAAAGAGATCCTGCTTTACAAAGAAAACGACCGCAACAAGACCCAACTTGGCGGCCGAAACATGTCCATCACCATGCAAAGTGGTCCTGCTGGGAAGCCAGTCGCCGAAACATCGGCCACCTGGTCAGGCCCATCAGCCGCATCAAGCCTGGGAGGATCCGCCACAGCCGATCCATCCCGTGGATATCGCGAAGAACTTGAGCACTTCGCCTATTGCATGCGTAAGGGCGACCCGAAGAATTATCACGCGGAAAACCAATACCAGCCTCGCTGTAAAGGCGAGGTGGCATTGGCCGATGCTGTGATTGCCCTCACATCGAACATTGCGATGAAGCAAGGCATTCGCGTGAAGTTCGACGAAAAATGGTTCGATTGGAAGAGCCCTGAAACGCCTGAAAAGGCTCTCACTTTGGCCAAGAATTCCTGATCTGTCAAACAGAAACGGACAGCCTTAAAAGCTGTCCGTTTTCTCTAAGGATCAGGCGAGAAATAACTTCCGGTTTTTGGGTGTTTGGGCTCCAGAGGAGATAGCTATTACTAGGCATGTCCGAAGGGCATCCATAAACCTGGGATGCGTTATCTTTGGGCTCCAGAGGAGACGCCTATAAATAGCTGTGTCCGAAGAACATCCACAGCCCCAGCCTGACGCCCCCTCTCCCCA
>Ga0208720_1000384_pt1 | contig 11317 bp, 10 predicted proteins | sample LakMenEpi20Apr10_FD_150716 | JGI IMG/M metagenome (GOLD analysis project Ga0208720, IMG submission 150716) | Freshwater microbial communities from Lake Mendota, WI - 20APR2010 deep hole epilimnion (SPAdes) | ecosystem: Environmental > Aquatic > Freshwater > Lake > Epilimnion/Euphotic zone ...
AGAAATGAGAAAATTTTTTGCTAAATTTTGTGAAGTTTTCTTGAGTCAAGGGTTGGGACCTAATGTTTTATATTTTCAGCTATCCAAAAAAACGTTTTATTTTAATTTAATATTTAATACGTTTAAAATAGGTTTCAGAAGAAGAATAACAATCATTTATATAAGTTTTGTAATGTAACGTTTAAATCGCCATGTTCATTTTGTTTTCAGCAATTAAAAATTAAAAGCTTTTCATTAGGTTTTTGCTTATTCAAAAAAATAGGTCAACGTTTAAATAAATTTATAATGCGTTTCATTTCAGAATGAAAATCATCTTTCAAAAGCCTTCTAATATAAAGTTTATAATCGCACAGGAGGATTGTTTGAAAGCATCTTTGACCCTAAGAAGGGCAGCCAGTTGCAATGTTCATTTTGTTTTTAGCAATATAGTTAAAAACTTTGAAAATCCTAAGGTTTTATTAATAATTTTATTTTGTTTTCAGCAAAGAGATCCAACAACATCCTTATCCCGCGAAGAGAGACTAGGGTTTTTTAAAAGTTTTTAAAATTTATGTGTGAGCTGTAACATTGTTTTTTTTGCTGCTGCAAACTTGCTATAATTGAAAATGCAAAAAGTGATTATGTAACCAAGAATTTAAAAAATGTTTTAAAATATATATTTCAATCACAGGTGGTTTGTTGCCTGCCCACGAGCCTGCTGCTGCTGCTGCTGCTGCTGCCCGCCAACCAACTTCCACCTCAGAAGCAGAAGAAAGGAGAGCTGACTGACTGACTGACATTGCCACACGGGAGATGAAAAATAAAAAAACAATTGTCCCTTCTGCTGCTGCAACCAGAAGATTTAATCCCTGTTTTCTTCTTGTAGACAATTTAAATTTAAAATTTTCTTTCTTCTAATTTGTTTTAACTTTGCAATAAAAAATAATAAGTTAAAAAAGTAAAATCTTTTGTAATGCGAACGAGAGTATAATATTTAGAAAAGAAAGAGTTGAGGAAAGAACAAGATTGCCAGCAGCAGCTGAATAGAAGGTTAGAAAGACACAGCGAATGAAAAAAAACCACACAGCACAAAACAAGACAGTCACAATAGCTCGTTTTAGTCAGTCAGTTGGTTGTTGCAGACAAGCACAAGTTGTGTTTTTTTCCATTCACTGTGTCATTGGTGGGGTCAAGACAAGAAGGAAAGAAAGACACACACCGCGAATGAAAAAAACAAATGCACAATGAAAAAGAAGAAAACATCAGCAGCAGCAATAATAATACAAAACAAGACCTTCAATAGTTTAAGTTAGTTAGTTAGTTGGTTGCTGCAGCAGCAGACAAAGCAAGTGAACTGTAACAATTCAATCTTTGAAAGTGGGAATGGGGATTATAATATTTAGAAAGGAAAGAGTTTAGAAGAATGAGATTGCCAGCAGCAGCAGACAAGAAAATGGGAATGGGATTATAATATTTAGAAAGGAAAGAGTTTAAAAGAATGAGTTTGCCAGCAGCAGACAAGAAAATAGGGAGTCTTTGTTTGCAGCAGCAACAACAAAAATGTATTTAGGTTAATGTTGTAAACACCCTGCTGCTATAGTGAACAATCAAAACTTGAAATAAAGAAATTGGTACTGTATTTGTACAAATAAAGAAGGTGACAAGTTTTAGTTTGCAAATGCATTTATTAAGTTATAACACACACCATTATAAAAAATTCAAACTTAAAGATAAAGCATCAAAACATGTTCAAGTATCCAAAAAGTGCAAATTCACTTGGAGAGAAAAAAAGATGTTGCAGCAGCAGCAGCAGCAGCACAAGCATTGGGGCAGGGAATTTCAAGTTCAGCATTTTATGTATTTTATGGAAAATTGATAATAAGAATACTAATAAAAAAATGTTCAATGGCTGGAAGTAATAAACAAAATTAAACAAAGACCGTTAAAAACCTAAAAAATATAAATTATACTGTATTTGTAAATAAAGAACGTGATCTGGTTAATGTCATATGTACAAGGGGCATTTTCGGGGTCCGGTTTCTCGCTCGCAGCAGCAGCCTGTTTCTCGTCCGAGGAACAAACCTGCTTTTGTCGACCTACTTTTGTTGACAGACATTAAATTAATTAAGAGTTTAACAAAACATTCACGATTAACACTATAAAAAATTGGCACAGAATTCCATGAGATAAAAAAACTAAAACAAAAAAAAAATGGTCAAAATAAAACTTTAAAAAATGGTTGAGAGAGGCAAAATCGGTGTCCGGTTTCTCGCAGCAGCAGAATCAGCAGCAGAATCAGCAGCAAATTCAGATTCAGATGGAGAATAATCAAGATCCTGGTTCGGGTGCTCCTTCTTCTTCTCCCCCCTCCTCCTCTTCTTCTTCTTCTTCTTCTTCTTCTTCTTCAGAACCTGTGCCATCTTCTGCTGCATCCTCCCGGCAAAGAAGCATTTCTTTCTTGCAGGCTTTAATCTTTGAGACCACATTTGAGCGCAACGTTTCCATCTCTTCGTTGTCCTGCCATTCCTCTCCGCTTTTTTGTACCTCTCTCCAATAAGGATGGACAAAATGGAGGTAGGCGTAACAGCAAACTAGCAGGTCAGTTGCGAGATCAAAAAGTTCGTTTTCCGAGTCCCCCAGCTTCTCCTTTCCAGCCCTCTGTTGAAGCAGGGTTCTGAATTGCAAAAGTCCTCGCCAAAGAGTCAGCAGGGTTTGTTCAAAGTCCAGTCTTGTTGCACAATCCTCTTCTTCGTCGTACAAATCGAAAGGTCCAATCTCCAGTTTAACCTCTGTTTCATCACAAACTACCCTGTTCTTTCTGTTTCTGAGGTTTGCTGCTTCCCAATCCCTTCCCGATACCGCCTTGTCCAGATAGAACTTTAAGAGATTGACAATCAAGTCCACCATGAACGACCCGTCGTCCTCGGGATCTTCAAGATTTTCAGCGTTGATTGATGCCGCCGTCCTCAGCTTGTCTGGCACTAGCTTTGCAAGTCGCGACAAACCGAAAACACATTCGAACAAAGAAAGAGACACTTCCCATCTTAAAACTGTTTTGTTCTTTCGAACAAAGGTGATGCTTGCAGAGACTGGATGAATCTTTCCCAGATAATTGTCAACTCGCCCAAACTTGAGCGAAGCAACAAGTTTGGGCTGGAAAGGTTCTTCCATGCTGCTGCTTCTGCTTCTGCTGCTGCTTCAGACTGAAGAAAATCAATCCCCATCTCCTTTATTTATGCAATTTTTAAAAACCTGTTACTGCTGGGACTCATTAAAAATGAACTTTGATTTTTCTTTTCAAACTCAACTTTTTGTTTCCAACAATTTTATTTTTATTTTTTTATTTTTGAATCAATCCTCAACCGCCCTGCTATAAAAGAGCTAGAAAATTTACACAATTTCAACAGTCATTTTTCAAATGTCAGAGTTAAAAGAACTAGCCTTTGAGGCTGCGGCCAAAGGATCACCCGCCGGTATAGTTTTGATGGTCTTTCTGATTGTCGGAGGAATAGTCCAGCAACAAGCTCCTCCTCCTCCTCCTTCGTTGTCAGCAGTCTCTGCCTTTTCCAATCAGAATTTGTTTTTGGAAACACGGGTGGTATGTCCCTCTCTTATTTCTGAATCTGAAACGGCTAAAGAAAAGACGCTTCCTTCTTCAGTGCAGCAGCAGCAGAGCAGAGCAGTGGCAAGAAAATCTGAAGCAGAAGACAACAGCAATCGCTCCGCTGCTGCTGACGAGACAGAAACAAACGGTGCAATTAATCTTCCAGAGTTTTCGATTCCCCTGCTCTCTTCTCTCCTCCAGCTTGTGCCCGCTGTGGGACTTGCCAAAGAAGGATACGAGGATCTCAAGTCTGGCAGCACTCAACTGGTTGGAAGAACTCGCTGGCTTTGTCTCGCAATTGACAAAAATGCACCCTTGATCCGACTTTCAGTAGTCTACCTTTTGGGTCAGGCCGGAACGTTTGGTGCTTCCCAGCTGGCAAGATTTGCGGGGACTCGGCCTGGCCTCACATTTTTTGATCGCTGCGGACAGGACTCTGCTATTTCAGCGTGCAAGAGAGCTGCAAGAGAGAACCTCAAAAGGGTCAGACTGCTTCCCGCCGACATTCTTGTCGTTTCAAAAATCAACAGTGAGGACGGATCAATCGAGGACAAGGACTTTTCCGCAAACAATGAGTCGTGGGCCTCCGGCGGGAGCAGCAACACTGAGTACGTGTTTTACGAAGAAGACGAATCTGCTGCTGAGGTTCCTGTCCTTTGTCAAAACACAGACTCCAACTTTTTAGATCTGTTCAAGAGCCTTCACGAAAATCCAAATTTTTCTTCGGGTTCGTTTGGTGCGGCCACCGTTTCTCTTTTGTTTGGACTTTGCCTCCTGTCTCAAGTCCGCCGCAGCAGCAGCAGCCGTTTCCGCCCTCAAAAGACCGACTCGGTTGCTGGAGCAACACAAGAAATTGACGACGAGCTGCTGCCAACTGTGTCTCCCAGATCCGCTTGTCTGTGGACAATTGGAGAAGCGCTCGCATTTTTAACTGCAGCTCTTTCTGCTCTTGCGCTATTGATACACTTTTACTCCAGGGAGCCAAACTCGGGATCTAATCTGCTCCTCAGCGTGTCTCTGGGTGCTGCTGTTCAACTCTGCCTAGTGCTCTGGTCAACTTTTGGCAATTTATTTTTTGACTTGAGACATCTAAGAGATCTCGGATTCTGGTCGCGGCGGCAAAAGCAGCAGCAGCCAACAGAGGCAACCATTTCCAGTGACAGACCAGCGGCAACCTCAATCGGACAGTGAAAAGGAGTGTTTAATTGTAGTGACTTTTTAAAAGTAATAAACTGATTTTTGTAATTTGACCATTTCCGTTGTTGAGCCGCCTCAACTTTTTATTAAATTTTGATCATTAAATAAAAAAAAGATTTTTATACTCTGAAACAATTTTTATTTACACAATACAAGCTGCTAGCTTTCACAAAATGGCATACACAAAAACTTGAATTGTATATAAATTGGAGAGATAAATTAAAATCGATGATGTTAACTAATTTAACTTCTTAATAAATAATTTGACTCAAACCTCTTACAATATATTTTATACAGTCTTAATTACACACGAAACATAAAAAACAAAATGATTCTAATTGCTTAGAACTTTCTTTATTTTTTGTAATAATCCAGCATTGATTTACGAAAAAAATGGGAGAACAAAATGACAGTGTCTGCTGCTGCTGCTTTGCAGCAGCAGGAAGACCATTTTATTTTTTTTTCTTCTTCCTTGAAAATGGGGCAATTGATTGTAGTTTCAAACTAGTGAGGGTCCACAACAGTGTGATGTCGCCGCTCCCGTCGTCCTCTGGCAGAGGGCAAGATTCCAAACCTCTGAAAAAAGGGGTGGGCAACATTGAGTCGAGTTTGAAAGGAAATGATGTAGCTCGAAACACTGGAAAACTGCCACTCGGTGTCAGACTCTCTCCACAAAAGACACTCCAACACGTTGTTGGGCTCAATGCTCTGTCGCACGACTCGCAAAAACGAGTTTCTTTCGTACAGCAAAAATTGTGGTCCCGAGAGAGAGCAGTTCTGATCGTTTCCCGCTATAAAGGAACCTGTCCAAACTCTTTCTTCTCCCGTATCTGGTTTTTGAAGAAAATAGCTGGCAGTGACTTGGTAAGAAAACCTTGGCAGCGGTACCGGGAAGTGCCTTTCCAAAAAACCGACAATGTTTAGTAGGCAAGTGTCAATGTCCGGTCGATCAGCGGGCACGTTAAAATTCAAGAGAGCGAGATAGTTGGAAGTGTTTTCCACTTCGATTTGGGTTATGTCCACTTTAAAAAGATCCCTTCCAGCGTTGTGCAATTCAAACTCCATTGCAACTGTGTTACAAAACTGAAATGATTCAATTCTCAATCCCTGTTTATCCTTTTATAGCTGCTTCTCTTTTTTTTGTTTTGTTTTGTGACACAATCCCACACCCCTTCTCACATTGACAAAAATTGCTACTTAAAGAGAATGTGAGAAGCATCAGTCAAGTCAGTCTTTCAGATACATCAGAGACAACAACAACTGGAGAAGCTGTCCCCCAAAATACAGACCACTGCCAAAACCAACCGTGCAATAACGCAATGGCAGATTTAGCGATCACTATTCCAAAATTTTACACGGACCACGGCGAAGTCCACTACGTGAAGGGAGACAATGGACGAAGTCAGTTTCAATTCTTCAATCCAAAAGCCGTCACACACGAAAGGACAACTGCCTACATGAAAACGTTTACTGCTCTTGCAAATTACCTGCCAGAAGCTCAGCTGGCTGCGGGAAACTTTATCAAACTGAGAGACAACCTTTCCTCCACTCTGAACGCTGACGATGTCCAAGAAGAGGAAGAAGCAGAAGAAGAAGGAACAGAAGAAGAAGAAACGGGAGGAGAAGAAGAAGGAGAAGGAGAGGAAGACAAAGAAGAAGGAGAAGAAGAACGCAAAGATGACAAAAAAGGGGATGGTAAAACACCCGAAAAGGTGGAACCAAATCAAAAGGAGGCTTTGGAAACTGGAAATGCTGACACTGCAAACCAAGCTTCAGGAGAAGACAAAAACAGCATCTACACAAAGATTCTCAATGTGTACGGAACTGAACCGATCATCAGGCAGACTCTCATCGTCAGCATCTACGAAGGCAACCCCTACATCACGCTTCGACGATTTTGGTACACCAAAAATGATTGCAAGACCTCCCTTCCCGCCTGGATACCTTGCTTTGGCTCCTACCGATTTTCGCTTGCAGATGACGCTCACGAGTTGCTCCGTTTTGCCAAAGAATGTGTGAAAGAAGAGGAGGAAGCAAGCAAAAAGGCATGGTCTTCCAAACAGCAGCTTCTTCTTCGTAAGAGGACCGGCACTCCCACCGCTGCAATTTTACACGAGCTAAAAAAAAAGGTCAAGCGCCCACTCACCGTGAAGGGCAGCAGCAGCAGCAGCAGCAGCAACAGCAGCAGCAGCAACAGCAGCAGCAGCAAGACCAAAAAGACAACTGAAACTCCTCCCACCAAAGTTGAGAAACCCGCGTCCAATTCTGACGCTGCTACTGTCCTCGAGAAGACCGTGCCCGAGTTAGAATCGGCAGCAGGAGCAACAGCAGCAGCAGCAGCAGCAGCAGCAGAAAACTGCGGTGAAAAAGAAGAAGAAGAAGAAGAAGAAGAGCTGCAAGCCACCCAGTCTCTCATATGAAAAAAACAACAAACCAATTGAATTTTCTGCAGTCAATTTATAAATTGGTACATTGAAAAATAAGACCACTTTATTCTTTTACACATGTATTGTTTTATTTCTACCAAACAATAAACCTCACTTTTAAAATGCCTTTGTACTTATTAATATAGTTATTAGGTTGTTTAAAAACAAAGCTCTCGGGTATTTCAATTGTAGCAAGGCTATAGTTTATCCAATTAAAGTAATTTAAGGTGGACAATGACGAAAACAAAAAACAAATTGCTGCTGTCAGCTTCAACCTATTAAAAAGTTGTCGGCTTTATGTTTTGCACCGCACCATCTTTTTGCGTGCACCTTTTCCATTGCCATTTCACCGCTATGCACGAAAAGCTGTGTTGAGGAACTTTAACTGATTAAGCCAATAAAGAAATTTAACTAAACCTGCAAAGTTCATCTTGATTCATTTATTCGTTTCAAAACATTACAATTTAAAATAAAATGCAAGGAACAAAAACAAAATAAATATAAAGCTCCAAACTGTTTCACGACAGACACGAGTGTGGCTGAAAATTGTTGCCGCTGCTGCCAACTGTCCTTCTTCTTCTTCTTTTGCTGCTGCTGCAGCAGCAAGTCAAAAGTTGGTTTTAGTTTGCACCAAAACACCAGATTCAGATTCAACACCCAAAATAGTTTGCGGATAGTTAAAGTTTTGTTCCAACACTTCTCTGTTTTTGCGACCGTCATCCAGAACCACCTGACGAGCAAACGTTGTCAGAGATTGCGAATGTTCCATCTGCTCTCTTCGAAGCTGCGCCACTCCAGTGGTTTTGGTGAGCTCTTGACTCGCCTCCCGCGCGTGTTTCTCAAACTGAAACTGATCTGCAAATGTGTTGCCGCAAAATTCACAATCGACTTGAACCACTGGCTGACAAACTCGGTGTTTTGCCACCATGTGCTTCTGAAGATTGGAGATGGTTTTGTAGGGTTTTTGGCACAGGACGCAAATGAATTTGTCCAGACCAAAGTCTGAAGCTTTCTTTTGCACAGTTGAGAGCTCACGTTTAGGTTTAGAATGTGGCGGCGGTGGACACTTGCGAGGTCTACCTCTGTGACGAGGTCCTTCGTCCATCACCAACTCGAGGGGAAGTTCGTCGTCGTCTGTGGCATAGTCAAACAAGTTGGGATCAAACTTGTTGATGAGGCTGGTTGTGGGGTCAGCTGCTGCTGCAGCGGCGGGAGCGGCGATTGGAATTGTCCCGTTGTTGTAGTTGGTGTTGGAGGCATTCGAATAGCCTAGGTGATCTCTGTTGTTTTGTTCCATCGTCCCTTCTTCTTCTTCTTCTTCTTCTTCTTCTTCTTCTTCTTCTTCTTCTTCTTCTTCTTCTTCTTGCAACAACAAACTTCTTCTTCTTCTTTTTCTTCCGGTCTGAATTTAAATTCGCGACGAGTGTTCGTATCGAGCGATCGTACAAGACTGACTGAAAACCAGGACATCGAGCTGCCTTTTATTTGTTTTCGTTTGTTAAAATCAATCAACATCCACCCCCGTTTCGAGATTGTTCTGCTGCGGATGACGGGCATCGTACGATGACGAGAAAAAAGAAGATGCCGAGGCGGTTGCTGTTGCTGCTGCTTCTGCTGCTATTTGGAGCTGGCTTCTCAAGACTTTTCTGTCAATTTCGATGGAGTTGGCTAAAAGCGAGGCCGCCAGCTCCGTCCAGAAATCAGCGGCATCTTTCTCTTCTTCTGCTTCTGATTCCTTCTTCGAATAATCCGAGTCTAAATCTATAGCAGAACCCTCCTCTGCTGCTGCTGAAACTGATTCAAGCAGCCCGTTGCTGCTGTTTCCGCTGCTGCTGCTGTGTCTTCTTCTTCCTTCTCCAAAAACATTATTTTTTGTGTACCGCTCCAACCTTCCAGCGCCGCTTCCCAAATCTTCAATCTCAAATGAGTCAACCTCGTGGGTGACGCTCTCTTCGATGAGGAGGGACATGAAAATATCCAAGAGCTTAAACACTGAAATTGAAGAGGAGCCCCCGCCGCCTCTGAACCAGTCCGTAGAGGGAACACTTGATGCAAGGCACTCTATCGAGCGTCCCCTTTTGCCCCTTTTCCTCTTTGGAAACATTTGGCGGTATTGCGAACGGATAAACTTGACGGTGTCATCATCCTGTTTGAAAGGGTCTGAATCTGCATCGTCTCCTCCTTCTTTGAAAACCACTCTGGACATGTACAGCCTGAGCCTAAAGTAGTTTGCCGCAATTTCGCAAAATCGGTTCCGAATGAAACAGTCTTCTTCAAAACCATTTTCACCTTCTTCCTCCATCTTCTGATTCTGATTATTCGAACCATAATCGGGAGCAGAACGATTTAAAAAAACAACAATCTTCCGGCAAAAGTCTTCAACGTTTTGAAGATTTTCTTTAACTTTGGGAACAAAAAATAAATTCTTTTTTACGGCCCCTTTTGGTTGAAAGATTTGAATCCTTTCTAGGAGGAGCTTTAGGCACTGTTGCAACTGACAGACCCAACGTCCGAGTAAAAATAGACTTTTCTGCTTGCTGCTGATGCTGCTGCTCCTTTTGCTTTTGCAACAGAAGGAGGAGCTAAAAGAAGAGTTAGAAGCGGAGAAAGAAGATTCCGATACCTGAATATCTGTATCGCTGTTGTCACCATTCGAATCCATGGTCTCGCTCCTTGCAACTGAAGACTCGTCCTCAACACCCCCGCCCTTTTATAGACCCAACGTTTTAAAACGTGTTTTGAAACCTTCAGAGTTGAAACATAATTTTTTAAGCATTTATTTTCCTGATGATTAAAATACAGCGAAAAACAATTTATTATTATTATTATTATTATTAAATTCCTACACATTTCAAACACACACACACACACACACACACGTTTGTTCTTAATCGTTGTTGTTCAACCGGCAACGTCATAGCCAGATTGCTTGCTGATGAGTAAGACCGAAACCACGTTAGACTGTAGACGGTGGAGATCCCTGTCAGCCTCGTTGAGGGATTTTCTAACCTGAGTCGCTTCGATTTTATCTCTGGATAGACACATCGCGATTGCCCTGTGCTTTTCTTTGATGCCCGAGCAGGCCCTTTCAAAGTCTCCTCCGTACACTTTGGCCTGGTAAGCCACCTGGCTGAAGGCAGTTTGCGAAAAGGCGAAAGCTTCTCCTAGCTCGAAAAACTCTCTGGAAATTTGTCTCAAAGCAGTGTTGTGGTTTGTGATGGTAACGACGGCAGCACCAGCAGCAGCATCCATAGTTGATGTTGCGCGAAGGGGGCAGCGGACAATTTTAGTAGTGTTCTGAAGGTTGTGTTGTTACGGCGAGATATAAATTTGCACTGAGATAGAGGGCTTCGATCGTGCTCCATTTTATACTGAAAAAATATGCTGCTGCACATTTTGGATTATTATTCTGCTGCTTCTGATTATTATTCTGGGGCTAATGCTGCTGCTGCTGCGGTTGCAGTTGCTCTGAAATGTGAATCCTCGGAATTCGAGCAGCAGCAGCACAAGCACGGGAAGGCGGTCTGCTGTCAATGACAAAACGGAATTTCTGAAGTGAGCGCAATAGTTTACGCTGCAACTTTATCTGTTCAGCAGTTTCTGGAACCGTCGCATAAACCGTTGCCAGCAGAGTGTCAGATTCAGCTCGAATAATCCGATTACCACTGGTTATTATTCCTACTCGATGTTGTTGAATACGTTCCCTGACTCCAGCACCAGATTCAGAAGCAGCAGCAGCAGCATTACTACCAGCGGGCCGCCGACTGAGTTGATAATTCTGCAAATTGTGAAGAAGGGCCTCGCTGTAAGTTGGCGGCGGCGGCGGCTGCTGCTGCTGCTGCCTCAGCAACAAATTTGACCGATTGCGATAAATGTTGTTGTTCCGCTCGCGTCGCCTTTGCCGCGACGTCTCAGCTGCAGCGTTACATACTAGCACTCCAAACAGAAATACAACTGTAGACACCAATATGACGAGCGACCAAATAAAAGCAGTTTGCAAAGAGTCTAGCTGAACGGCACACGTTGCCGCCTCTGAATTTGGTTTCTGCTGCTGCTTCTTGTCCATCTCCAAGTATGAAACACAACTGTAGCAGTCTCAAAATGACACTGC
>Ga0208720_1000385_pt1 | contig 11314 bp, 6 predicted proteins | sample LakMenEpi20Apr10_FD_150716 | JGI IMG/M metagenome (GOLD analysis project Ga0208720, IMG submission 150716) | Freshwater microbial communities from Lake Mendota, WI - 20APR2010 deep hole epilimnion (SPAdes) | ecosystem: Environmental > Aquatic > Freshwater > Lake > Epilimnion/Euphotic zone ...
ATCGATGAGGCGCAAGTATTTGGTCGCAAAGATCTCTGATCAAGCTCTGATAGACAGCAGTCGTGCAGGTGAACCTTCACCAACGGCGGCTCAGCACCTTGGGCAAACAGCTCTCAAGCTCTTTGCCCGTAAGGGTTATACAGCCACATCGGTGAATGAGATCGTTGAAGCGGCAGGCGTCACCAAGCCGATGCTCTACTATTACTATGGTAGCAAAGAGCAATTGGCCAGAAGGCTGGTGGTGGAGCCTCTCGAAAAACTGACCCAGAAGCTGAAAGCTTTAGAGTTTGATTCTGCGGATCCGCTTGACCGCGAGATTGGCTGGCTCACGGCCCAACTCGAATTTTGCCGGGAAGATGCGGACCGGGCGAGGTTCGTTTTCGCCCTTTACTTCGGCCCTTTAGGGGCAGAACTTGCCGACGCCGTTGCGGATTACGGCCATCGAGCCAAACAAATCATTCTGAACATTGCCAAAACACGGATCCATTTCGCGGATTGCAGCGACGATTTGATCCACGATTACGTTCGGGCCATTCATGGACAAATGGTATCGACTGCGATCGAAATTCTCTACACGGACCCTGATTCACCTCTCTGGCAAGTCTCCGCTCACGATCTGGCGGTTCGTCTGATCACGGATCTTGATCACGGCTATCTGAATTCTTCCAGCAAGCCTGGATAAACTGACTTGAATGGCATTTCCCATTCGCACCTCAACTTCACCTGACGACGGAGAGACAAAATTGCTGGGCTTCATGCGTAATCGCTCTATCACTCTTCTGCTAGCTTGCTCCGCCGGCCTTCTGCAACTGACAGGTTGCACCAAACCAAAAGAGGCCGCTGTTGCCGATTCTGGCCCCAAGGTTATCCCTATCACTGTGAAGCCTTTGGAGCGAAAATCCATCGAACGGAAAATTGATGTGGTGGGTAGCCTCAAGGGCTGGGAAGAGTTTCAGCTTGGTGCGAAAAAAGGCGGACGCGTCTTGAAAATCCACCACGACATTGGCGACCGGGTCAAACCAGGCGAAGTGATTATCGAAATTGATCCCGTCGATTCAATGCTTTCTGTCGTACAGGCGGAGCGGAATATGCAGGCTGAACTGGCTCAGATTGGGTTGAAGCAGTTGCCTTCAAATCCATCTGCATTTGACGTCGATACCGTGCCTTCTGTGGTACGTGCCAAGGTCGAACTGGAGCGGGCCATGCAGAACCTGACGCGTCAACGTGCAATCAGTCAGCGTAACGCTGGATCGCTTCAGGAATTGCAAAATTCCGAGAGCGACTTTAAATCGGCTGAAGCCGGCCTGGAAGCTGCTCGCGTGCAATCGTCTGCGATTCTTGCAGGTGCTCGAGTGGCCGCTGCCGCTCTGGACGTGGCCCAACAGAATCTCAAGGATTTAAATATCCTGGCCCCTCAGCCTAAAACACTCCCACCCAACGGACTTGCATTTCAATATGCCATTTCCAAGCGCATGGTCTCCGAAGGACAGTATATTCGAGATGGCGAGCCCATTGCAGAACTCGTGATCGAAGACACCTTAAAATATGTCGCCAAGGTTCCTGAACGATACTCGAATCAAGTGGTTCTCGGACAAGAACTTACACTAAGAGTTGCATCGTTTGAGGATCGCACATTTACAGGCAAACTGACTCGCGTGAACCCAACGGTCGATCCGATTTCACGTACATTTCAGGTGGAAGCCACCATTCCGAACCCGAAGAATGAGCTTCGTCCAGGCGGGTTCGCCAAGGCTGATATTCTTATTGATCGCAAGGGCTCTGGAGTGGTTGTTCCAATCGAAGCTGTGGTGCGAACGGTGGGTGTGACCAAGATTTTTCTTGTGGTTGACGACGAAAAATCCTCATCGAAAAAAACCGCCAGAGAAATACAAGTCACGGCGGGTACTGAAGGTGCAGGCTGGATGGAAATCATTGGGAAACTCCCAGCAACGGGCGAGGTTGTGACCAGCGGCCAAAGCCAGTTGGCGGATGGAACACCGGTGCGAATTAAAACTCCGGAAGAAGCTGATGACGCAGGAGCATCCAATTCCGTGAATGCATCTGCCCCCGAAGGTTGATGCAGCCAAAACGGCACCAGTTGCCAAATAAATCAAGGTTGCATATCCGGCAGCCTCTTGTGTGATCAAGAGGCTGCAATTTATTCATCTCCCTGGTACATTCAGCAGATCAATTCAGAGTGGAGCCTCAATCTTGAATATCTCGGAGATTTGCATCCGGCGCCCTGTGTTCACATGGGTTCTGATGCTCTTACCAGTGGTCTTGGGAATTTTTTCATATTTCAGCCTCGGCGTAGATCAATTCCCGAACGTAGACTTTCCTGTCTGTACCGTGACCACGGTTTTGCCAGGCGCCAGTGTTGAGGAAATTGAATCCACAGTCTCCAAGCCACTTGAAGATATCATTAATACCGTTTCTGGTATTCAAGAATTAAGGTCCGTCAGTGCGGAAGGCGTATCGGTTGTAAGCGTCCAGTTCGTGCTCTCCAAAGACGGCGATGTGGGTATGCAGGAAGTGCGGGACAAGGTCAGTTCCATCCTTCAGTCACTTCCCACCGAGACCCAGACCCCGATTATCGACAAGTTTGAAACAGGCAGCATTCCAGTTCTGACAATCGTCGTATCCGGCCGACGTGACTTTCGCGAAGTGACAGAAATTTCCCGCAGGCAATTGAAAGAACGGCTGGAAACGATTGACGGTGTGGGCAATATTTCACTCTCTGGGGGCCAGACCCGCGCGATTAATATCATTGTGGATATTGATCGCCTGGCCGGTTTTGGACTTTCGATTGAAGATGTCAGGTCGTCCCTGACTCGACAGAATCTCGAAGTTCCTGGCGGGCGTATCGACCAGGGCCCTCGTGAAGTGGTCCTCCGCACACTTGGCCGCCTCAATACCGCCAATGAATTTGCGAACCTGATTATTGCAAATAAAGATGGTTACCCGATTCGTATCAAAGATATTGGTAAAGCTGAGGATTCGTATGAAGAACCTCGATCAATCACGCGACTTGATGGCCAGAATGCAATCAGTCTGGTGGTTCAAAAGCAATCCGGGACAAATACGGTTAAAGTGGTAGAAAAACTTCGCGAACGACTTGATCAGATCATTCCAACCCTGCCGGAAGACATTAAGGTGGAAATCATTCGTGACCAATCACGATTTATTGTGAAGTCGATCGAAGAAGTCAAATTTCACCTCTGCCTGGCCGCCGCACTTGTCTCCGTCACGATTTTATTATTTATTCGCGACTGGCGAACCACGATTATTGCAACTCTGGCCATCCCCACTTCGATTGTTCCAACCTTTCTGTTTATGTCGTTGATGGGATATACGATCGACAATATCACCATGCTAGGCCTGATTCTGGCCATCGGAATTGTGATCGACGATGCTGTGGTGGTCCACGAAAACATCTTCCGACACATGGAAGAGGACGGCATGGACGGCTGGGCAGCAAGTATCCTTGGTACCAAAGAAATTGCTCTGGCTGTGTTGGCAACCAGCCTTTCGCTGATCGTCATCTTTGTGCCTATTGCATTTATGGGTGGCATTGTGGGGCGATTTTTCTCGAGCTTCGGTCTCACAGTTGCATTCGCCATCGCTATGAGTCTATTTGTGAGCTTCACGCTCACCCCCATGCTTTGCAGCCGATTCCTGAAAATCGAAAGCCACGGCCATTCGTCCAGTAAATCGGGCTTTGTCTGGCGATTGGTAGAAAACAGCTACGCTGGAATTTTGAGCTGGTCATTGAGATACAAATTCGTGATTATTCTGATCACACTTGCAGTGATTGGCTCGACTCCCACAATTGGCAAAAAGATGGGCTTTGCGCTGATCCCGCGTGACGATCAAAGTGAATTTGAAATCTCGATCACGACTCCGGAAGGCTATTCGCTTGAGCGAACCAATGCTCTGGTGCGTGAGATTGAATTAAAAGTAGACAAGCTCCCGGAAACCCGCAATATTTTTGCAACCGTGGGCCTGACCAATACCGCCAGGGCCGTGAAGGGCCAGGGCGACGTCACTCGCGCGTCGATTTATGTGCGAATGACCGATCTTGAGGAACGAACCAGTGGTATCACCCAATTTGATGTGCAGTCGATGGCTCGTGAAGTCCTATCCGACTATCCTGACATCCGATCCAGCGTGAACGATGTTTCGTCGTTCCAGGGCGGCCGGCGTGCCCAGACCTTCCAGATCAATATTGGAGGGCCTGACATCACAAAGCTCGAAGAATATTCCACAGAACTCGTGAAAAGCCTCAAAGCTCAAGGCGGAATGACTGACCTTGATACCACTCTGGCCCTACGAAAGCCTGAAATTCAGGTTTCTATCGACCGTGAAGCGGCGAGCGACCTGAATATACCTGTCTCTACCGTAGCGGACACGCTTCGAGTGCTTGTGGGTGGTTTGCCGGTCACGAATTTTAAAGACGGGACTGAGCAGTATGACGTCTGGCTTCGTGCGAATCGAGGCGACCGCCAGACTCAGGAAGATCTTTACAAGATGAGCTTGCCCTCTCCTAAAGTTGGTCTTGTGAAATTGTCCAGTCTGGCCAAGTTGGAACAAAAAACCGGCCCGACCGAGATTGAACGACTCGACCGTCAACGCATTGTGACCGTTCTGGCTAACCCAGACACCATTTCGCTCGGCGAAGCCACCACAAGGGCTGAAAATGCCCTTAAAGCGATGAATCTGCCTCCCGCCTACGGCTTGAAACTGACGGGTCAGGCCGACACTTTGAAAGAGACTCTCTACTATTTCGTTCAGGCTCTGGTGATCTCGATCGTATTCATGTATCTGATTCTGGCCGCCCAGTTTGAGAGCTGGACATGGCCGATCTCGATCTTGATGGCCCTGCCGGTCACGATCCCTTTCGGGCTTCTTTCCATGGTCCTCTGGCAAACACCGATGGATATATATGGTCTTTTCGGACTTTTCATGCTGATCGGGATCGTCAAGAAAAACGGGATTTTACAGGTGGACTCTGCCAATCAGCTGAGGGCGGCTGGAATGGAACGCCGTAAAGCGGTGCTGCAAGCCAACCGGACCCGATTGAGACCAATTCTGATGACCACCTTAATGCTTGTGGCTGCGATGCTTCCGATCGCATTTGGCAAAGGCCCAGGCGCAGGTAGTCGGGCCAGTATGGCCAAAGTGATTATCGGGGGACAAATGCTCTCACTGATCCTCGCCTTACTGGTCACTCCGGTTTTCTACGAAATCTTTGACAACTTTACCACCTGGCTGAGAAAGACTGGATTCCGGCTCTCAGTCCATAACCCAAACATCGACAGCAAAGGCGAATACAACCCGCCTGCACCTGATCTCGCACTAAATGTGCATACGGATCATTAACGCCAGTTTGAACCATTCAGGCTTATAGGAATGGGCCGGAAATAACTTCCCGATTTGGGGATGGTTTAAGTTTTCGGGCCTACGGCCAGAGATCCTACAGCCCAGTCCGAAGGGCTGGGAAGATCTTTTGCACATATGATTTGATTTTCGGCCTGAAAGGAGGTGATTGCGGCCCTTCAGGCCTGAACCCGACTTTTGCCGCTCGCAAAACCCGGCCCTTCGGACCGGGCTGTAGGATCACGCCCCTTCAGGTCGAAATCTAGTCGCAGGGCGATAGACCCCGGTTTCGGCGATTTAGAAAAAAACAACCGGGGCTAGCGCCAAGACCGGCTAGAAAGAAGCCGCAGGGCGATAGACCACGGTTCGCTTAAAAAGCGGAAGTGATTTTCGGCCTGATCCATAGTCGATTTTGGGCCCTTTAACCTGTGATTCGGGTGAGACGGTTTAATCAATCCTCAAACCCGAACTTTTCCAATCAAGTTGACAGGTTCCACTTCGACGAACCCAATTGACGTGATAAGATAGTGACAATGTGTCTGCGATCCATCTGGTCTTTGAATTCAGGCTGGAGTTCATCATGGAAAAACCGATCTGTCTGGCAACAGCAATCATCGCCGGTCTGCTGGCCCTATTTCTCGTGGCTGACGCCGCCATTGGCTTCCCATTCGGAAAAGCAAGCATTCTGGTCGATATTCTGGTCGCTCTCGGTGCTGTCATCATCGTCTGGCAGTCGTTGGCAACAGCGAAAGAGTTTCGCTGATCCCGACTCCATGAAGCCAGTCAATCACTGGCTTCATCAAACGGTTGGTTTGGATTTTTCGTTCATCTGATAACTTACGATGGCTTTTAAAAGCCCTTCGAACGAACCCTCTTGCGCCTCTACAACCGGCTCAATCCCAACCTCACGAGCAGACGCCGAGGTGATCGGGCTGATGCTGGCAAATTTTATTTTCTGTAATTTCTCGATTGGAAAATCGTCAGGGAGCATGGAGATAAATCGACGGGCGATGGCCGAACTGGTCAAAGTCACCCAATCAATCGTGCCATGCCTGAGCCGATTCAGAATATCCTCGTCAAATGCCAGAGAGTCTGCATTATGATAGGCTGTGACCTGAACAACCTGTCTGGCGATTCCTGATAGCTGATCCTTCAAAATCGTTCGACCACGATTCGCCCGGGCCATTAATACCGACTCGCCCTGAACATGTCCTGCCAGCAGTCTGGCCAGATCTTCTGACTGATACTTGGTAGGAACCAGATCGGCATTCAGGCCAAACTTCTTCAAAGCCTGAGTTGTTGCCGGGCCAATCGCCGCCAGCCTGATGTGGCCCAGAACGCGTAAGTCTTTACCCAGTTGAAAGATTCGGTCAATAAAGAACCGAACTCCGTTTGCCGATGTGAAAACAAGCCAGTCGAATTCATTCAGATTGGAGATAGAGGAATCCAGCTCAGTGTGATCATCTGCTGGGCGAACGGTAATGGTCGGTGCAAGCAGCACTTCGGCACCATTTTCTTCGAGCAGTTCCACATCTTCGTGACTGTCTGATTCCGGTCTGGTCAACAGAACTGTCTGGCCAGCCAGTGGCAATCTCGACCACCAATCGAGCTTTGGCTGGGAGTGCACGACCTCGCCAATCATGACAAGTGCCGGTGGTTTCACTGGTAAAGTAGATTGTGGGTCGGCCACTTCCCTGAGCGAGTTGACAGCCACTTTCTGGCCAGGCCATGAACCTCGCTCGACCATGGCCACGGGTGTGTCAGGACTTTTCCCATGCTGGATCAAGACTTGCGCGATTCGACAAAGCCTTGTCACGCCCATATATACGACGATTGTTCCGTTGAATTTAGCCAATAATGGCCAATCGGCCCGGCATTGTGGCAAATCCGGATCGTCGTGTCCTGTCACAAACGTTACTGACGAAGCATATTCGCGATGCGTGACTGGAAGGCCGGCATAGGCAAGGGCGCCGATCCCGGCTGTCACGCCTGGAACAATTCGAAATGGAATACCAGCCTCAAAAAGGACTTCCGCTTCCTCTGCGCCTCGTCCGAAAACGAAAGGGTCGCCGCCTTTGAGACGAACCACAAACTGGCCTGCCTTGGCTTCATCGCACAGGACCTGATTGATTTGAGATTGCGACATCTCGTGATGACCACGGCTTTTACCGACATAAATCCGTTTCGCGGATGCAGGTACAAGCCGAATCAGTGCATCACTGACCAAGTGGTCGTAAACCAGAACCTCTGCACGTCTTAGAATCGATTCACCACGACGGGTGATCAAGCCGGGATCGCCTGGTCCGGCACCTACAAGAGTGACCATTCCCTGGCTCATGTCATGCTCCGGACGGTGACGCATCCGGCTGATTAGCGCTTGACTGAACCATCAGAATTCCCAACTCATAAAGCCCGTACATTGGCAAGGCCAGCATCAATTGGCTGAAAACATCGGGCCCGGGTGTGAGCACAGCGGCGATCACAACCATGACAAGCAAGGCCATTTTGCGTTTGGATCGAAAATCTTCGACATTCAAGAGCCCGATTCTGGCCACAAAAAGCATGACCAGAGGCGTTTGAAAACAGATCCCGAAAACGAGCGGGAGGATGGTGGCGAAGCTGATCCATTCGTTGAGTTTCAACATCGGTTCGATACCGAGCCAGACGTTGAATTCCAACAGGATTGAAAGTGTGACTGGCAAGATCACATAGAAGCAAAGCAATACGCCTGAGAGGAATAGGACGATTGAGAACGGCAGATATTTCTGGACGTATGCCCGTTCGTGGCGGTAAAGTCCGGCGGCGATGAAGGCCCAGATGTGATAGAAAACCCATGGGCTGGCGATCACCAAACCCGTGACGAGACAGACCATAAAGAAAATCATCATCGGCTCGAGTGGAGCTGTGTTGATCAGGGCAGATCTTTGTTCGGTGGTTTCGGCAACGGTCTTGATCACATCCGCTTCAGCCTGACGGATCGGCAGGGTAATCTCTTTGCCCTTAAGTGTTGCCGGATCAGGCAGTTTCATGTCAGGAGCGATGGCCAACAGTTGACGAACGAACTCATCGGCTGGAAAAACGTTGGTCGTGGGGGGCGTAAACCGTTTCTCTTGAGCCGCTGTATCCGCACGAAGACTGGCCTTCTGTGCGTAAAACTTGTCCAAGGCGACTTGGGCTGGTTCGGAAAGCTGCTTCAAAACATTTCGCCCGAGATTCACAGGCGGAATGAGGGTGATCACAAGCCCCACGGCAAGCCCCATCAGGGCCAGGACAAGTCGAATACGAAGTTCTTCGAGGTGGTCGCCAAATGACATGGCAACCATAACCTCTTCTTCGTTAAACAGATCGTCGTCGCTGGGACGCGGCATAGAAGGCAGGAACTCGATAGGCCATTTTTATCTTCAGTCAACGTTGCTGAAGTATACAAAAACCAAGGGGCCATTGACCAGCCATGAAGTCCCTCAGGCGTGAGAATAAACCGTTCCAAATCCGCACAGACTGTTGATTCAACAGGATGTTACGTGCCTTGATAAAACTCTGAATCATGAATCAAGATCACCCTTGGAAGCTGCTCCAGATCGAATCTTGATGTCCGGTTCGATCCACAGGTATATCTATTGGAGCCCGAACATCACGGGCTCCAACTTGCTGAATGAATTTTGTGTTTACGGCTTCTGCACAGGCAGAATCATTCGAGAGGCATGAACCTTGGTGTGATAGACGGTTTCCGTGGCAATTGCGGTTGTATTTCCGAAAATTCCTTCAGCCGTGTTTGGATTGCGGTCAAAGAGTGGGAAATATGCGCCACAAATGTCCACTCGCAATTGGTGGCCCGGTAAAATCTGGGCCGCGATTGGACCAAGGTCGACGTTGATCTTATAAACTTCGCCCGGTTTCAATAGCTTTGGTTGCAATTCCGACTCCCGAAATCGCCCACGTAATATACCGACCGTCAGATTATAAGCTGCCGCGTTTGGATGTACGTCCACAAGCTTCACGACCCAATCTGAATCAGGCGTATTTGTCGAGACAAAGAGTTCGGCGCGGGCGTCGCCGGCGAATGTCAGAGGCTTCTTTAGTGGCTCGCTGGTATAGACCAGAACGTCCTGCCGATCTTCGATAAGTCGTTGATCCAATGGAGCCCAAACGGCCGCTTGAATCGGACGATCCTTTGTCACCGTGCTTGCAGGAACCGGGTTGGCGGGATCAGCCTTGAAATGATCGGATGGCTCGGCTTGTGAAGGTTCTGACTGGTTGAGGGTACCATTGCCGCCGCGCGTATTGGCCTTGCCTTCGGAATGGAGGTAGAACGCGGTCTCTTCATAACCGCTTGGAGGCCAGGCTTTAGCGTTATGCCACAGGTTTTCGCCCATGATAAAATAGCGTACAGGGCTGAACGGTTCAGGCTTGGAGGAGTCCTGATTTTTGAGCGTAAGGTTGAACCAGTCGAGTGTCGAAGCGGTGGAATCCCAATTGGCCTGGGGGCCAAAATCAAGTTCGCCGACTTTTGACTTGCCGATCGTTCCGTGATCCCATGGCCCGAAGATCAGCTGCTGGTTTTTGCGAGTATCCGGATCTTTGGCCAGTTTCTGCATCCGGACAAAATTCCCGACAGACTCACGGGCGAAGAAATCGTAACTTCCAACAACGTGCTGCATGGGGAGCTTCAGGTCAGCCATGTCGGCCGTCATATCAAGCCGTTTCCAGTAACCGTTAGGTGATGGATGATTCATGATACCTTTGAGCCATGGAATCGGCCAGCCGATTTTTTCGTCGACATTCCCGAGCGGAAGGTGCTTGAGTGTAGAGTCCCAGTCAGTGTTCAGCTTGGAGTTGATTGGTTTTGGCGAATTTCCGCCAGCCCAGGTGGAGATCAGAGAGTGACGAACGGCTCCTCCGAGGTATAAGTTGCGATAAAAGCTGGTGAAAGTGGCTGTGGGGGTGATGGTCACCAGTCCTGGAGGATGCTCCACGGCGGCTTGCCACTGGGTTGCACCGACATATGAAGCGCCCCACATGCCAACTCGGCCGTTGCACCAAGGCTGAGCGACGATCCATTCGATGGAGTCGTAGCCGTCCTGACCTTCATTATTGTACGGAATAAACGTGCCTTCGGACGCGAATTTGCCTCGGCAATCCTGTACTATTGCGATATAACCCGCTTCAGCAAATCGTTTTGCAGCTGCAGCACCGCCAGGTTTATTATATGGAGTGCGCATCAGAACGACGGCGGATTTTGAGGTCGATTTGGTGCGGTAGATGTCCGTCGAAAGGCGGACTCCATCACGCATCGGCACCTGAACGGTCTGGATCTCGACTTCGGCCTGGCAGACGACCGGCCAAAGCAGGCAGAGCGCTAGCGTGATGAACGGCTTCATGGGAAATTCCTCATGGTGAAGTTTTGCTGATTTTCGGAGGCTGGGTGACTTGCAGATAGTACTGATTGGATCATGATTGTGAGGAAAAGGGTATCCCTGACACCGCACTTTCTGGATTCTTTCCAATGGGCCAACTTGGCTTTCGAAAACCACAAGTTTCGCCACACATTTGGCATGAGTTTTGCTAAGTTGGTTTTTTACCTATACCCCTCTCATTCTGAAATCTGAAGTTCGCGTCTGAGATTTGGGACAAAGCTCTATGTCGATTCGTAATCTTTGAATTGACAACGTGTTATGTAGGCCATCTCCCCTCACATGGCGGGCTTAGGCTTTATTTTTAGAATGACGCAAATCATTTATTTTCATCATGTTGCATGCATATCGACTGAAAAAGCAAAAACCCGCCCGGTCAGAGGACCGTGCCTACAGAAAAATCAGGTTCTATACTCTTCGTGGTCATGAATGGCACTTTTTGATCAAAACGATGCCGGTGGCATCTCAGCCAGTAGCCGGTGGTTGAGGAGCGTCAGCGACGACACCACCGGACGAAGACGCGACAT
>Ga0208720_1000386_pt1 | contig 11264 bp, 10 predicted proteins | sample LakMenEpi20Apr10_FD_150716 | JGI IMG/M metagenome (GOLD analysis project Ga0208720, IMG submission 150716) | Freshwater microbial communities from Lake Mendota, WI - 20APR2010 deep hole epilimnion (SPAdes) | ecosystem: Environmental > Aquatic > Freshwater > Lake > Epilimnion/Euphotic zone ...
CCTGTGGCCGGCAACTTTGCAGGCCCCGGGGCAGCAGCTTGTGCAACACAAGCGGCTTTGTTGTCAACTGGAAGCTCTGCTCTAGTTGCTCCGCCACAGGCGGCCGCTATCACCCTGAACTCTGCGAGTGCTGCTATGGTTGAGGCGAGCAAACAACAAGCACTGGCGAAGGCTGCTCATGCCCAGGCTGCAATTCAAGAACAATTGCAACGTGATCTTGCTCAGTTGGGGTGACAGTTGAGAGGCACTAGGGGGTGTTGTGTGCAATGTGCAGCTGGGCTTAGCTTTGTCGCCCATGATGCAACTGCCGAAGCGATGCTCGCAGTTGTGTTATTGCGTGCACATTACGAGGATCGCCCATGGGGTTGGACGAGAAATGAAATGAGTCTCATTGTTATTGATCTTGAATCTGTCCTCACTGCACCCTGTGTGTTAAGCAATCGCCCCTGCCACCACCATCTGCTTTTTATGAGCTTGGTGAATCAAGGTATACAGCTGGGTGTATCAGTCGATTTTTTTATGTCAGACCATGATTGGATGTCAGAGGTTACACATCAATGTTGGTTCAGCTCAAAGTGCTTCACATTCAAAAGGATGCTCAAGGTTTTGGTGTCAAGTGGTGCTGCATGGGTAGACCTTGCAATGAGCATGTCGATATAACTATCACTTTGGCAGCCATAGCATTGTCAAGAGCCGAAGCGATGCTCGCTCAGTTTTGGTGCATGGTCCCAGCTGAGCGTGTTTGTCGCCACAGCCTGCCATGGACCCGTCCTGGCCGAGGACACCTGGTACTTCCTCTGGGACAACAGGTTTCATCAACGCAAGGGATAGCTGTCTTTGCCAGTGTAGGATCCTGGATTTCGTTGGTTCCTTACATTCAAGATTTCGAGATTTGCGTTTTATATATTTCCTTGAAGCAGTTCACAATGGATGCCAGATTCGTGTGGGACCCCACTGGATGCGATTCTGGTTCTTGCTTTGCGGAGCATGATTACCATTCTAGCAGCATGCCAAATTATGTTTATGCGACAGCTGAGTCATTTTTCCCTTGCTTGTTGATGCCAGGTTGGCCGATGCCTGAGCTAAGCTGGCTGGGCGAGGATCGTCGGGCATGGGAACCAGCTCGACAAAAGCCACGCTTAGACAATCGTCCAGCGTCTGAGGCGGCCGAGGTTGAGAACGGCGAGCTTGTGAAAGTCTTCTGGCCATGCGATGCTGCGCCTGCAAAGTTTGGTCCTTGGGGAACATCTTGTTCTTTTTCGATGCTGAGGGATGAAGGCAACAAGCAGGGCATCATCTTCAAGATGCGGCATGCTCCAAGAAGAACCTCCACCGACAAAAAAAACCCCGCACAACTTGAGACTGAGTTGACACAACCTTACTTGGTGCAAATTGCAGGTCCACCGGGGACCATACGAGAATTTTACGCAGACGTGCGGAAACTCATGGCTACAAAACGACAGAGTTGGGCTGGACTTCCGCATCCTCGCAAACTTACTGTCCTCACGGTGACAGACTGGGTCGTCCAAAAGGAGATGCCCGCTGTAGGTTCAGCTGGTTCGGCGACCGGCACCTGGAATGAGTCCATTGCTGATGACATAGCTGACGACACCGACGAAGGCGAGCCACCTTGTGATGAGGATTTGGTGTTCAACAGGATGGAAAATTTGTCTACAGGAGGACGTCTGGTGAGCCCAATGGAAGTACCCGTGGCGGAAGATGATGTACAATATCCAAATCAAAGTGCAGAGCGGGATGAAGAGGCTCACTGGGAGTTTCACTTATTGTTGGATGAAGCAGTTCGTCTCTTGGAGGTTTTTCGAATGCATGGTGCATGAGGGTTGCGGAATCCTCTGTGACATCGAAGGGTGAATTTGGGTTTCCACTGTGTCGACAGCTCCACAATACTGATGGACGTTGCCCCCTGCAGAGATAATTCTCCTTCTCATGCACAAATGTTTCCCCTCTCTCATGCAGTCATACATCACAGGCCGCACCCGTCATGAAAAAGGATGAAAACTTCAAAAGCGTCGTCAAGAACATGCTCGGGATGTCTAAGCTTCATTCTGATATGATACGTATCTCTGAGTACGATGCCACTGATTTGCGCCTCGTTTTTTGTGTGACTTGCTTGAGAAGAGAAATCCAGCTTGTGACAGCTATGGTGCTGAACGTGTCTCTTTGGTGGTGTCTGAGGAAGTATTGGAGGTTGGTCATCGTCACCTTTGCAGACGACAACGTTTTGCAGCGTGACTTGCAGGAGCTCTTGAAATTGCCTATTGCAACTGGCAATGTAGTCCTGTGTTCTGGCGGTGATTGTGCCAAGCAGCTTGTCACAAACAAGATGGGGACTGACAGACCGGACTGGATGCCTCGAAAGCCGACGGATGTCCCGGCTGGTGGCATCGTATGCAGCCCCGTGCAAATGCCGTTCATGAAGTACTGGCATGCTTCTGTAGCGAAAAACTCCGCCCACCAGGCCGGCATCTACTGTTTTCCTGGTAGAGGATCGCTGCTCATCAACTTGGATTGCGATCAGGTTGTGCCTATAGCTTACGTGGAGGCAGCACTGCAGACATTCCATCAAAATCTGGAGATGACGGGTTTTTGCTTGTGTGTTGAGCCGAATGGTGCGCTGACTGGCAGGCTGGGATACAGACAAGAAGACTTCATTTTTATTGGAGGCTATGATGAGGACGGCCCGCCTTCCTCGGGTCAGGACGTTGACATCAGAAAGAGGTTGTTCCAGCATGGAGCGAACCATGGCTGTAAACCCAAAGATGTGCAGTGGTTGAAGACAACGGAGCTTTGTGGGTGTGCTCTTCCTAACGACTTCAAAGATCTAACCCGAAACCACGACCGCGGAAAGAGCAAGATTGTGAATTGCGACCCACATTTGCTCGACATGTTTGGTTGCGACATGACGAAGGTGTGGGAGAAGATGAGAGTTTCTACCTGGGCAAGCTATTGGAAACCGCTGCACGATAACCAGGTCATAGTTCGCAACGTGGATGTCAGGTCAAAGAAGGCTGGCCTTGGAGCTTGGTGGCTGGTGATCGCGCGAACTATCCTGTGTGATGTAGATACAGACAACTTCGATGAAGCTCACGAGCGTCCAGCAGCTGGCTCTGCTGATGTAGATAGAGTCAATCAGGCACCGATTGCTGCAGGAGTGTCCTCAGGTCCAGCTCAGCTTCTTGTTGGCCGAGATGTTGGTATTTCCGTGAAGATCATCATTGTTGGTGCAAGCGAGATGCAGTACAAGACCCGCACGAGGATTTCGAGCCTCGGCCGTAGTAATGATTATGATATTGTGGTCATTCCAAGTCTGTCACACGCGTCTTCGTGTTTTTGGATCCATGTCAGGTGTGTGGTTCGGTTACAGGTTGTACCTGCTTCATGTTTACACGTGGCGGTGCAGGCGAGCACTTGGAGACGCCGTGCAGGAGAATGTCTCCAACGTAGACAACCTGGTGCTCGAGGCTTTGGCGGAGGGATACCTCATGTTGCTCCCAACAGACAAGGGTTCAACAAAAACTTTGTGTTTTGATTGCCGTGCAATGGGCGAGCCGCAAGACACAGAAGATCGCCACCACTTTGGAACTCATCCAGCTTTGTTGAATCGATATGCGTCAGATCCAAAATTGCAGGAACACGTGCAGCAGCTTCGCAGAGAGATTGAGATCTGCAAAAACTCTGGCGTTGCGAACATCAGACTCATTGTTTTTGACAAACGTGGACGATGGGCTGCAATGTCCGTGGGTAAAGCGTTTGCAGAGATTGCTGTGAACACTCAAAGCCTCACCCTGAGGTCTGTCTCATTCCTCATGCATTATCATGATCGAGACTGCAAGGGCTGTGACAAATGTGCTTTTTGGACCAGGAGGTGGACAGGTTGCATTGTTTTTTCAAAACGCATGGTTGAGCTGTATGAAGCTACAAAGTTAGCTTGAACAGCTTTTGACGGCTTGACACGACACTGGAAACCACAGCCCGAAGCGATGCTCGGATGCGGTTGGTACAATGTGCGTACCTCGGAAAACCATGATGTGTGCTTTCAGTCAGGAAGGACGCCCAGTTTCATGCAAATGACTATCATGTGATTTTGCTGTGGGACTGTAACATATATTGTTCACGCTTAGCATCGTTGATCAGTTGGGGATGAATGTAGCAGGATTTTGGTGATGAAGCATGCAGATCGTACTTCCAATCCTTGCTTTAGTTGTTTAATGCATTTTGCCAAGTTCATTCTTCAGTACCTACGACTTCGGGAATAGCTGTACGGATCTTACAGAACCAATCGCAGCGCCATTGTGATATGGTGCAGCATCCGTCAGTGTTGCAATAGATGCACCTAAATTACGAAAGTTAGATGTCTTTCAACGCGGCAGACACACATATGCATCTGCACCCTTGCATCGCAGTTTTTCATGTCAGACGCCTCAGGGTTTGATGCGACAGTGTTTTCGTGATGGCTTCCGCTTGCTCGTCCTCGACTGGTGGGAGTCGGGTGAAGGTCCGCTACATGTCTCCAGCTATGGCTGTCATCCGTATCCAGAAAGACCAGATGACCAAAAACTTGAAAAATTTGCGTAAAGACATGCGGAAGGAGCCTAGCGACATCACATTAACAAGTGTGAGTCGCTAGGTTAATACTCATTTCTGTGGCCATATTTGGAATGTTGCCCATGCACTCCAATGTATATTGCATGGTTTCTGAGAGCGTGCAGTTGGGTAAATTTGACATTTCTGTTGAACATTGCGTGACAGGAGAACCGCAAGCATCGGCGGTTGATGAAGAAGGCAGCTCAGTTGGACTGGACCGACTTGCAAGAGATTGCCAAGATGAAGGGTGTCGGTGAGCTTGTCGCAGCTGTGCCCGCACCTGCCAACACAGATCCGTGTTCCTCTGAATCGGAGCATGAGCCTGCTGCGCATAGTCCCGGGTGTCAGGCTGCAAAGGTTAGCCAAGGTGCAACCCTTGAGATGCAGACCTTGCCAAATTGTCCAGTTCGTTCGGGATCTCCAGAGAAGGAGCTGGACATGACTTGAGACAGATGCAACAGACGGTGTACAAATTGTTTAGAGTCTGTGGATGTGTCCGATGGTTTACATTTTTCCAGTTGAGATGTGCATCCCTATTGAACTCGTGATGTTGTCTTGCTTTCAAGATGTCCAATGTATGTCTCAGTTGTGGTTTGAAGTAGGCGATGGAGTACCAGCAGCATTGGATCTGGTGTTGTGTCGAGAGCACAATGAATTAACCATCGTCGTGACGTCATGCGTCAACAGACATAAGTCACATGTCACAAAACTCAGCCATTGCACATGCTTGCAGTACCCAGCGCCTGCAGTGCTAAGTTTTTGGAAGTGGTCACCGCTTTCACAAGTGCTGTCGGATTGTGAGTGTGGTCAAAATGCACAGCACGTGCAGGGATTGACTTATCGGATCGCCACACACCATAGCCACAGATGCACTCGCAGAGATGCTGTCATTTGTTGCAGCAACAAATAATGTGAACATATTTTTTATACCCACCCATGCGGAGTGTCGAGCATGGGTTGCATTCTTGGTGTCAACGCCGGTTGCACAACGAACATAAGGAGGTTATTTCAGTTAGACATATTGATCAGGATGTTATGTTTTTCGAATGTGCGTGTTGCCAAAGGTATTTCCATGATAGAGAAAGCACAGCTGCATGTTTAATGACATGCGAAGGCTTCTATTTTGTTGTACTTGTGCTTGGAAATGCTGCAAAATGATGCTGTGGCTTTCTGCTCTGCTCCTTCGTAGTCCTTCTCTGCTCACAATGTTGCGGCGATCCCCATTGTGCTTCCATGCCATGGATTGATGAGGCCGCAACTGTCCGACGGAGATCCTTGGCTGCACTGCTTCCAGATGCCATCTCACAGTTGCAGGAAGTCAGAGCTGCCTTCCACGTGGTACAGGTCACCACTAGACGGCGAGAACTAGGGCGACAGGGTCACTCGCATATCAAAAAGCTTGTGATCATCGAACTACTTTCAAAGTACCGCTTGGACCAAACAATGACCTTGATGATAGCCAAACTGCTCCTGCCGAGAAGTGTTTGGGAGGCTTGTGATCTCGTAGCTGGTCAAACAAGAGCTGCATATCTGCGTGGACTTACTACACATCCAAAAATTATAGCACAGGCAAACAAGGTGTGGAGGCGCCGTGCATTGGCATCGAGCGTTCGCGTGTTGAGCCGAGTTAAGCGACTGGTTGCTGAGTACCGCGTTTACCAGAAGCTGCTGCACATGAACCAGAGAGGAGTGACACCCAAGAGAGCCGAAATGGTTTCGTGGCTGAACAGATTTTGGCCTCGCAGTGGTGATGCCACAGATGCACTCTTAGCCAGATTAGAAGCAAGCGTGAAATCTGTTATAAAGTGGATGCGACGTTTCCGCAGGTTCTGGCACATTTCCTTTGGAAAGTTGCCAGTACGGAATGAGCTGACTCCCGAGATGGAGGGCTTCAAGGTTCTTTAATAAGTACAACTTGGTTATCGGAAATGGTCCCAAAACGTGTACCAGTTTTGGTTCTGAAATTTGAACCATCCCTCTTGTTCTATTACAAGGATAGACCAAAAGCAATGTCCTCTTTGTGGTTCATGGTTTGGGCATCAGATGCCAGTTACACAGGTTGTACTAATTCAAAGGTTGCCAGTTTCATGAAGTGGATCCAGTGGTTGCTTACTGTGGCATTAGCAGGCGACGAAGTGGTGTTAGTAAACATCGACGAGACGCCGGTGTATAAGCAGCTGCAGCCACGGAAGGGCTATGTTATTAGAACTGAAACAAGAAATAACAGGACGTGCTATGCTCGTGTGCCGCTACGGGACCGCCGAGGGCAATCGACTCTGGTTGGTTGTGTCGTCAACGACCCGGTTCTCCAGAGCAAAATGCCGCAGTTCCTTTTCACAAATGACAGATTGGTGAATGCAGCGGAAAAGGTGGAACTAGCAAATTTACCTGAACCGATCCGTTGGGTCAAGGGATCAAAAGGATGGAACACAGCTGGTGCCATGACCATGTTGTGCACAGCATATCGGAAAGCGATCAGGTCTGTGCGACCAAACGCCCAAATCGTGCTGTTCATGGATTGCGCCACTATTCACACTGCGGAGAACGTCTTGATGCATTGCTCGAGGTTAGGACTTCACATCTGCCTCATACCTGGCGGAATGACAAACCTGTGCCAGCCTCTCGACACTCACGTCTTCGCCCTCTTCAAGAAGACCTTGGCGGATCTGCAAGAGATGGAGAGGGGCAGACATGCCTTCGGGATGTTGTCAGGTACCCAGTGGATTGAAATTCTGAGACGCTGCATCTGGTCCACACTTGTTACCAGGAACTGGTCTTCTGCCTTTACGGATAACGGGATGGATATTTCCTTGGAGAATCTCCGGCCACGCATTCAGCAGCTCTTGCAGGTTCACATGCCAATGCCGCCAGGGCCTCCTGACGACCGTGACGTGGAGATGGTTTTGGGCCGAAAGCGAGAGAACTTTACGGAGCGGGTGCTCAGAGTATCAACAAGGGCAGCTGAACGAAAACGAGTTCTTCGGCTACCAGCCTCCGCAAGACTTCCGTCAGCTGGCTGTGCCGCTGCAGCATCGAGTGGTGCGGCAAGCTCTAGCTCTGCTGCACTGCCTCCACTGCCGCCACCTGCTGAGTTCCCTCCTCCGGATGCAGCCCCTGCACGTTTCACCCGTGCAGGCTCTCGGTACTGATGCTCGGTGCCGCAGAGCAGCTCACTACATAATTCAACATGTTGCCAAAAGTGTCCTCCGCTTAGATATCTTTGGCGTCATAACGTGGTATACCTTTCTGCCATAGCTGTGCTTGCTTGTAGGATGGATAATAATTACAATGCTTTGGTTATGTATGTTGCTTCCTCATAACAGCTAAGGTCCTTCCATACCAGGTCACAGAAGGTGTATGGAGATCATGTTGGATTTTGCCATTCAAGCGAGAGATGCATAGCGAAGAGGAGCAACGTTTCTGGCTTTGCATATTCAGTGGATGGGACAAGTTAATCGCGTGTAGACTTTATCGATGCACAGGTATGGTCTGCATGGATGCCTCGTTTGAGCAGACATTCGTTCGATAACAACCATTCAATCCGTAGCCATTTATGTCAAGAATTTGTTTGCACATGGCTCAATACCATCTTGCAGCAGTCTGTGGGTTGCCATGGTGATACACACGGTGACCACGCCTGTGATGACAAGAAACTTTTCAGAGCGGAAGAGTCTCGACGAGAGCAGCCCTGGAGCGTCCAGTTCAAGCAGTCCGTCATCTGTGAGCTTGCCGCCACAGCAACGGCGCCCTGTTGCTGCCCCTGACAATCGAGAAGACTTGTTCGCCGCACTTGATGATGACTTGGATTATAATGACAGCTTCATTAATGACATTGCATTCTGCGAGTCGGCGTACCGTGAGTTGCTGCAGGATCCGGACCAGTCGATCCAGTGCCGCAAGCGTATGCGAGACAAAACAACGCCGATGCCTTTGTGTATTAGCAGTAAAAGAGCTGAGTCGCTGGTGCTGCCAACCGTTGAACTTGCAAGGCACACCATGCCGGAGTGGCAAGCAACCAAAAAAGCTCGAACCAAGTATGCTGTTCAGGCCACTAAGACACGGGACAAGATTAAAGAATCTTACAGAGAATGCTTCGAGAAAGCATATGCGTTTTGGAGCACGCTTGATGTGGAAGAGAAACAAAAGATGACCGAGGACTACCGGCGGCAATCACCAGATGATACTACTACAGAGAAGGTCAGAAAGCGGTGCAGTAACAGTAGACCCCACCATAAGGACGGCGATGACAAGGAAGGCCCTCAGTACTCGCCAGGCTTACTTTTGACTTGGAATGGATCGTGGTTTCTGGACGATGAGGCATACGTTGCACTGGTCCAGGAATACATCGCCATCCCGCACATCTTGGTCCAACACGTGAAGAAGTACCCTGGCATCCAGCACCTCTTCGACGATTTTCGAAAGGTGATATTGCAGGCTTGCGAACACTGGAAGATACGGGAATGGAGTGGCGACATGGAGCTTAGCTTGGCGTCCGAGGACATCGGTCGCATACACTTCCACTGCTTCTTGGAAAGAAACTGCCATGAAGATCATGCTTGGGCTATGTGGAAACACATTGCCCACACGATGAAGATTCGCGGAGTTCCCGTGGCTCATTCGGTCCCCGCTTGTGTGAAAAGCCGTGGGAAAAATCGGTGTCGTGCATTGACAGAGGGCCACTACTATTGTCAGGCTGAGAAGATTGGGCAGGTGCTGCGCGACTCCACGGTCCCCAAGTTCGTGAAGCTGTTCCCTGATTCGAGAATGGTCACAACGATGTGGCGCCACCGTAAGATGACAACCAGTGCTTGCAAAGCAGAGACACTTGCGTCTCGCGACAAGGCTCCATCTACGATGTCTATGCTGGATGCCACTATGGCTTTGGAGTACTCGATTGAGCAGGAGGCCGACGCCGCTCAGGCCGACACCACTTGGAAGTGCTGTCCCTTCAAAGAGCCAAACGATAATGAGCTGACGTGGGTTCGCCAGTATGGCTCATTGGCATCAAAGCCCATAATGAGAATGCACCGAGCATACTTGTACAACTCATTGGAAGACATATGCCTCGCACTGATGTTACGGAGGTATAAATTCCTCATCTACGATGGACCGAGCAGGCTGGGTAAGACTGAGTGTGCTTGCAGCTGGTTTGGCACTCTGAACACTCTCGTTTGCAACGCTCAGGATTGCACAACACCGAACTTGCGACCTATGCATTCAGGGAGGTACTCGGCCATCTTGTTCGACGAAGGAGATTGGAGAATGTGCTACCAGAACAAGACGATGATGCAGGCATCTCCGAGACCGGTGGAGCTTGGGCAATCGCAGTGTAACGACAGGAGCTATCAGGTACTCCTCTTCAGAGTGCCATTGATTGTTTGCTCGAATGATTTCTGGGCGGGCTGCAACAACGCTGCCGCGAGGGAGTGGATCGAGTTGAATAGCATTTACGTTCCGATCACGGAGCAGGTGTGGGTCACGGCGGGGTAGGTCGTGACCTGAGAGACCATAGTTCTTGGTGTTGCAGGTGCGAAGCGATGCTCCACATGCAGAGAACAATGTGTGAGTGCATCCTTTGCCTTGATGTTATGCAGATGGATATTGTCAAGTGAAGGTACTTGTTGCAAAATCCAGAGGCAGAGGACACTCTGCAATGCATATTTTGCATAGGGTGGCTACGCAAGAGTAGCTATGTTTTTGGCATGCTTACCTGCAGGGTCCTCAGCAGGACGTGATTGCAGGTGTACGGTTGGTTGGAGGGGTCAACGAAAAAGTACAGTCGCGCTCATGTGCACAGTTGGTTGCATCTTTGGTGGAGATGCATTCGTTTACACATCTGTTACCTTGAGATACCATATTGCATTCAAATCCTTGTCCAGGTTTGGACTCCGTGTCACAGTGTTGCTCTTTCCATAACTGTCTCAGCTCGTTACTCCCAATGGGCCGCAGCGATGCTCGCCCGAGTGCAGGATCGGTCAGCCAATCTCCATTGAGACTTTCGGATTATTTGCAAGGTATGAATTGGCGTCACAGTGTTGCTCGTTCTATGTCTGCCCCAACTGGTTTCTCACAGTGGGCCGAAGCGATGCTCGCCCAGGAGGAGAATCGATGGGGCAACTTCCAGTGTGACCATCATTTTGTCGACCTGATGTCTTATGTGTCTTCTCGTTACAGTCTGCAGACAAGAGCCGAAGCCGTGGAACGATCACTGATAGTGTCTGTGGAAATGCATTGTCACTCAGAGAATAAACGTGGATGTACTGTGTGGTTGAGACCGCTTTTGTTTTTCCCTCCTGCGTCCATGGCAGTACATGTGTGTTCTGTGCAAGCATGCTCATGTATGCCCGCACGTGTCCTGTATGCACGATGGACCTTCATGTGTAGTTTTCTTTGGCTTGCCTCAGCAGCTTTTCGGTGGTGACATCTGCCATGTCAGACGTGCCGAGTCCACCGGAGATGGTGGAAGAAAGGACAACGCGATTTAAGATGCCACCAATTTCTCCAATTATCTGCGCCCACCGCGTCGAGCTGTTGAAGATGACAATGAATCATTCGTTGCTGACCGATGAGCAGAAATATGCCGATGTGGTTGCATGTGTCAGAAACTGGACGAACATTGACTTAATGCCCTACCTTGAGCTGATTAACGACACGTGGGA